>TARA_B110000459_G_scaffold201358_1_pt1 | contig 11374 bp, 11 predicted proteins | sample TARA_B110000459 | Tara Oceans TARA_B110000459 (sample SAMEA4398296) | marine metagenome | biome: Polar Biome; feature: [SRF] surface water layer (ENVO:00010504); material: water (ENVO:00002006), including particulate matter (ENVO:01000060) such as... | depth 5 m | reverse complement strand
GCTATTCCGTCATTCCCCATAGTTGTATTCCAACCGTTAACGTCATCTACGTAACCATTTTCATCATCATCTATTCCGTTGTTATCGATCTCAAGTTCGTTAGTCCAGTGATTCGAAATTAAATCTACATGCGAATAATTCGCTCCTCCACCTTCAAGAACGCACACGACAATTCTATCTCCATTATCTGTAACACCACCTGTAGTAATATCCCAAGCCAAATCAGAATCAATATCGTGATCACCACTTTGAATATGGTGCCACTGAGATGATAAACTCGGATCATTTGGAATTGTCTCTCTATCCTCTACATAGTGATTAAATTGAACGGCCTCTACTTTTACATCGTCTGATATGACATTTACAATCAAATCTATATTCGGGTAATTCTCATTATAAGTGAACAAGTATATATGTGATAAAGGTGAAAGTACCTTTTCCATTTTCAGGTTGCAGTAATATCCTGACACTACTAAATGATTACGTTCGAAATCATCTATAAAGTCTTGCTCTGTTTCACTATGAAACATAACAATTAATTCTCCTGGCACATTTTCTCCAGGCAGTCCTAGAGCTGGGATTTGAGAAAAAAGACTTGGGAAATAAAAAAGTGTGAATAAAGTAACTAGGAAAACACCTCTCAGGTAAATCTTCATAATGTAGGTAATAGGTTTAAACTTAAAAACAGGTCTAACAAAGATATAAATGTTTAACCTCAAATCCGTATTTTGCGGTTTCAAACTCGCATAATGATGAAGTCATACCTTTTGAGAGCGTCTTTATTAGCATTCATACTAATATTATTTTCAATAAATTCTTTTAGAGCTGGCTCTTTAGAATCTGATGGTGGAGTTGTTTTACCATCTTTTACTGTTGACGCAACCCAAGGTCAGGTTGGCACGGGGTTTATTGTTAATTGTGTGAACACTACATCGAACTTAGACCCAGACTGTACTGAACCATTAACCTACACTTGGTCTGTCAATAGCGGGACACAAGGCATTGACTGGGACTTTCTTGCAGGTACTACATCCAATTCTACCAATGTTACAATTGGCTTTATCAATGCCGGGTGTTATGACATAGGGCTAAATGTCATCGAATGTTTAACGCCTATTGGAGCAAGCCCCACTACTATTATTATTTCAGGCGTGCCTGAGATTAACATAACTAACGCATCATCTCTAGATATTTGCGGTGGAAACAGCGTTGATATTGAATGGGAGATCGCATCTAACAATAACCAGAGTGTAAACGTCGAAATACTAATAGATGGAGTAAGTGTCTATGATTCTCCTTACTCTCCCACTAATATCTGTTTTCCTATAGGCACTATGGATATTAATGATGTGTTTACCGCTGGCTCTCTCGGTATAGGCACTCATGTTTTTGAACTTATCGCCACCGGTGGATTTAACTCTTCTACAACTTCACAGATCTTGAATTTTGAGGTTTTTGACTTTCCTACATTTATAATTGATGGATTGACTGAAATATGTGAAGGAGAATGCATAGACCTTCAGGTGAATTGGATTGACTCACCTTCAAGTGCAGTGGATTTAGATTGGTCTATAGATGGAGTTGAGTATTCAAGTGGCAATGACTTTAACTTCTGCCCTCTGGGCACTTCTGGAACTTCTAATATTGAACTGACAGTCACTGGTGCTAACACTTGCAGTTCTTCTGAATCCGTATCAGTTACTACAACGCCTATCCCCGTAACTTCTATCACAATATCTGAGATTGAAGGATGTTCACCCTTAATAGTTAACTTCCAAGCTGCAGTAGATTTTGCGGCAGTTACAGCATGGGATTTTGGCAATGGTCAGAATGATTCTGAAAACCTATCAACACAAATTGTTTTTGATTGTGAGGACTACGCATCAGGCAACTGCTTGTATAACGTCAGTTTTACTGCAATCTCAGCATCCAATCCTAATTGCCTGTCAATAAATGATGGAACAATTACAATTCACCCACAACCATTAGCCGATTTTGATTTATCTTCTGAGGGAGTTTGTTTTGACATCGGGAGCGATGCTGACATCTTAATCAATAACACTTCTTCAAGTATAACTGGATTAAATTGTTCTGGCGGAGTTGAACCTTACGCTTGGACTATTTTTCCCACTGGAATAACTGATTGTACAGAAGCCGCAACAGACATACCTAACTTATTTGCATCTGGCACAGGCGTCTTCACTGTTGGGCTTGTTGCTACTGACTCTTACGGATGTAGTTCACAGGCTTTTAAAGATTTTGAGGTGTTTAACAATCCTGTCCCTGAACTTACATTTATTCAAAACACAATATGCCTTCCATTAGAAGTTGAAATTTTAAACACATCTACAGGAGCATCTACATTTAACCTTGAAGTTCCTGGTTTTATAATCCCAAACAATTTTTCTTCTCCATTTGTTATTGAAGTGATTTATCCTGGAGTTTACGAAGCCGAGTTAACCCTAATAAGTGATGAGGGTTGTACAGTAGCTCTCGATATCGATAATGCATTTCAAGCATGGTACCCTCCAATTGCAGACTTTTTAGTTACTCCTGAAGAAATTTTATTTCTTAATCCAATAGTGACTTTTGAAAACATGTCAGAAGGAGGGTCAGAATACATTTGGTCATTTGGCGATGGTAGCGGATCATCAGAAGTTAACCCTGAGCATGAATTTGAAAGAGCTGATTCATATGAGGTTCAACTTCATGTGACTAATATACACGGCTGTACTGATGTTGCTACTCAGACTATTCACGTAACAACTGAATTACAAGTATTTGTGCCAAATGCGTTCACTCCTGACAATGATGGAAATAATGACGCTTGGATTCCTGTCATCAATGGAGAGGAGTTGATACTGAGTTACGAGTGCTGGGTCTACGACCGATGGGGCAAGCTAGTCTTTAACTCAACTACTATTGGAGAAGGATGGGTTGGAGAAAATGTGGTGGATGGTGTTGGATCTCACTATGTGAGCTCAACAGAACAATTTAGCTGGAAAATTGAGGTGAAACAAGTGAATGGACTTGGAGCTAATATCTCTACTGGAACCGTTTTTCTAGTACGCTAATTAATTTAAATTTCATGAAAGCATTTGTATTCCCTGGGCAAGGTGCTCAATTTTCTGGTATGGGTCTAGATTTATACAATTCATCTATCTTAGGTAAAGAACGATTTGCTCAAGCTGACGAAATACTTGGTTTCAGCATAAGTGATATTATGTTTAATGGATCTGCAGAGGATCTAAAACAAACTAAAGTTACTCAACCTGCTATCTTTTTACACTCAGTAATTCTAGCCGAAATACTTGGAAATTCTATTTCTCCAGACATGGTTGCTGGACATAGTTTAGGAGAATTTAGTGCGTTAGTTGTCGCCGGAGGATTATCCTTTGAAGATGGATTGAAACTTGTCTCAGCAAGAGCAAATGCAATGCAAGCTGCCTGTGACTTAAAACCATCAACAATGGCCGCAGTGCTCGGACTAGAAAACAATGTGGTTGAAGCTATTTGCAAAAACACAGACGGTATCGTTGTGGCTGCAAATTATAATTGCCCAGGACAAATCGTTATCTCAGGTGAGATTCCTTCAGTGGAAGCAGCTTGTGAATCATTGAAAGAATCTGGTGCAAGAAGAGCGCTTTTACTTCCAGTAGGCGGTGCTTTTCATTCTCCACTAATGGAACCAGCTCGTGAACAACTTGCAGCAGCTATAGATGAGACTCGTATTGAAAAATTACGATGTCCTATTTTCCAAAACGTAAGCGCTTCAGCTGAGACGGATATTGCAACTATTAGGAAGAATCTTGTGGCTCAGCTTACAGCTCCAGTTAAGTGGACACAAAGTATGGAGGCTATGCTTTCTTTCGGTGCTAGCTCTGTAACAGAGGTAGGTCCAGGGCGGGTTTTACAAGGTTTGTTTAAAAAGCTTGACCGTAGTTTCCCTACTTTTTCAGCTGAAGTAAATTCAGCTGATACTGATTAAAATAGAACTAAACTTGCTTGGCTACTTGATCTCAGCTACTTGATCTCGTTCGCGTAACTCATGAGGTTTTGAGCGACATGCTCAGCTGAGTTAAGTGATTCACGTAAAGCTCTATTCTCTGACCTTAAGTCATCATTACATTTTTGCGTTCTAGTGAGTTCTGCTTTTAGTCTAAGAAACTCACCCATAACTTCGGTGCGTTCTTGCGTGGCAATCTCTAAACGCTCGGCAATTGTTGTATCCATATCCGAAAAATACGCTCTATTAGAAATAAACACAAACTAAACCTCACTAAATTTATAAGTGTAGGCTATGAGTTTATATACGTACGTCTTAGGTAATTAGAATAGAATAAAATTAGAGCCATAACTCCGCCAGTGTATGCACAATATCTATATAGATATTGTAGCCAATTTGGGTCAGATGAATACAATGAGCCTGATACGAAAGCTCCTAGACCTATACCTATTTCGAGAGACACTAATGTAGTACCTATGCCTAAAGCGATTTTCCCTTTAGGTGTTAGGTCTGTCGTCCAAGCAAATATAGTAGGCATATTAATACCTATGGACAGACCATACACCACACCACCTAACGCAGCCTCAAACTGGGTTGTAGCGATTGATAAAATCCCCATCCCCATAAACAAAAGCGATCCACCTATAGCAAGAAGTGGTTTGCGACCATATTTATCTGAAGCTTTACCAGCAAACAACCTCATCAATATTGAAGAGGCAACTATGATTGTATTGAAGACCCCTTTGTATTTATATCCTAGACCTTCGACAAAATCAGGTGTAATTGTTAAGAAAACTCCAAAAGAAAGTGCCACAGGAAGCAAAGACAAAGCTGCTGGCCAAGCTGACCTATCGAAATTCTTTCCTTTAAAAACATTTAAATCAGACCAAATCACCTTCCTAGAATTAGGTAAAGTTTCTGGAAGTTTAAGTGTGAATAGTAAGGCCACAATGCCTAATAAAGAAGAAAATAAAAACATAGCATCATACCCCCACTCAACGGCTAAGTAACTACCAATAGCAGGACCACCAGCCATTCCTGCATTTCCAGCTACACCTAATAAACCTAGAGCTTCTCCCCTCCTATTATATGGTACTATATCAGTAAGCAGTGCACTCGAACCTATGGGTCTGAATCCAGTACTTAAACCATGAAAAAATCTCAAAGCTAGGAAAAGCCAAACCCCTAACATACCAGTCGAATAATCAGAAAAAGCCCCTAATAAAACATATAAAAAGCCGGCTAAAGCGGTGACACTTGTTCCGAAAACCATTACAACTTTCCTTCCAGCTCTGTCAGCTATTTTTCCAGAGAAAAATCTAGACACTAAAGCACCAAGAGTAAATAAGCCTATAATGTATCCTAGTAAATGACCAGCCCCCATGAGATCGAGATAGCCTGGCAACTCGGGCATTATCATCCCAAAACTTGCCATAAACATGACTGTACTAACACACAGTATTATAAATGTTCTCGTAAATAAGGTCTCTCTATTTTTCACAGGATGGCAAAGATACCTACCTTCACATTGTGAAGCAGTACCCACCTAAAATAATAGTTGCTTGGGGTGAAGCAATAAGCGGGAATAATAAAATACGTGATTGGCTGACTGCTAATGGCTACCAAGAGCTAGCAGCTTTTACCTATGCTCTTAACCTAAGAGATGATGCTCGAAAATGGCTTATGGATAAAGGCCACCCTGAATTAATGGCTTTAATTAGAGGGGCAGAAGGCGAAGAGAAAGCTTGCCTTTGGCTATCTAATAACGGTTATAAAAAACTAAGTTTGATAGCGAGAGGCTCCGATAATGATGATGATTCAATCCGAGACCTTTTACTTGGTGGCCATAGAGAATGGGCAATGATTGCTTTAAAAATAAGGGCAATAAAAAACGAAATACAAAGAGAAAATGATGATGTTCACTCTTACTCAAAGAGGTAATACATCGTACTAAGTCTTATCTAAATAGACTAGCCTGCTTAACAAATCTGGATTTACATATTTGTTTGCCACTCTCAATAAATCTTCAGAACTAATTTTTTCTATCGATTTAAAAAAGTCATCTAATGGCTGTACTTTATTGTATAATAAAAAACTTTTAGCCAAACCAGTCATCATTGCAGGACCGCTATCCTGGGATAAAGCTATTTGGCCTATTAACTGAGTCTTCGCATCATGGAGCTGCCTCACCCCTAATTTAGTATTACATAAAAGCAACAATTCCTTATTCACTAAAGCTTCGACCTTGTCTTGATACTTCCTGTCAGTTCCGAAATAAACGGAAAAAACACCACTGTCTTGGTATGGTGAATAACCAGCCTCAATATGATAAGCCATTCCATATTTCTCGCGGATATTTAAGCTAAGCCTACAGTTCATTGCGGGGCCACCTAAATAATTTGCAAGAAGGGTTAAGGGCAATTTATCTGGATGATCAGCCCCGGCAGTAAGTCCTCCTAATAAATGATGGACCTGGTGAGTATCTTTTTCTATGCGTTCATCAAAAACTGGAACGTTTTTAGGTGGAAGCCTTTTTAACTGAGATAATTTTCCATTATCATAGCTAAGATACTTCTCACATAATTTCTTGAATTTCGAGATTGGAGTAGGACCTACAGAAGCAAAGACCATTTGGTCTGGGCAGTAGAAACGGTCAACAAAAGAATTTATCTGAGTTTTGCCTAAAGCCAAAACTGAGTCCTGAGTCCCTAAAATTGTTCTTCCTAAAGGGTGAGCACCAAAAAGTCTCTCTTCAAAATCATCGAAAATTACATCTGAAGGATTATCTAAAACTGAAGCTATTTCATCTAAAATAACCTCTTGCTCCTTTACTATTTCTTTTTCAGGGAAAGTAGAATGAAAAGCTATATCAGCAATAAGCTCTATAGCTCTTGAAAGATCTCTTTCTAAAAATGATGCGCTAATCCAAGTGTCCTCCTTAGTGGTATAAGCATTGAGCTCCCCACCTACTCTTTCAAGGCGATTTAAAATATGAAAAGTCTTTCTTTTCTCAGTGCCTTTAAATAAACAATGCTCAATAAAATGTGCAACCCCAGCTTCATCAGACAGCTCATCCCGTGAACCAGCATTCACGACAAGCGCAACATGGCTAGCTGATCTAGGCACTTCTTTGTGAATGACCCTCAGACCATTTGGAAGGGTGAATGTGTGGAATTCGATTTTCATAGAATAAGCAAATATACCTCGTTGCTTATGACATCAGCAAGAGTCCTACAATAAAGACTATGCCTGAAACCATCCAGGCTGCTAAGGTAAACGGCAGTATGTCTGAGGCTTTCAACTTTGTAATTCCTAATAGAGGCAAAGCCCAAAATGGTTGTAGCATATTCGTCCATTGATCACCATAAGCCATCGCCATAATGCCTTTCTCTAAACCAATTCCCATGCTGTGGCAAGCCTCAATAACTAACGGACCTTGTACAGCCCATTGGCCACCACCGCTAGGAACGAATATGTTTAATAGGCCTGATGATGTGAAAATTGCAAGGGGTAAAGTTGTTGGGTTTGTTGTTGAAACTAGTAGTCCTGACAATACGTCCACAAGGCCCGTTCCTGTAACAATACCCATAATCCCGAAGTAAATGGGAAACTGTAAAAGTATACCTGCTGCTCCACCTATAGCTTTTTCAAGAGCACTTAGAAGATTATTTACAGAGCCATGTGCAAGTAATGCAAGTCCTAATAAAATAAGGTTAATCCAATCTGGTGTGACAAAACCAAGTCTGGAAGTTGTAACATCTGATGAATAGGTCAGCCAAACAGCAGTACCTAAAAACAATGCACCATATAACCAAGCTAAGCCTCTTCCATTGTCAATTCTATAAGCCATAGAATTACCTGACTCTACATTATTATCTGTCTTTACACTATCTAAACCACTTTTAATAGACTGCGGCTCACATTCGTGTGTAGTGTTTTTAAAAAGATGTCCCAGTAAAATAAATAACAAAACAACTGCGAAAATCACACATAAAGTCATTGAAATATTCCAATATGAAAAAACAGTTTCAGAAATAGATATTGAGTCTGCTATAGGATTATTCCAATGAGCACCTTTAGGATATAATGAAACTAAATGTCCAGGCTCTGCTACTTTTAAAGGAGCACTTCCACTTAAGCCACTATGCCAAACCAACAGCCCCATATATCCTGCCGCACCTAACAATCCCGGCCTGATGCCATATCCATGTTGTGAAGATTTATCAATAACCGATTTTGCTAAAAGAGCACCAGCAACCAAACCAAGTCCCCAATTGAACCAACCGAGTAACAGCGCAAAAAAAGCAACATATGCAGGTGCAAAAGCAGCGTTTTTAACCGCTAAAACGACAACAGAATCAAGAAAGCGTTTAACGGGCTTAGATAAAGCAAGCACATGACCCAGCACAAGCATAAACATTGCTTGAAAACCAAACCTCATTAAAGGCGGATTCCATAATCCATCGGACCATGACTTCAGGACGATATCCGCATCAGTAATTAGTAACGCACTGACGCCTGCAACAGCTGTCAATATCAATGCGATCGCAAATGGCGATGGAAGTAATTTTTGAAACCCACGAGCATAAGAAAAAAGCCATTGAGACCCTTTTACTTTAATACTCTCTTTCACTTAATCGTATTAGATAATTTACCCGTTGTTAAAACGGTAGATCATCTTCAGAGTCAGAAGGACTCAATTCAACAGCTGCAACCTCAGGCATTGGGGCTGAACTAACAGCAGATGAGGATGCTTGCGATGAAGTCTGCGAAGAAGATTGCTGTGCTGAAGCTTTTTCAATTCTCCAAGCATTTAAATCAACATAGTAGTTTCCGTTATACTCACGGCCTTTTACATCAAACTTTACAGTAACCTCGTCATCAACTGAGAGACCTTCTAATTGTTCGACGCGCTCTTTTAGAGCACCAAATTTTATATCCTGTGGATATTGATCGTTAGTGGTAATAACGAAATCGCGCTTAAAAAAGCCGCTTGGAAAATCTTGCCTATCGAACAACATTTTAACCTTTCCTTTAATCTCAAATGACATGCTATAAAGGTAATTTAATGAGTTGGAATAAACCTACTATCCAAGGTTAAAAGTTAGAAGGGTTTTCCACGCTTCATCAACATTTCCATTTTCAAGGAGTTTTACAGCATGTTTATGCAGCTCTTGCTCTAAAACTGAACCATTGTCAGCATACTCTAAAAAGATGTCAGACAATTCCATTAACTTATAATCATTCACATCTGTTTCATCGGGCAAACCCTCAACATTCCCAAGCATAGCAAGGTGTTTTCCTGTAAGAGTACTACTGCATCTAATGTCTTCCGGAATAGCATCAACACCTATTCCTAAATTTGCTAGTGGTTTAGGAATTTCGAAAAGCGACTCTTTTGATGCTCTTGTATAGTATGACCCACCACACCTAGCAACTAGGTCAAGTAATACAGCATCGGGCAAACCATCTTCTCCTAATACATTATTTCTAAAATGCATTCTTTTAATCTCGCAGAAAACCAAATTACCAGCTCCGGGGTTTGGACCAAAAGATTCAACCTTAAGCACTTTACACTCCATAGAAACAGGAGATTCTAGAACACGAGGAGGTGCAACTGTAACTGAAGCTACCTCAGTTAACCCTGCTTTCTCAAACTCATTTACACCTTCTGGGTAATCCGTTGAGGCAAGAGAACAAGCATGCACTAAATCAAAATCAACCATATTAATAACAACTTCTGGCACCTCGATAACATTGTCTAGGGTATGCTTAGTCGTGTTATCCTTTCCGCGTCTTGCAGGCGAAAATATTAAAATTGGGGGATTTGCTGAGAACACATTGAAATAACTAAATGGCGCAAGGTTTACTCTTCCAAGTTTATCTATTGTACTTGCAAATGCAATCGGCCTGGGAGCAACTCCTCCTAAAAGTAAAGCGTGGAGTTTTTGAGGAGTGAGATTCTCCGGATTAAACTCTTGATGTGTTGAAGCCAAATCAGACATTAAGCAGGTTTATGATTTTCTACAATTGACGCTGCGTGTTCAACCTTTGACTTCAGATCCGACTTGAAAGAAACAATACGGTCCATGAGCACTGGGTCACCCGTTGCTAAAATTTGTGCCGCTAATATTCCAGCATTACGCGCTCCATCAAGTGCAACTGTAGCAACTGGAACACCCGAAGGCATCTGTAAAATGCTTAACACTGAATCCCAACCATCTATAGAATTCCTACTCTTAATAGGAACTCCTATAACTGGAAGTGGGGTGTATGAAGCGGTCATTCCAGGGAGGTGAGCAGCTCCTCCTGCTCCTGCAATAATCACCTTAAAGCCATTATTTACAGCGCTTTTCGCGTAAGAAGATAATCTATCTGGAGTCCTATGAGCACTTACAACAGTTGCTTCAAACTCAACTCCTAGTTCGTTGAGTACACTCATAGCCTCTTCCATGATAGGAAGGTCAGATGTGCTACCCATTATTATGCCAACTTTACTCATGATTTTTAAGACTCAGAATTAATTTTTTCAATATTATCTCGAATCTGCGAAGCGGATTCATAATCTTCATTCCTAATGGCCTCGTTAAGGTTTTTCTGAAGTTCTAAGATTTTTCTTTTCTTTAAATCTTCATCAATCATATCAACTACTCCTTTGACATCTTCAATCGAACTACTTTCTTCATCTACGATTTCTTTGACCTCTAAATCCTGCTCAAAACCTTCGAATTCATCATCATCCTCATTCTCATCAACATGATCATCGTCGTCATCAAATTCATCTACAAATTCTTCAAACTCTTCTTCCTCTTCAGCTTGATTAAGCTCTGCCTCCTCCGCTGGTGTAATACCTGTTGTCTTTAACACAGATTCGTAACATCTTATAGGCGCTCTAAATCTTACCGCAATTGCAACCGCATCCGAAGACCTTGAGTCAACCTCAACAATCTTCTCTCCGTCTGTGACCATAATTTTAGCAAAAAACACTCCTTCTTTATAATCAAATATTACAACCTCAGTGACTGTCATGTCAAATGAGGTAAGAGTAGATTTAAAAAGATCATGAGTTAGAGGCCTGCTAGGCTTCATATTTTCTAATTCAATAGCGATGTACTGAGCTTCGGAACCACCTATTAATATGGGTATTTTCCTTTCGCCTCCTTTCTCAACTAACACCATAACATAGGCCCCTGAATTACCTCCGTTTAAAGAGATGTCATATATTTCAAGGTCTATTATTTTCATGTACTAATGCTAATTTAACTAAAGTGCTTTAATTGCTTCAGTTAATTTTGGAAGAACTTCAAAGACATCACCAATAATTCCATAATCAGCAGCCTTAAAGAAAGGAGCTTCAGGGTCAGTATT
>TARA_B110000459_G_scaffold33007_1_pt1 | contig 11396 bp, 10 predicted proteins | sample TARA_B110000459 | Tara Oceans TARA_B110000459 (sample SAMEA4398296) | marine metagenome | biome: Polar Biome; feature: [SRF] surface water layer (ENVO:00010504); material: water (ENVO:00002006), including particulate matter (ENVO:01000060) such as... | depth 5 m | reverse complement strand
GCCCAAGAAAATGACCTAAATATATTCGCTCTATCTACTGGTATTACAAAGTCCAATATGACACTTGGTAATCCTAATGTAGCAACACTTGACAGACCCAAAGTAATGGTAATCGTAGGCGATGGAACTAGTAGTTACGATGCTGGAGAGATTTGGCATACTATGGATCAGAAACTGGGATATCCTCTTACTAAAATGGAAACTAGAGATATCTCTTCAACATCACTAAAAAGATACAATACTATCGTAATGGCACATGGCTGGTACGGTTCGCTAGATAAGGATCAGGTAGAAGATATATCCAATTGGATAAGACAAGGAAATACTCTCATCACGGTAAGAGGTGGTACAGACTGGGCCGCTAAAAAAGACCTAATTGACCTGAAGCGATACAAAGGTCAGACTGGCAAAGACAAAGAAGATGAATACCAACCTTATGAAGTGCATCCTGTAAGACGAGGTGCTGGTGTGATAGGTGGAGCTATATTTGAGACCAAAATGGATCTAACGCACCCACTTAGTTATGGTTACGATGATGACATCCTACCCGTCTTCCACAGAGGAACAAATATCTACCACACGACCAACAATCCATATGCGACTCCTCTAAAATATACCGCCTCACCAATTTTGTCAGGATATATTCCTAGAGGATTTGATACCAAGATTGCTAATCAAGCTGCCTTGACAGTACACAAACTAGGTAGCGGTAGAGTGATCGCCTTTCAAGATAATCCAAATTTTAGAGGATATTGGTATGGTGGAACTAAACAGTTTTACAATGCTGTATTCTTTGGTGCAGAGATTAGTAGTAGGACAATGGAACCCAAATAAGCATGTGTATGCGTAGCAAACTCGTAGAAAAGTGTAGTGTGGTTTACAAAGCAAACATATGGGCGACTTTTCAAATATGAAGGCCAGACAGATGCAATACGTTACCGTATTGGTCGCTTGTAGATGGCGTATTATAATGGAATTGTGATATTAACCTGAGTACCTTGAGGTAAATCTTTATATTGGATCATATCCTGATTGTTACTCTTAGATAACTTTCGTAATCTTTCGTTGGTTAGAGAAATGGCTACTGACTTGTGTGAAAAATCCTTCTTCTTTGATGCTGCCTCTCTTCCTATTCCATTGTCAGAAATAGTGCAGAGTAAATAAGTTTCTTTATCCTTAATATTTATTATTATTAAACCTTCTTTGATCGATGATACACCATGAATTATGGCATTCTCAATAAAGGGCTGTAGTAACATGGGTGGTATCTTGATATCATCTTCGATAAGTGTATCGCCCACAATTATCTTATAGTCAAATGAATTAGATCTTGTCATTTGCTCAATGCTCAAGTAGTCTTCGAGATAGTTAATTTCCGCTTGAAGGTCTATCTTATCTACTGTACTAAAATCTAAAACCGATCGCATCATCCTACTGAATGTCCTGATATAGTTTTTGGCTTCTACATTTCTATTGAGAGTAACTAAACCTTGGATTGAGTTCAGCGCATTGAATAAAAAATGAGGATTCATCTGTAACTGCATCGTCTTTTGCTGAGACTTAAGTAAGTCATTCGCGGTTCTCAATTTGGTAGTAAGTAACGAAGATTTCACTCTGTACTCTTGCAATCTGTAATTAGAAAATAGAGCTAAAATAAGTAGAAATAGACACAACGCACCTAATATCCACCAAAGAGGAGACACTACATTTTTAGCTTTCACTTTTATCGTAATTGGATTGCTATATGCATACTGATTTCCATCTACTGTAGACCTTAGGCGATAGGTATATTCTCCAGAAGGAAGGTCCGTATATACGATACTGCGATCAGTTGTAGCCGATTGGTATTCTTTATCTATTGGAGACAACAAAGATTGAAATTTTATATTCTTAGGTTGCCTTAGATGAGTCGCGCCATAATTGACTTTCACATCACTTCCTTCTGCCTTGACTGTTATTTCTTGTTCCGTATGCACTATACCATTCACGGTAACAAAAATATTGGTGATTATTGGTTTGCTCAGGTTAACATTTCCAATTTTATGTTGTATAATATTTCCTCCTTCTGCAAACCAAATATCGCCCCAATAATCTTTGACAACACTTGATGGACTTAACTTATAATCAATTAGTGATACTTGTGAATCCGGTGGCCTCCATCCAAATAATTTCCCCTCTCCTTGGACATACAAGGAATAATCAAGAACATTCAGTTCGTCAATGTTTAAGCCACTATCTATACCATATTTCACTATTCTCTTGAGTGATCTATCTACTACATTTCGCAATCCATAATCAGTAGCTACCCATAGCCCCTTAAGAAAGTAAGCCATATCATTAATCTCTAATGTATCTCTTGCCAATACTTTCCAACTCCCAGATTTGTACTTATATATAGTCTTATCATTTGACAAATAAGATTCATCACCTAACTGATAGAATTTGGCAGTCGATGTTATCGGAGTAGTCCAATCATTAATTAACTGGTAGCGACCTTCTTTGTATAGATGCATCCCAGTCTGTGCCAATACAAATTCTTTGTCATCAATGGAAATATATGAATAACACTCTTCATTCATGAGCTGCTGTTCCAACTCGCCTTTTGACCATTTCCAGATCCCTACTTTCGAAGGTATAATATATTGTTCCTTATCCTTATGGATAGAAATGGCACCTTTCAATCCTTCTTGAAGCAAAGTGAATTCTGCACCATCATATCTATAAAGATTCCCTAATTGCGATATCGTAATAAGTGATCCATCTTCTGATGACTGAAGAGATATCATTGCTTCCGGGACATTATGAGTATATCGCTGAGAAATAAGCATTTCAGCAAAACAAAAGGATATACATAATAATAAAATTCGAGTCACCATAGAGCTAAGGTAACTTGATTAATTGCTAAATAGAAGAAACTAGAACCTAGACTTTAACAGAGGCATAAGTTTCTTAAGTATAATATTAATGGTTAACCGTTAGAGATGAATCGATTATATTCTTTAATTCAAATTTCGATTTCTTATTCTTGGCTTTTATTATGAACTATGACCCTAGAGTCATACCTTAAGGCATCTTATATATCTGTTAACGCTAAGTGGAAGACAGCGTTTGGTTTAGGCATAGACCAAATTCTCTTTTATTAATGAAACTAGAAATTACTCAGCTACATAAGACGTAGTCGTAGTCTCCATATCGTCTATCCTACAATCACCGAATTTGCATCCAGTTATCTTTTTAGTCTTACCTATTTTTTCAAATGTTATCTCATAAGTATATCTAAGTTTGTTAATTTTCAAAAGCATTAAATTCTCTTAAAGAAATCATTAAATGAAGAAATAGGCATCTTAAATGAACAAATCATTGGCCTAAAAGAACGAATTTTATTGTGATTAAAACTATTTATCAATTTTTACCAACTTTAAAGTATGAATCAAGTTACTTGTCTTACACTTATCAAATATTCTAGTCTATCCACTAAAATATGGGGCTTTGGTATGATGCAGTTTGCACATAAGCATTTTACCAAGGTTAATGGACTAGAATTTTACAAACTAATGGGCAGTGGTAAAGGCAATGGCTTCAATGCATGGCCTGATTGGTCCACTTATGCCGTACTAACTATATGGAAAAATAAAGCTGCAGCGGATGCATTTATCAATGAAGGAGATCTCTTCAAAAAATACACTCAAAAGGCAGAAAATGTCTGCAACATCTACATGTACAATACTAAAGCACATGGATTATGGACTGGCAGAAATCCATTTAGAGCTGCAACTGATATAAAGTTAGATACAGAATTAATATGTGTTATAACAAGAGCAACTATCAAGACGTCTAAATTGCGCAAATTTTGGAAGTATGTACCTACATCGAGCAAACCTTTAGAAAATAATACTGACCTAATATATACAAAGGGAATCGGAGAGGTACCTATTATTCAAATGGCTACTTTTAGTGTTTGGAAAAATAAAGAAGCTGTAAACGCATTTGCATATAAAAGTCATGAACATGCTAAGGCTGTAAAAATGACTAGGGATCTAAAGTGGTATAATGAAGAATTGTTTTCCAGATTTCGACCTTTTAAGATGACTGGAAATTGGGATGGCTTGGAATCGATTAACTTACAATTAGATTAATCAACTTTTTAGGTAATCTTAGCAACTCTTTAATTCACTAATTTTTAAATCACTGTTCATTAAAGTTCAAATCTATTTAGACTGATATAAATAAGTTATACCAAACATTAATTGTCTTCAAAAATCATTTAGTTCACATCACTTTGGTCTTGCAATAGCCGTCATAAACCCTTTAGAACTGCGCTTTTGCCAAAAATAACTCGGTCTGACAATTTTACCCAAAACAAATGTTACAAATCTTGATTCCATTGATTCTGTCCAGTCAATATTTTGCTTTTCCATGCGACTCATCCAATCTAATATATACGGATCTAAAGTGCCATAAGTGTATGCTTCTTCCATATGCCACCCACTCCTATCCATAAGAATCTTCAAAGTCTCTGGAGTGAAAAGGCCTGTATGCCTTGGACTGTGATAGCCAGCCCAATGAGCACCGTGCAGTTTACGAGTATCTGAGTCAATACAAGGTATCTCAACAATAATTCGTGTCTCATTATGGCTATGCTTCAGTAGTTTGGTTAAAGTCACATGTGGATGGTAGTCGTGCTCCATATATTGCCACATCGTTATGACATCATATTTTTTCTCTTCCGGTATATTTAATAATTCACCAACTTCTAGATTTATACTTTTATATTTTTCTGTCTCATCACTCCATCCATGATCTGAGAAATCTATTCCAGTACATTCGATTGATAATTCTTCTTGTACTTCTTTAAGAAAAGTAGGTTTACCACATCCTACATCTAAAACCGATTTTAGATTTGAAGAAGAATATTTTTTTAAGGTCTCTACTCTACGCTTATCAACTTTGAGCTGGTCACTATCTACCAATTTCTTATATTTCCCCCATGCGGATGCTCCTCTGTAAGACAAGTAATCTTCTCTATAATAACGTTCTATATCTTGCTCTTGTACTCTTGGATTCAGATAGACCATTGAGCAATAATTACATTTGTCAAAATTCCAAATCTCTACTTGAGAAGCCATCATTGTCTGCGTCTTCTGAAAACTTGTTGGGTCATCCATTCCACAAGTTGGACAGCATACTTTTTCTAATCGAAGCATATTAAGAAAGAATTAAATAAGTCACAATAAAAAAAGTCAATTGAGTAAAGTAAAGGTGCAAACTATATTTGACTCCTTTAAGTGGAATCCAATTGTAGCTTATAAGATGTAAAATGAATGCTACGATAAACCAAACAATATAATTTTGCATTGGTACGATATCTTTTTCAAAATGCCAAAAATCTAATCTTCCAGCCATCACTTCCATAAAGATATCTAAGATTACCATAGCCATTGCTCCCGAAACTGCAGTCAAAAATATACTATTAAAAATATTGCGCACTATCATTGAAGTCGCAGATACTAAAACAGCCCAATACAAACCAATCATATATGGAACTCCTAAAAGCTTTAATCCCATATTATCTCCGTAGTAATACACACCGAATATTTCCCCCGTTGCCACACCTAGTATCTCTACTCCCATGCCTAATACAAATGCAATTACAAAAGTGAATTTAGCCTTTGAAGAACTGAAATCAAGATTAATGATAAGTAGTCCAAACCCTATAAGTAAATTAAGTGGTGTCTTAGGTATAAACCAATCTTCAAAGCCAAGTGATATACCAATCAATGCTGATATTACAAATAACCAAATCACCAATATTGAAGCGACCGATATATTAATTTTATGCCTATATTTATCAAGCATTGGACTTTTGATATTCATGTTATTTCGTCTTGAATTATTTAGCTAAAGGTCTATCTTGAGATATCAGATCAGATACTATCGCAGCACTCTGAAGGCATAATGGTATACCACCACCAGGATGTACTGATCCACCACAGAAATAGAGATTTTTAATTTTTTTATTGAAATTTGCATGACGTAGAAATGCAGATAATTTATTGTTGCTCGCAGTTCCATATAATGCCCCTCTATGAGACTGTGTTCTAGATTCTATAAGCCTAGGATCGAGTACGTCTTCTATAACTATTAATGATTCTATATCTACTTTTAGAACTTTATTGATCTTAATAATTATGTTTCTCCTTGCCTCAGCTATCATAGCATCCCAGTCTTGGCCATAGTTGCCAGGAGTATTAATCATTACAAACCAATTTTCACTGTCTCGAGGTGCATCGCTAGGGTTAGCTTTTGACGATATATTTATGTAAACAGTAGGATCTTCTACTATTGTTTTAGATTTAAATATTTTTTCAAATTCGCCTTTATAATCATCAGCAAACAAAATATTATGTAATGAAAGATTGGGAAATGACTTTGATATGCCCCAGTAAAAAATTAATGCCGAACTACTTTGCTCTTGCGCCAATGTTTTCAAAGGCCAATCCTTTTCAGGCAATAGATGTTTGTATGTCGAAAATACATCCATATTTGAAACAACTATATCGGCAAGTACTTTCTCATTTTCAACATCTACTCCTATAGCAGCTCCATTAGCTTTTATTATCCTTTGGACTTTAGTACCGTAAACAAATGAAACGCCATGACGCTCTGCTAAAGCCACTAAACTGTTAGTAATATTAACCATTCCTCCATTAGGAAAATAAGTGCCTATACCCATCTCCAAATGAGGAATCATCGACATTATACCTGGAGTCTGATAAGGAGAAGAACCATTATAAGTCGCAAACCTATCGAAAATCTGTACTAATTTAGGATTTCTAAATGCCTTGGCATTAATTTTATGCATGCTAGTATTAATACCTAATTTAGGTATACTAGCCACAGCCATGATAGTCTCTTTATTAATAAAACTCGAAATTTTATGAAGAGATCTCTCGATAAAGACGGGAGCTGTTTTTTCGTACTTCAATTTGCTGCGGTTAAGATAGCGCTCCACAGAAGTTCTATCCGCATCAAAATTATCTACTAAAGAATCAACAATATTATCAACTCCTGCAGGCATTTGATAAGTCTTCCCATCGTTCCAAAAGTAATTGCAAATCGAATCTTTGATCTGATACGTAAAATGATCTTTGGGTTTTTCACCACACAGTAAGAATAGCTCTTCTACAAGCTTAGGTAATGTAAATAGTGAAGGTCCAGCGTCAAATCTATAGTCTCCATGTTGCAAAGTGGTCAATTTCCCGCCAGGATATGAATTAGCCTCATATACTTTGACCTCATACCCTTGCCTAGCCAACCGAATACTCGTGGCTATCCCAGCTATTCCTGCCCCTATTACAATTGCTTTTTGCATATATTTTTAAACATCAAAAAAAATGATTAGTTTAACTGCCATAAAATTAAACAAAATACTTGTGCACTACTTTTAAAAATGAAACGAATCAAAATGATTCTAATTAAATTACACAATTTAAATAGCATTAAAACGAAAGTGACACAATCATTATAAATGAGTAGCTAAAATAAATCGTCAAATCAATATTATATTATATTATTGGCACCAAACTGCTACCTTAAAAATTTGAATATAATAGGTTTCGTATACTTTACTTTTACATTTTTATTCCCTTTCACTCCAGATATCCATAGATTTTTTTACCCCATATTTGTTCCCGATTTCTTTGCTGCTACTCCTATATCTCTTTCTATCTTTATCTTAGTAATATTTCCATTCTTATTCACAACAAACCCTACAAGGACAGTACCATCTGTACCATTCTCTATAGCCAGTAATGATTATTTAAGATTTCCAGCAAAATAAAGTTTTTAGATCTCTTTCGGAGTATTCCTATTTATCAGCCAATACCACAGTATTTCCGTTAAGGGCTAAGTAAGTCATAATAATACATTTCAATGTGAATAATTTTAGACTGGGTAATTACCATTCTGTAAAATGAGTTACTTTCATTACCAGACAAAAGCAGAATTATTAAGTTTCGATAATAAGATGCATGCCTGACAATCATTGGTGTGATGATCCATAATATTTTAACGATCTTCGCCGCATGAAAAGAGTACAACTTCACAAAGGCAGAGATATATCCATACAGCGTCAACACCCATGGATATTCAGTAGAGCAGTAAAAATAATAGAGCCCATAGAAGAAGGCGATCGTGTGATAGTGAGTGATCACAGAGGCATAGATAGGTGTCAGGGTCATTATCACGACTCTAGTATCATGTTACGTATACTTACAGAAGATATAAATTTAGATGTCCAAGCCTATTGGGATGATACGATTGGAAGAGCCATACACCTGAGAGATTCTCTTGGATTTCCTAATGATAAGACTGATGCTTATCGTCTTATCAATGGTGAAGGTGACCATGCCTCTGGACTGATAGTAGATGTATATGGAGATACTGCGGTGATACAATGTCACACATATGCTATGCATAGAGAACTCGATCATATTACTTCAAGTATCAAGCGATATGGTGAAGGTGTCATCAATTATATTTATACCAAACCTATACGAACACTCAAAGAAAGATACGAGAATGTAGTGACTGGATATTTAGGTGGCGAAGGACCAGCAGTGGTCAAATTTAGAGAACATGGTATCTTATACGAATCCAATCTTGAAATAGCTCAGAAGACCGGGTTCTTTCTTGATCAAAGAGATAATAGAAAGCTAATTGGATCATTATCGGAAGGAAAGACTGTGATGAATAATTATTGTTATACAGGTGGATTTTCGTTGTGTGCATTGCAAGGAGGCGCTACTAAAGTAAGTTCAGTAGATATTTCTATAAAAGCTATCGAACAGTTAGAAGTATTATTAGATCTCAATGACTGCAATGATTATCGTCATGAGTCAGTAGTCGCTGATGTAAAGAAATATCTTGCTACTGACGATCCAGAAATGTATGATATTGTGATAACTGACCCTCCAGCATTTGCCAAGAGTCTAAAGAAGAGACATTCTGCTGTACAAGCTTATAAAAGGATGAATGCAATGGCTATGCAACATGTCAAGCCCGGAGGAATGTTATTCGCATTTTCATGTTCTCAAGTGGTGGGACGACAACTCTTCTATGATACTCTTGTAGCTGCGGCAATGGAGTCCGGACGAAGTGTACAAGTAATATATCAGTTAGATCAAGGACCTGATCATGCTATAAATATCTTTCATACAGAAGGTCACTATCTTAAGGGGTTGGGGATGGTTGTGAGTTAGTCTAGAAAAATAGAATTTTAAATTTCAATATCAAAAAAACCAGATTGCTTTTGAGCAGATACCGATAACGAAATCGATAATACCATGAAAAAACAAAAAATGCGAAAAGTCATAAAATTACAATTTAGGTCTACTGATACGATAAAGATAGAATAATGATGCACAAGCGATGGCAAGTCCTAAAGTCTCACGGACTAATTCGATATGTGGGTTGTCCGTTTTCATTTCTCCTGCGATATTAGGAAACCCTTTTTCTGCCCATCCTATTAACTCTGGTACGTAGCTCAAAGTAGCTGCAAAAAAAACAACTGAAAACAAGAGTAATACTTTGTCTGAAACTTTTCCTATCCATTGAAAAAATGATGCAATAGCTACTATACCATATATTACTATCCATATCCATGGATCTGGATCATTATATTGCACCGCCGCAAATAGAAAGAAGAGTATTGCGAAAATTAATCCTAAATGCTTTTTCATATCCCAATATCCGCAGAATAGTCGAGCTACCCTAGCAATTTAATCGTATTATATATTCACATATTGTATAATCAATATTCATACATTTATACTTTCAAGGTTAATGTGAAGAAATGAATCCGAAAAAAATAAAAATAGAATCAAGTTGGAAAGCGGCTTTGAGTGAAGAATTCGCTAAACCCTACTTCATCGAATTATTTTATGAGCTTCACATAGAAGAAGAAAATGAGAATATTATCTATCCTCCTCACGATAAGATCTTCCACGCCTTTGACCGTACACCATTGGATGATGTCAAGGCAGTAATCATAGGCCAAGATCCATATCACAATCCTGGTCAAGCTATGGGCCTCTGCTTCTCCGTACCTAAGACCATTAAGCGTCCACCTTCCCTACTCAATATCTACAAAGAAATCAATAGAGACCTAGGATACAATATACCTAAACATGGTGATATTAGTCCTTGGGCAGATCAAGGCGTATTACTACTCAATGCCATGTTGACGGTAAGGAAAAATGATCCAGGTTCTCATCGTAAGATCGGTTGGCAACAATTTACTGATGCTGTGATATCTAGGATAAGCGAAGAAAAAGAAAATGTCGTTTTTCTACTTTGGGGTAATTTTGCAAAAGGAAAGAGAGCCCTTATAGATGAAAACAAACATTTGATACTAGAGTCTGCACATCCTTCTCCATTAGCCGGAAAAGCTTTTCAAGGCAATGGACACTTTAGCAAAACGAATTTCTATTTAATCGAAAATGGAGTAGAGCCTATCGATTGGAAGATAGAGAAAAGTACTGAACAGCTTGAGTTAGAGTTTTAAATTTGATAAGATTTTTCAAAAAAATTACGAACTCCCATACCATCAAAATTCGCATTTATACTTAGCCATCCTGAGCTTGTCAATGAACCTAATTAGTCCTTACGCTTTCGCAGTGGGTGTAAAGTTCATAGGTGGAAAAGGAGGCTGACTGCTCTCTCGTATTTTTCCATTTTGAGCTTCATATTTATTGATATTATCAGCTAAAGCCTTGTGCAATCTTTTAGCATGTTCTGGGCTAAGTATGATTCTTGATTTCACTTTTGCTTTCTGTACATTCGGTACAATGCGCACGAAATCTAATACAAACTCTGAATTAGAATGCGAGATGATCGCTAGGTTAGAATAGGTACCCTCAGAAATTTCTTCTGACAATTCGATATTGATTTGATTTCCTTTCTTTTTATTTTCTTCTGCCATGGTGGACTTTATTTTCTTGTTTATATAAATGCTATACCGCTCAAAAAGTTGTCATTTCACTAAGCTAGAATAAACTGCCTGTATCATGAATCCTTGTGAGACCAAGATGGTCATAAGCCTTATCTGTAGCTTCTCTACCTCTAGATGTCCTTTGAATAAAACCTTCCATAATCAAAAATGGCTCATGCACTTCTTCGATAGTTCCGCCTTCTTCACCTACTGCAGTAGCAATAGTTGTCAAGCCTACAGGTCCTCCTTTAAACTTCTGAATGATCGCAGATAAGATCTTATTATCCATTTCATCCAACCCGTATTCATCCACGTTTAATGCTTCTAAACCATATCTACTGATCTCCAAATCGATTTTCCCATCCCCTTTGATCATCGCGAAATCTCTAATCCTACGAAGTAGTGA
>TARA_B110000459_G_C16625337_1_pt1 | contig 11411 bp, 10 predicted proteins | sample TARA_B110000459 | Tara Oceans TARA_B110000459 (sample SAMEA4398296) | marine metagenome | biome: Polar Biome; feature: [SRF] surface water layer (ENVO:00010504); material: water (ENVO:00002006), including particulate matter (ENVO:01000060) such as... | depth 5 m | reverse complement strand
AGACGTAAACACACTACGTAAGCAAACAGGTGCAGGAATGATGGACTGCAAAAAAGCTTTAGTTGAAGCTGAAGGAGATTTCGACAAAGCAATTGATGTTTTAAGAAAACAAGGACAAAAAGTTGCCGCAAAAAGAGGTGACAGAGATGCAAACGAAGGTTTGATATTAGCAAAAACTACTGCAGATGGTAAAAAAGCTGTAATGGTTGTTGTAAACTGTGAAACTGATTTCGTAGCACAAAATGCTGATTTCAACGCTTTTGCAACTACAATTTTAGATGCTGCTATCGCTAACAGCCCAGCTTCGTTAGATTCTTTAAAAGCATTGAACTTTACTGGTGGAGCTTTAACAATTGCTGAAAAGATAATTGAACAAACTGGAGTAATAGGAGAAAAGATTGATGTTTCTGGATACGAAGTAGTAGAAGCAGAATCAACTATCGCTTATAACCACCCAGGAAATAGATTAGCTTCTATTGTAGCTTTAAACAAAACTGGTGACGCAGTTACTGATGCTGGAAAACAAGTTGCAATGCAAATTGCAGCTATGGACCCTATCGCATTAGATGAGTCTAGCGTTGACAAGTCAGTTATTGAAAAAGAAATGGCTTTAGGTAGAGAAATGGCTTTAGCTGAAGGAAAACCAGAAGCTATCTTAGATAAGATTGCTGAAGGAAAAGTTAAAAGATTTTTGAAAGACAATACTTTGTTAAATCAAATGTCTCTTAAAGACAATAAAAAAACTGTTGCTCAAGCATTAAATGAAATTGAAAGCGGTTTAACCGTGACAGATTTCAAAAGAATTATGCTTAGCTAATTCAAATAAATCATTATTAAAAAAGAGAGAAATTTTATTTCTCTCTTTTTTTTGACCAAAAAGTACGAAATTCGTACAAATAACTATTAAGGAGCCTTAACACGTATTTTAAATGTTAAGTCTCAAATTGAAACTTTTTTACAAATTATACTATGGCTTTCAAAAGAATACTTTTAAAACTAAGCGGTGAAGCCCTTATGGGTGACAAACAATTTGGAATAGATAATGATAGATTAGCCCTTTACGCTAAAGAAATCAAAGAAATTGTTGATCAAGGAGTACAGGTTGCAATTGTAATTGGAGGAGGAAATATATTTAGAGGAATACAAGCTGAAGAAGGCGGTATGGAACGTACCCAAGGAGATTACATGGGAATGTTAGCTACTGTTATCAATAGTATGGCGTTACAATCTGCTCTAGAAGCAGAAGGAGTTTACACCAGACTACAATCAGCAATTGAAATGAAAGAAATTGCAGAGCCTTTTATAAAAAGAAGAGCTGTTCGTCATTTACAAAAAGGACGTGTTGTTATATTTGGAGCTGGTACAGGAAACCCTTATTTTACAACTGACACTGCGGCAAGTTTAAGAGCAATAGAAGTTGAAGCTGACGTTATTTTAAAAGGAACCAGAGTAGACGGAATTTATACAGCAGACCCTGAAAAAGATAGTTCAGCTACAAAATACGACACTATTTCATTTAAAGAAGTGTATGAAAAAGGTCTAAATGTTATGGACATGACTGCCTTTACTTTATGTAAAGAAAACAAATTACCTATCATTGTTTTTGACATGAATACTCCTGGGACTTTAAAAAGAGTAGTAAATCAAGAACGTAACCTTGGAACGTTAGTGGAATTTTAATACCTTTATTTAAAATTAAAAAAAATGAACGAAGAAATTCAATTTATATTAGATGGGACAAAAGAATCAATGGATAATGCTTTGGCACACTTAAATTCTAATCTACAGAAAATTAGAGCTGGAAAAGCAAGCCCTATGATGTTAAGTAAAGTTGTTGTTGAATATTATGGGGCCTTAACGCCATTAGCTCAAGTAGCAAACGTAAGTGCTACTGATGGAAGGACACTTTCTATTCAACCCTTTGAGAAATCTTTATTAGATGAAATTTGCAGAGGAATTTCTCATGCAAATTTAGGATTGAACCCTCAGAACAATGGAGAATCAATTTTAATAAACATTCCAGTATTAACTGAAGAACGAAGAAAAGATTTAAGCAAACAGGCAAAGGCTGAAGGAGAAGATGCTAAAGTTGTTACTAGGAATGCTCGTAAAGATGCGAACAATGCAGTTAAGGCATTAAAAAATGAAGGTTTAAGTGAAGACCAAGTAAAAGATGCTGAAAATGAAGTTCAAAAAGTAATTGTTTCATACACTACTAAAATTGACGCTTTAATTTTCGCTAAAGAAAAAGATATAATGACTGTTTAATACAGTATTACGATTTAAAGAAGCCCATTTACACTAGTGTAAATGGGCTTCTTTAATAATCTAACCTTACGAATAAAAAAAGGGAGTGACTCTTAATCACTCCCCAAACAATAATGAACCATTTTACGTTTTTACATACTAACTTAAAAATGAAAAAAATGTTCGATTATTAATTTTATTGAACTTCTGTAACAAAAGTAATTTCAACATCCGTGTCACCAGGAGCACAAGTTCCATCTTTTACACCTGGCTGATGCTTTAATGTTACAGTAGTTGTCCCTGTTGCAATTGCTCCTGTTGACCAAAATGTAGCAATTCCAACTTCATAAGTTCCATCACTATCTGTTCTATCTATCACAACATTTGTGTTTGATGGTGCATAACAAAATAAGTGCTCATCATCTTCTTGCTGAACCTCTAATGTAATATCTTCTGCTGGAGCTACAGATTCATTTAACAACTGAATTGTTGCATTGTAATAGGTGTTTGTAACTAATCTAATAGTATCATGTTGAGTTGGTACATTTCCTCCATCACCATCAGGATCTCTAAATGCATATTCAACAGATGGCTGAATTCCTGCAGTATCTACAAAAGAAAGAATAACACTCGTTATTAATTCTTCTTCATTAGGAGGAATAGTTCCTCCACCTGTAGTTACTGGCTCTGGCACATCATCATCTTTACTACACCCTACCATTCCTATTGTTAAAGCAATTACTGCTAAAATTGAATACGTTTTCATTCTTGATATTGTTTTCATTGTTTTTTTTTAAAAAGTTAATTTAAGTTTAAGGGTATAATTTCTACCCATTTCATCTGCATAATATCTAAACCTATTTAAGTAGTCTCGATATGCTGTATTTAATAAATTCTTGACTTCAAAGTTCACTACTAACTTTTGTTTTTTAGCTATTGGAAAACCAAATCCTAATCCAGCTCTTAATAAATTATAAGATTCTGGAGGGACTAAATAATCACTATTATCTGGAATATGATTTTGTCTTAAAATATTTTGGAAACCAGCTTCAACATAAAAATCTGTAAGTTTTTTAAACTTCTTTAAATTGAATTCTAAAACATTTTCAAATCGATTTGCTGGCATTCCTACCAACCATTCATTAGCAGATATATTGTAAGCATTTAAAAAAGAAGTTTTGCCTATCCATGTTAAATGCTTCGTCAACTGATAACTCATTTTTAAATCGAAGCCAGTTAATGCTGCATCTACCTGAGTATAATTAAAAGTTGGAAAAGCACCTTTAATTGTAAGTGTTGCTGGAATGCTAGGCTTTAAATAAATAAAATTATTGATACGATTGTAATAACCTTCTAACTGAATTAGAAAATTTTTATTTACATAATCAATAGCCACAATAGTATTATAAGCTCTTTCGGCAACTAAGTTAGTGTCACCATACTCTACCGCGGCTGCTCCATGATGTAAGCCATCACTAAATAACTCACTCACATTTGGCGGTCTCCAAGCCATACCAAAGTTAACTCTAGTAGTTAACTTACTATTGGGTTTATAAATAGCTCCAACACTTCCAGAAACATTATTATAAGTGTATTCATAATTATTATACACTCTTTTTTTACTGTCCCATTTAAAAACTTGTTGGTAGACATAATCATACCTTAAGCCTGTTTCTAGTTCAAGTTTAAAATTATCACTTCTCCATTTTTCAATTAAAAAGACACCTGTACTATATTTTGTAAAAGCCGGTATAAACTCTCTTCCTTCAAAAGTATTGGCTTGATTACTTGTGGCAATACCAATTTGAGTATTGAAAGCTCCATTTTTATTTTGCTTCCAACTTAACTCTCCTAAATGAGTAGTTATTTCAAACTGCAATTCCGGCAAATTTAAAGCTGCAATACTATCATTTCTTGGCAAATGCTTATCATATTCTTGCCGTAAATTATATTGACGAGCATATACAAAGTTTAATTTTCCAAAATTACCAGTTAACCAATAAGCTTTCACTTTAAACAATTCATGTTCTATGTGCTGTAATGGCCTATTGATATCATAAGTAAAGTCAGCTGATTCTAGAGGTTCGCTAGATTCTATTGCCCGTTGCAGGTCTGTTAAGTTTCCAATATGTGCAGCAGAAAATATTCCAATATCAGTATTAAACTTACTATAGAAAGTTTCTATACCATATTTTTCTTTATTAGAACCTACCGCCCAAGAAAAATTATACTCTTTTAAGCCTGTGTTTTTTAAATAGTAATTAGAAGTATTTACATTTCCTGACCTTTTTAAAGTTCCTTGCAACCTCCAACTCAAGCCATTTAATTTACCAATGTTTCCATCCAAAGTAGCTGAAGACACTCCTAACTTTCCATTAGTCGCAGCAGCTATATTAAACTCTCCATTTACTCCCGCAGAATCTCTTAATGCATGAGGCTCAACTAAAACAACTCCAGCAATAGCGTTTGCTCCATATCGAATTCCATCAGCACCTTTAATTACACTTAGTTTATTGGCAATATAAGGGTCAATTTCAGGCGCATGTTCATTCCCCCATTGTTGCCCCTCCTGCCTTATCCCATTATTTAGAATAAGTACTCTATCGCTATGTAAACCATGTATTACTGGTTTAGAAATACTACTCCCGGTATTTAAAGTTGTAACTCCTGTAATAGTTTTTAAACTCTCCCCTAAAGATTCTCCTCTAGACTGGTTCAATTCTTTTACAGACAGTTCTTTCTTTGCAACAGAAACTTCTTCCTCGTAACCCTCTTCCAGAAGCGTAAATTCTTTTAAGTCTTCAGTATGATGTTCAGGATAAAAATGATGTTTTTCACTTTTTGTTAAAGTAATTGTTTCTGTGACAGGATCACATCCCAAATGACTTACAATTATTGTATACGTTCTTTTACACAAATTTTCAATTGTGTAATTTCCTTTATCGTCAGAAACTGATCCACGCTCTAACTCTTTAATGTAAACTGTAGCAAACATTAAAGGAGTTTTATCGTGCTCATCAATTACCTTTCCTGATAAAGTAAAATTACAGACTGTTGTTTGTGCAAAACAATTGTAAGTACTCAGAAACAATACCATAACAAATAGCAGCTTATTATAAAGCATACAATATATATTGGTAATGAAAATGATTAAAAAGAAAACATTTAGTGCTTTCTTAAATAGAACTATTTAAAATAGTAGTGAACTTACTTAAGTGGTGGGCCTCTTAAAGAGATTGACCTAGAGCAAAGATTCTTTGCTAACCATAAGAAATGTATTTTAACTTTATTTTCTTGATAGCGAATGATATCATCGAAATCATGGAAAAGAGTATCAAATAAACTTACTGAAAAATTGAAATCACAAATAAAATCCAAATGCGCAAACTCATGTTGATGAAAGTGATTCAAATTTTCATCACCACATATCCCCTCTTCATTTTCAACAAGATGTTCGTGTTCGTGTTCAAAGAATTCGTGTGCCGACTTAGCAATAACAACATTAAAAAATGTTGCTACTAAAACGATACTCAATATGTTTTGAAACAGTTTCACCTTGTAAAGGTAGTTTTTTTATTTTGACTAGTGTTAACTCAACAAATCTTACGTCAAAAAATCAATCCTTCTTCAAAATAGAATTCCATCCTTGAGCACTCAACTCATGCACTTGATCTCCTTTAGAGATAAACTGATAACTTCCTTTATCCGCAGTAACATGTCCAATTACAGCAACTCTTTTCTGATCTTTAATCTTCTCGTAATCATTTTGAGAAATGGTAAACAATAATTCATAATCTTCTCCACCATTTAATGCACAAACCGTTGGATCTAATTTCATCTCATCAGCAGCATTAATAGTACTATGGTCTAATGGAATTTTATCTTCATAAATTGTACACCCCACTTCAGATTGTCTACATATATGAATTAAATCTGAAGAAAGTCCATCAGAAACATCAATCATAGAAGTTGGTTGAACCCCAATTTCTTTAAACATATCAATTACATCCTTTCTTGGCTCAGGCTTTAATTGACGTTCTAATAAATAGTCATAACCAGAAAAATCAGGCTGAACTTTTGGGTTATCGTTATAAATCTCCTTTTCTCTTTCTAATAACTGTAAGCCCATAAAAGCTCCACCTAAATCTCCAGAAACACAAATCAAATCACTCTCTTTAGCTCCGTCTCTATAAACCAATTTATTCTTTTCGCCTTCTCCTATTGCAGTAATGCTAATAATCAATCCTGATGTTGAAGATGTTGTATCTCCACCAACTAAATCAACACCATAGATATCACATGCCAATAAAATTCCTTCATACAAATCTTCTAACGCTTCTATCGACATTCTGTTAGAAACAGCAATAGATACTGTAATCTGTTTTGGAATTGCATTCATTGCATAAACATCCGAAAGATTTACAGTTACAGCCTTATAGCCTAAATGTTTAAGCGGCATATAAAGCATATCAAAATGAACGCCTTCTACCAATAAATCAGTGGTTACTAGAATTTGCTTATCCTTATATTCAATTACTGCAGCATCATCTCCTACTCCTTTTTTAGAGGATGTATTTTGTAGTTTTATATTCTGAGTTAAATGATCGATCAATCCAAATTCTCCTAATTGATCTAATTCACTTACCGATTTTTCATTTTTATCTTCTAACATCTTGCAAAGGTATGAAAGTTTACAACTACACACTTCTCTTATTTACTTTTTTGGAGCTTCCTTTCTAGGGCTATCCAATAAATTTCCGATGTCCCCATAGCTATCTAGATCGAGAGATATCGCCTCTATCCATAAGCCAAACAAAATTTCATTAAGATAATTTACTAAAATTAAATCAACAGTTAAATTTTATACTTTCTTTATTCGCAAAAAATTTTGCACACTACCACATTTTAGGTACTTTTGTCTTAATTTAGAATCAATCTAAATAAGAAATTATGATAACAGTTTCAGAAAATGCAAAAAACAAGGCCATATCACTAATGGCAGAAGATAGCTCTCCAGAAGGAAGCTTTATTCGTGTTGGTGTAAAAGGTGGTGGTTGTTCTGGCTTAACTTATGATATGAGTTTTGACCACATCATTAATGATGATGATAAAGAATTTGAAGACAAAGGTGTAAAGATAGTATGTGATAAAAAGAGCATCCTTTACCTTGCCGGAACAGAATTAGATTTTTCTGGTGGTTTAAATGGAAAAGGGTTTGTTTTTGTTAATCCAAACGCAAGCAGAACTTGTGGTTGTGGAGAAAGCTTTTCACTTTAGTAATTAAAATTGATATGAAAAAAGTAGTTACATATACTGAAGACGAACTTGGCAAACAGTTAGAAGAAAACCAAGAATACAAATACGGTTTTACTACGGATATTGAGTCTGAAGTAATTCCGGTTGGGTTAAATGAAGACGTTGTTCGTCTTATTTCTTCTAAAAAAAATGAGCCGCAATGGTTATTAAATTTTAGATTAAAAGCTTTTGCTCAATGGAAAGAAATGGCAGAAAAAAAATGGGCGCATGTTGATTATCCTGAAATTGATTTTCAAAGTATTTCATATTACGCTGCTCCAAAAGACAAAGTAGATGTCAACTGGGATGATGTTGATCCAGAATTAAAAGCTACGATGGATAAGCTTGGAATTTCTATGGATGAGCAAAAAACACTTAGTGGTGTTGCTGTGGATTTTGTAATGGATTCTGTTTCTGTAAAAACTTCTTTTCAAGACAAATTAAGTGATCTAGGAATTATTTTTGGTTCTTTTAGTGATGCAGTTCAAAATCATCCAGAATTAGTTCAAAAATATTTAGGAAGCGTTGTTCCGAGTACAGATAATTTTTATGCAGCATTAAATGCCGCAGTTTTCTCTGATGGCTCTTTCTGTTATATTCCTAAAGGAGTTCGTTGTCCGATGGAGTTATCAACTTACTTTAGAATTAACGAAGCAAATACTGGCCAGTTTGAAAGAACACTTTTAGTTGCCGATCAAGATAGCTATGTAAGTTACTTAGAAGGTTGTACTGCTCCAATGAGAGACGAAAATCAATTACACGCAGCTGTTGTTGAGCTAGTTTCTTTAGATGGTGCTGAAATAAAATACTCTACCGTACAAAACTGGTATCCTGGGAATAAAGAAGGTGTTGGTGGGATTTACAATTTTGTAACAAAAAGAGGAATTTGCCATACTGGATCTAAGATTTCTTGGACACAAGTAGAGACAGGTTCAGCTGTTACATGGAAATATCCTTCATGTATATTAAAAGGTGACAACTCTATCGGAGAGTTTTTCTCCGTTGCAGTTACCAACAATCATCAACAAGCCGATACCGGTACTAAGATGATTCATTTAGGGAAAAACACTAAGAGTACAGTTATATCAAAAGGAATTTCGGCTGGTTATAGTAACAACTCTTACAGAGGATTGATACAAATTAACAAGAACGCAAAAAACGCTAGAAACTTTACACAATGTGATTCTTTATTAATGGGAGATAAATGTGGAGCACACACCTTTCCTTATATCGAAACAAAAAACAGTAGTGCAAAAGTTGAGCATGAGGCAACAACCTCTAAAATTGGTGAAGACCAACTTTTTTATTGTAACCAAAGAGGTATTAGTACTGAAAAAGCAATCAATTTAATTGTTAATGGTTATTGTAAAGATGTCTTAAATCAACTGCCAATGGAATTTGCTGTAGAGGCGCAAAAGCTATTAGAAATTAGTTTAGAAGGCTCTGTAGGGTAACCAATAAAAATGAAGAAAATTTTATCAATACTATTTTCTTCTCCTTAATTAATTTGACTCAAGCATCGAGCAAGGTTACCAGAGAAGAGTATTATAATTTAAAAAAGACGCTAATTTGTTTTACCCAAAGTTTGGTATTAATACCCAGAGAAAATAGAATAAAAAGCGCGAGATAAAGTTAAAAAATAACGCAGATAAAAATTGGAATAAAATTATTTCAAAATAATATTTAAGAAATGTTAAGTATAAAGAATTTACACGCAAGTATAGAGGATAAAGAAATCCTAAAAGGAATTAATTTAGAAATTAAGGCTGGAGAAGTGCACGCTATTATGGGGCCAAATGGTTCTGGAAAAAGTACTTTATCTGCTGTTTTAGCAGGAAGAGATGAGTACGAGGTTACTGCCGGTGAAGTAAGCTTTAAGGGACAAGATCTATTAGATCTAAACCCTGAAGATAGAGCTCGAGAAGGTCTATTCTTGGCGTTTCAATACCCTATTGAAATTCCAGGTGTTAGTAACATCAACTTTTTAAAAACAGCCATTAACGAAACTAAAGCTTACCACGGTAAAGACTCTATTACCGCAAAGGATTTTTTAGCATTGGTTAAAGAAAAATCTGCTTTGGTAGAATTAGATGCTAAATTAGCTAGCCGATCTGTAAACGAAGGTTTTTCTGGTGGAGAAAAGAAACGTAACGAAATTTTCCAAATGGCAATGTTAGCTCCTAAATTGGCAATTTTAGATGAAACTGACTCTGGGTTAGACATTGATGCTTTAAGAATTGTAGCGAATGGTGTAAATACACTAAAATCTGATGATAATGCTACTATAGTCATTACACATTACCAAAGATTGTTAGATTACATTGTGCCTGATTTTGTGCATGTTTTATACAATGGTAAAATTGTAAAAACTGGCGGTAAAGAATTAGCGTTAGAGCTAGAAGAAAAAGGTTACGACTGGATTAAAGAAGAAGTTGACGCATTAAGCTAAGGATAGAAAAATGATTACAACAGAATTAACAAAAAAAGAGTTGCTTATAGAAAGTCTAAATGAATTAGACTTTTCTAACGAGCCCCAATTTTCCCAAGAGCTAAGAGATAATGCTAAAATTGCATTAGAGAACTTAGAATTTCCAACTTCAAAAACTGAATATTGGAAATACACTCGAATAGGTAAAATTATTAATAAAAATTACGGTATTCAAAACGAAGTTTCTGAAAATGCTGTTGATATTTCAAACTACTTAATTCCTGAAATGGATGCTAACGTTGTAGTATTGGTTAATGGTTTTTGCAGAGCAGATTTATCTCAAGTTATACCTCAAAAAGGTATAAATATTCATGCTTTAAACGCTGCCATCAAAAAAGAAGATGACTTCATTAAAAGTCATTTAGGTGCTATTGCAAAATCAGAAAAAGAGATTTTTATAGCACTGAATACACTTTGTTTTACTGATGGAGTTTATATTGATTTAGAGAAAGGAACTGTCACTGAAAAACCGATTCATATTATTAATGTAATTACTAACGATAGTATTATTACAAATAGTAGAACGATTGTTAAAGCGCACGACAACTCTTCAGTAAAGATTGTTGAGTCATTTGTTAACCTACAAGGAGAACAAAGTTTTACCAATAACGTTTCAGAATTTTTCTTAAACCCTAACGCTCAGGTTGAGTACACTAAAATTCAGAATAAAGGTGGTGAAAGCTATCACGTCTCTACTGAGCAAGTTTACCAACGTAGATCAAGTAATTTTACGATTAACACGATTACGCTTGACGGAACTTTAGTTCGAAACAATTTAAATATTGATGTAGATGCTGAAGGTTGCGAAACCAACCTCAACGGAATCTATTTAGGAAAAAACAAAAACCACATTGATAACCATACAATTGTTGATCATTTAAAACCAAATTGTAATTCTAACGAAGTTTACAAAGGTCTTTTAGACGATAATTCTGTAGGTGTATTTAATGGAAAAGTGTTTGTTAGACCTGATGCTCAAAAAACAAATGCGTTTCAACAAAATAATAATATTTTATTGACTGATGGTGCAGTTATTAATTCTAAACCAGAATTAGAAATTTATGCTGACGATGTAAAATGTAGTCATGGTTCTACAATAGGGCAGCTTAATGAGGAAGCTATTTTCTACTTACAAGCTCGTGGAGTTAGTCAGAAAAGTGCAATCAACATGATGATTACTGCCTTTGCGAAAGATGCATTAGAAAGAGTTAGCATTGATGCTCTAAAAACTTACATCGAAAGTAAAATTGAATATAGATTTGGAAGCTAAGTAACCTCATTACGAATTTCAACTCTTGTCATACTGAGGTTATCGAAGTACAACAAAAATAAAATGAAGTAATCTCATTTTAAAACAAGATTACTTCGTGCCTCGCAATGA
>TARA_B110000459_G_scaffold124294_1_pt1 | contig 11417 bp, 2 predicted proteins | sample TARA_B110000459 | Tara Oceans TARA_B110000459 (sample SAMEA4398296) | marine metagenome | biome: Polar Biome; feature: [SRF] surface water layer (ENVO:00010504); material: water (ENVO:00002006), including particulate matter (ENVO:01000060) such as... | depth 5 m | reverse complement strand
CTTCTTTCTCTTCCTCTTCGTCTTCCTCTCGCCGGGATGGTTTTCCCCAAAGCCGGGAGGACAAAGTCTCCATCGTCCGAAGTCCCTTTTCGTCCGCGTCGACGCGAGAGGAAGTTTTATTGGCAGCAACGGTGGGAGCAGCGACGGCACGCGCCACCACCACCAGTACGAGTATCGCGAACACGCGTTCGTCGGGTACACGGAGAAGACCAAGAAGACCAAGAAGAAGTGCACAGATATGAGCCAAATGTGTGTGAGTTGGGCCGAGAAAGGAGAGTGCGAAAAGAACCGGGAGTACATGTTCGAGAACTGTTGCTGCGGTGCGTCGTAGTAATAGCAGTAGTAGCAGCGCGACGATATTCCTCTTTCTTTCTCTCTCTCGCGCTTTTCGCTCTCTTTTACCCACCACCGCGGATGATGGTATCGATCGAGTCTCTCTGGGACGACGCGCTTTGCGTAAACGCTCGCTGACGACGCGTATATTTAAAAACGCGTATTATATCCACCTCTTTTGCTTTTACGACGCGCGGTAATTAACCACTACTCGCTTGTTACGCGCAGCGTGCGACGACGCGGAGTGTCCTTTGGAGTCGCCGCCGCCGGGTGTTGACGACGTAAACGACGACGCGTCGTCTTTGACCGCGGCGAGGGAAGGTTTGATGGTTGACGAGAGAAACGTTTTAGTTTTGAAAGACGTGCGCTTCGGGGGAGGCGATGACGTAGGAGGAAACCGTCGGCGGATTAGGATACGGTTGCTGGAACGAAAAAGCCCGAAGATTGTGGACGCGTTCAAAGAGTTCGGGCGGAACGGTGTTTTGGGTACTTTTTACAGGTCAGAAGCTGTTCCGGAAGTTGGCGCGATAGATAATTACGGTGGGCCTGGACCACCGTACGCTTTGATACAAGCGACGCAAAACGGGAGGATGAACGGTGGAAGGATGCCGAGAGAGTTTGCGCCGATGGTCGAGAGAGGGTACGTTTGCTTGATAGGAGAAGGCCCAGATTGGTTCATAGCGATTGGATCTCACCACGAGTGGGGACACGGTCATAGCGTTTGGGGGATAGTAGAAGACGACGAATCGTTAGAAGTGGCGGACGCGATAACGCGACTGCCGATTAGACACGAAAAGTGGGGCCAGACCAACGTCACCGTTTTACTGGAAAAAGTGTCGTTCCAGTACGGGATAGAAGAGGTGGGTTACAAAAGAATATGAAATAATATGTGCTGGAAGTAGTAGTTTTTAAAAAGAGTCACTCTCTCATCGCCTTTTGTCTTCTCTCTCTTTTTCCCGCGCGTTCAGTTCAAATCGCAAAGCCGAAGAGAAGCAGAACAGCACGAGTCGCCCTCTTCTCCCTCTAATCACCTTTTGTCTTCGGAAAAAGAAGGGAGTCGGTGGGAAAAGGCATCGTTAGCATCGCGAGGAAGCCAGCCACGGCGCCAAGCAATAAGATGAACCCAACGATCGTCGCCGCAGCTTTATTCGGATACTCTTTCGCAGACCTCCCATCCTCGCTCGAGTCGTTTTCTTGAAGCAACGCTCTTCGTTTTCTTTGACTTTCGACGATCTCGTTCTCTTCTCGAGCTTGAGCAACCACCATTACTCCGAGCGCTCCCACGCGCTCCAAAACGTCCTCGATTTTCTTTTCCACAAACCTTTCGATTTTCTTCCTCTCGGTCGCATCTAATCCATCCAACGCCGCCATCCCACAAATTTCCGCGTACGCCACTTCGATTTCACTGGTATCTCTCGACGATGAAACTTTCCCTTCGCCGAACCTCTCCGCCGAGCGCTCCGAAAAACACGCCAACTCTTCGCTCAGTCGCCTCAAAGCGGAGGAGACGAGAACATCTCTAGACTTCACACCGGTTTCTGAAACCATCGCTCGTTCGTACGCGTCCGCCTTCTCCCTCTTCCCGCCGCCATCCATCTCCAGAAATTCAGCGCGGTTGCATTGCATCGACACCGATTCGCTTCCTCCGCACGACGACGACGCCTTGGCCTTCGCCGCGAACTCGTACATTGTTGAAGACGCCGACCACGAACGCGTCGGAGAAGGTGAAGAAAAAGAGGAAGAAACGAAAGATCCCTCCTCGCCTCCTCCGACGCCGCTACTGCACACCGATATCAGAATAACATCTCGCTTTCGCGCGAAATCCTCCGCGCTAAACCTCGCGCTCAGCGTTTTCTCCGTTTCTTCTTCTTCGTCTTCCTCTCGTCGAACCAAATTTTCATCCGTCTCGTCGTCGTCTCGCTTCGTCGCGAGCGCGAGCACCGCTTTCAGCGTCGACTCGTGCCGAACGCGCGAAAAGCCGCCGTTCCTCGCCTCCACGTCCTCCTCTTCCTCCTTCTCCTTCTTTCCTCGCGAGTTTCTACCGCCGCCCAAGACGGAAATCGAGACGTGCCACGCGTTCTTCTCGTTCTTTTCCTCCGCCTCGCGCGTCGTCGTCGTCGGTGGTTTTGCCGCAGACGCGAACACCACCATCTTCGCCGTCGAGGAATAACGACGCGGAGACACCAAAAAAGACAACGCGAGGACGTGCACGAGCGAGAGGAGGAGGAGGACAAACGTCGTCGTCGTCGTCGCCGTGGAACGTTTCGACGACGAAAACGTCATAGAGTTGAGCAAGCGAGGTGAAAATTGTGAGAGAAAAGGCGAGAGTCATTCAAGCGTCCAAACAACGAATTTGGTACGGCGTTTAACTGACGGTACGAATCTCGAGCGCGCGTTTTGTGTTTTGAAGTGATGATCGTTGGCTAAAAAAAAGCGAAAACATGCCAAGAGTGTGTACTTATTCTGAGTATTAAAATTCGTAGTCTGCGCGGAGAAATAGAAAACTAAACAATCATCAAGTTACTCAAATGCGAGAGCGGCGATTTGGTCGACGATTTGAGATCCAAGACGCCTTCGCCGACGCGTTGTCGGAAGGCGAATTTCAGCTGATCGTAGTATAAAGCGCCGCGCGCGAGCATTTTTGCCTCGACTTCATCCGATGGGTTTACGTTCGCGCCTTCTCGCGAAAAGAGGAGGAGGGGAGATGTGTTGAGGAGCATGTTTCTTCCCATGAGCGTTTCAAAGAATGGATCCTGCGCGACGGCTTCTTTGAGTCGAAGGAATTCAAAGAGGATGACCATCTCGAGGAATAAGTCGCGTTCGCAGCGCAACACGAATTGATCGTAGAGGAATCGTTCGTTGTATCGATCTAGACATCCCTCGCCAATCGCGGGAGGAGTTAAGGAGCCTTTTTTGAGGCGGTCGGAGATGACGCGACGTCGTATTTGGAGAACGTACTCCTTGTCCTGGTCGCCTTCCGCAGACTTACGGAGATTTTGCTTTAAGCGAATAATGTCGAGTCTCCACGCGTTGAAAATGTCGCGAAGTTCTCCGATAAATGTCCCGACGAGCTTTTGAGAGTAGTCGAATTCTTCAACCTCAGTGCCGAGAATTTCTGAAATTTCGCGATCCGAAGCCAAGCGGAAACCGACGGTGCACTCTTCGAGCGCTTGCAAAACCTCGAGCAATGTCGGCAACTCTTTCTGTTTGAGTTTCGGGTCGACGATGTACTTGTGATCGAGTGGGAGTCTTCTGCACTCTTTCAGGAACGTTACCGCTGTATTTTTGCCCAAAATGAGCGCGGCGTTGCCCTTCAATCGACGCAGAATACCCGCGCGTTCTCGACGCATCGAGCGGTTCATATTCACCTCTTTCTGGGACATTTTCTCAATTTGAGGGTATCCAAATATTTTGCGTATTCGGTTTCTCATTTTGAGCGTGACCAGGCTCAAGTGAGGGAATACGTCAAAGATGACAAAAATAACGAGGGTCACGTACGTGATCGAGAGCAACGTCACCGTGATCCACGTCAAAGTATCCATAGAGACGTCCGACAGTTCCTCTCCAAAGCCATAAAACAGAAACCCAGCGAACAAGATGAAGAACGCGGCGGTGCTCGCTATCCATTCCATGATATCCAACATCGATTTATCGTACGGTCGCAGGCGCACGACGCCGAGCATCCCGGGAACGAGCACGAGCATAGTCATGAGACACTGATCGAGCACGTTTTGAAAAAATACCGGAGTGACGACCAAGGCAAACTTTCGAAAGATGTATACCAATTCCCACCACGAGTAAGACGACTCGTATCTTCGAAATACAAAACCAAAGCGTTGCTCAGCCTCTAATAACTGACCAGCCGCAACCGATAACGGTCGAGTGCGGACGTCAATCACGTCGCGTTTACGCAACAAACGTCGATGCGTAAAGAGGAGAACGGAGAGGTAGAACGGAATGCCGAGCGTGTAAATTATCATGAACAGAACGACCAGAGGAAATATTTGTTCGTGGACGCCGACGTAGCACTGCACGGCTGGATCGGCATCGAGCGACGAGCGACCGTCCCCGCCTTCCACGCAATCGAAGTATTCAACGTTAATGTTTACGAGCTGCATGTACGACCAACTCATAAAAAGGAGGAAGGCGCTGTGCATTGCCCGAGCAAAAACTTCCGTTTGGTCTGGGGGTTTTACCGTCAAGAAGCGCTTCTTCATGCCAATCTTCTCGCGTCGACGTCGTCGACCTCCTCCTTCTTCTTCTTCTTCTTCTCCTCCGATGATATCATCTTCATCTTCATCTCCGTCGTTCTCGTCGGCAGTAGTGGCTTTCTTCTTCTCTTTGCCGTCGAGACGCTCGACGCTCGGATTTTTCAGAGTGGGATCCTGATCCTCTTCGAGTACAACTCCAAAGCATCGACCAATTGGCGCGTACACGTACGGCAGAAAGATTTTGTTGTGTAAGGTGACGATCAGTGTCACCACGAGAAACATGGAGCCGAGAACGAGTGGCCCAATGTTAACCAAGAAAAACTTCTTCGTCCAATTCCAAGACACGACGAAACAGTCGATCGAAAACAACTCCAAGTTCAAATTCACGACGCTCATGAGATTCAAAAGATCCAAAATTTCTTGAGGCCAAGCCAACTCGAGCTTTCGAAAGACGGATACGACTTGCGTAAAACCTACGATGATATTCACCGCACCAAAACCGTCTTGCATCTTTGACAGCAGGTTCAAAAGAGGGAGCGCGACAAACAAAAGAAGTGCGCCAAAGAGATACGGTAACCACGGGACATCCGGGCATTTTTTGCACCGCCCGTTAGAGCGAAACGCGTTGACGCGAGTGAAGTAAGGCGTGGCTTTCCCGTCTGAACATTCAGAACACGCTTCGCCCATGTACAGTTGATTCTCTTTTGAAATACCGCACACCCCGTTTCTGACGTCGTCGATGCTCGTCAACGCCGGGCAGGCTTCCATAGCAGCCGGCTCTATGCATTGTAAAATGCGACTCCCGTCGGTGGGATCGACCCACCAGCCCGCAGTCGGTAACGGAAACTGCTGATTTAAATCGTTGCACGATGCACCGGCGGCGCAGGCTTTACAGAACGGCGCCTCTGTATTCGCTTTGTACACCGAGGCTACTGGGGCGGCGAAGCGAGGATCGATGCACGAATAACCGCCGTCGCTACACTCCGCGATCGAGGACCAACCCGGGAGGTTACTTCGAACGGTCGTGGGAAGACACGACTGACGACAGCAATCGCCGCAATCCCATCCACACTCTGGAACATTTAAAGCAGGGTTACAGACACCGTTGCCGAGCGAGGTTTCCGAAAGTCCCGCGGTGATGAGCGCCGCGCACGTTTGTTTGACGTGGCCGACGCACTTCATGGCGTCGCCGTTAGGATCCTTGAGGCTTACGTAGTTTCCGTCGCCGTCTTGAGGAACAATGGCATCGTTACCAACGTCCGCAAACTCAGTGTGACTCACGATATCGACGTGGAGAGAACCATCCTCATACGAAGCGGAAGTTCCCGACGTTTCCGTGGTAAAATAGGATTTCGTCTGATCGGTTGCCTTGTATTTCGACCACAACTCTGACGCGCTCGTCTCCGCGTAGTCCGTCCAGTACCCAACCGGGCACACGCATTGTTGCAAACTTGAGGAACCGAGTTGCTCGGTTTCAATTGCTAAACCTGCCCCGTCGAAACAGGGCAGACACTCAGATTCTCCGTATCCGGGCTGAAAAGATCCAGCCGGGCATTTCGCGCACTCCGTTTGACCGGCATTCGCGGTGATTTCACCCGGAGGACACTCTTTACAGGACGTTTGGTCGAATTGACCGACTTGATTGAACCACCCTGGAGAACAGGCAAAGCATCGAGAAGTATCCCACCACCAATCCATATATCTGTGACCTGGGGCACACCGCGTGATGAGATTTACGGTGGCGTAATCAGGCGCTACCGGTCTCTTCAAACCCATCGCGTCCGTAGCTCTCCACCGAATCGCCACGGTTCCTCGCCGCTTACTCGGCATTTGAACGATGATCACACCACCGGTAACCGTCTTTTCCTCCGTAATGGATGTCCACGTTAACCTCGCGCCTTTTGTACCGTCGGTGTTTGCAACGAAAATTTGTACGTCGTCATCCATCTCTCCGTCGTTTAGAGGCGCTAAAAGCACCGGTTCGCTCAAGAACCCGTTCGACTTCGCGGGTTCCACGGGCGATCCTGATACTTGCTTGTTGAAACCACGCTCTTCATCCATATCATAAGATAGGAGCGCGATTGCGGCTTCAACGACGTGATCGGGAGAACCCCACGAAGCGGAAACGCAAACGCCCAAAAGTAGCTGGCATCCGGCGCTGGCGACGCACGACGTCGCGTCGTTCCCGAGCCCAGCGCAGATTTCCATGCCCGCACGCGCCGTTTCTCCTCCCATGGGAATGTACCAATCATGTGTGAGCTTAGTAGCGAACATCAAAGGAATTTCACCGGCAGCTCGAGTCTCGAGAGCGTTTGAAAGCGTCAAGAGTTCTGCGAACAGACCCGACAAAGGAGACAACGAAGCCGGGACAAACACCCCATCTTCGTAGGTCAACGCCGCGCGCGTACGAACTCGGATATCTTCCAGCGAATCTATCGCAACATCTCCAACTATAATCGCATCGTTACACAGAGGATGGCTCGATGCAAACGAAGATAGCTGAAGCAAAGTAGCAGAAGTACCGGAAATTGCCAAATTTTCCATCGTGCGCGGCGCTTCGCACGCGAGAGTCGGTCGGTTGTTCACCGGCTCGATGTATACGTATACTTTCATTGATTGGGAAGCGTCTCCATTCGTATCCGTGGCCTTTAATTCAAAGGAATCGTAGCCGTAGTACAGCGAGTCTGGAGTGTAGACAAACTTACCGCACGCCTCGTATTGGTTGCACGGACACGAGACGGTGACGCCGGCGGTTTTGAGCGGCGAAGTGAGCTCACCACAGACAACCGAGGAGAAAGAGACATTTCCGATCGATGGCGGAGGTGCAGCCAAGAATTCTAGATCCTCCGTCAGCGTTTGCGAATCTATAGCGTAAAACACACCGGAATACGCAATGTTCTCCTCAACGTTGTACGCAAGTTCGAAATTCGAGGAAGTAGTCGACACAACTGGAGGCGTCGACGCCTCGTCTGCATCTGATTTCACGACAATACTTATTGATCCTTTCGCAGTTCGTTGATTTGCGTCGACCACGATGTAGCTGAACGTATCGGTGAATGATTCGTCCCTGGTGCCGTCAGCATTTACGACCCTTTCGTCGTAATCGCTTTGAGAGATGCTGTACGTGAACGGCGATTTACCTTGTTTAACGCCGAGTTCGCTCACGGATTCATCCGTAAACGTCAAGGTACCAACCGGCGCTCCTCCGTCCAGACGTATGAAACTAATAATGCTCGCGAATTCTTCATCTGTAATCGCGTCGGGATGACTGACCGGGAAATCAAACTCCTTTGGCTCCCACTCGACTCTGAAATTGTACGATTTGTCAGCCGCAACGGGATCGTCCGCTAAGGGGTTAATGTAGACGCTAAACTGAAAAGGCACAGAAGATTGACCGGTGCTGTCTTTGGCGATGGCAAAAAACGAATCCTCGCCGTTCGCGTTTGCGTTTGGCGTATACGATACGGCCCCGGTTGCAGAGTTCAACTCTACTTCACCCTTATTTGCGACGCAATTAATTTCATACGTAATTTCGCTTTCAGTGTCGCTATCTTTGTCGTCGACTCGGATTTGATAGCCGCTCACTTGGTTACCATCCTCGTTCAAAAGAATTTGTTGAACTTGTACCGCGTTGAGCGACAAACCAAGAATTTCTGGGGGATCGTTGACGACTTGAATTGTCAACGCTCGAGTCGTCGATGCCGTTAGTGCAACGAGACCGGCTCCCGGGACGTCGGTAACCTCAAAGGTAATCGTTCTGCTCAAAACTGTCGGATTATAACTCGTACTCTTGAAAGTGACCGCTCTGAGAGCTTGTTGATAATTTGCGATCGTATCAATACCGGTAAACGTAATCGTCCCAGCCTGAATCAAACCTTGGATAGTTGTACTGAGGGTTGCGCCTGAATAACTCAATTCATCGCCCTCGGTACCCGCGGGTGAGAGTGTAACTTTAGCGCTGCTGATTTGCGTCGAATCATCATCCGCAATGGTCAGCAATTGCGCGACATTTTTAGCATTTGCTCGTTCAACGTATATGTTCTCGGAAGTACTCGTAGTCATCACAGGTGCGTTATTATAACCCACGACGGTAATGGCGTGTCTATCTGTCCCAGCGACATTGGTCGTCGTGTATCCGGTGTACTTTTCTGAAACCGTGAAGGTAACGTCCCTCACGTACTGAGTTCCGTACCACGGATCCTTCTCTGAGTTTACATACTGGATTGTCCGGAACATTTTTTGCGCTTCGTCTACCGATATTGTCGTCGTCGTAGTAACGCCAGAAATTGTCAATATCCCGTTTGATATATCAAACGTCGCTTTGAGATTGGCGTTCCTCGTGTTATCGATATATACGCCGGAGCTACACGTTCGCGATTGCGTCTCCGCAGTCACTTCCGAGTATGCCGGCGCCCAATTGTCCGTCACACCATCCACCAGCGTGCACTTGATAGTTAAGTAATCTTGTCGACTAAAATAATTCGTCACAATCTTGGCTGAAATAGAATCTAATGACGCAGTCCCGCTGAGCGTAAGTACGCTCGCAATCGTTACTGGAGTCAACGTGACCTTGGAGTTTTCCTCATAAAACGTAATATCGTTCGCTTCACCGTACGCAGAGATAGTAACAGTCGGTTTGACAGCTGCAACCGTATACAATGAAAACGAATTCGTGAAACACGAAGCGATAACATCGTTGGTTCCAACCACTTGCGATGTGCTGATCCCATCCAATATTTGCCACTCAGAGGTCGCATCTTTAGAGTCAGCACGCATGCACTGGCAATACGCTCCCTCTGCCAAGCAATCGGCAGAATCGAGCGGAATTGTTAGTTCAACCGGGGAGGCGAAACTAACGGAGAGATCGGCAGTAGAATCGGATGATGTCATCTTATATTCAATGATTGACGTTTTCGTTTCATACTTTGTCGCGTCTTCGATAGCTAAAATATTAGATCCCTCTTCAGCTTCAATAATGGCCGTTTCTACATCAATTTTGAGACCCTCCAGCGCTAAAATTTCCTGAGGTATCGCGTTGGCTGGAATTTTCACCAAAACTACGCCGTCAGAATTATTTACTGTAGTCTCTTCAGTCGCCGCGGCAGTAGTATCAATAGGCTCTTCCAATTTCTCCACGTACAGTTTGTCCTTAATGGTCAACGCTAGGGTATGTGGAGGCAACGAAGCATACCTTGCATCTCCGGATGCGACGGATATTTTTAAATTTGAACTTCGCGGAGGAGGGTGAAGGCCTGTTTCGTGCGTATCCGCGGGAATGGTCAAGGTGACCTTCAACGCAGTTTCCGTGGTGACGTGGTCAGTCAAAGCCTCAAACGTGTGTGTGGTCGTTACCGAGTCGTCGAGACGTATTGTGAAAATTCCGCAGTTGCTGTAGGTTAGACTTAGGTCCGCTGTACAATCTTCGGTAACGGTAAACGTAACCGCCTCTTCCGGCTTTGTTTTTAATCTCACCCAATAGACGTACGAGGTCTCCTGAGTGCTTTCCTGTATCGTATCGAACGCAAGATTCGCGGTACCCGCGATGGCTTTCGAAAAAGTAAAACCAGCAGTATCCGCGTCGGTTACGGTTACCGTAATGGAGGGAACTGTACTGCCTAATAAGGTCGTGCGCTGATAGACTTTATCATCAGTGGTAGTGAGATGCTTTATAACGTACGATAATGATCCGTCGATATCGATGTAGTCTCTTTCCTTTGACTTGACTTGAAAGGTAAGAGCGTTCGTCCGCGCAGTTTCGGGAGTCAACGTTATGGAAGGTGGGTTGATATCAAGGTTACCTACCGCTTGCGGCGTCACGGTAACATCGCCATCTGGAATCGTAGCAAGCTTGACTGCGTAAGAAAAAATACCACCATCTTCATTGAACGTCCCTGCACTTGGCGTGAAAACAAATGCAGCTGTGTCGACATCAGTAACGGATACGGTGACAAGATTTTCTCTCAGAAATAAAATTGCGACGCCGTCTTTGGTGCCGTATCCCGTGGTATCCGCAGTCGTGCCCGATAGTCTGACGTTGATTTTCTTGGTAACATCTTTGACCTTGTAGTCTCGAGGATAGGTCACACGAACTTCTTTTGGGGTTTTCCAGTCCGTGGCTGACGTTGCAGAGAACGTAACCGTCGAGGGCGAAAAGGAGAGAAGTGCCGAATCTGTTGTCGAACTGTCCTCCAATTTTAAAGTGACTCCCGCGTTCGGTTTACTCGTCAATTCAATCGTAACTTTTGCATCCGTACCTCCTTCCGTGAGCTCTAGTTCCGCAGGACTCATTCGCGCGCCGGCGCTATGAATATCCATCACTGTAATACCCTCAACTGTAGTCGTTACACCATTATATGCCGTTAAAGCAGACGCGGCAGTCGCCGTCAACGAGACAATTTTGTTCGCCGCGGCTTCGCCGTCGTCCTTCGTCGACGTGTACTCAATTGGAACTTTGTAGCTCCACAAATACCCGAGGACATCTGCGTCGGTTTCAATAACCTTTTGGCATATGCAACAGTTATTCTGGGCCGCAGTTGTAGTACACGGTATTAAGGTTGATGTTTCAAGACAACAAAAGACTACTTTTGAAGGAGACACCTCTACGCCTTCGTCTTGCGACCCTTTCGCGAGAGACACGGTAATTTTGTCTCCCGAAGGTGGCGCGGCAGAAAGGTAAAGTTCCAACGGAAGCGAAGAACCTTCGTTAAATTCTTTAGAGGTAGCGTCGAGCTTTAACGCACCTTTGTCGTTATCCGCGAGAGCGACAGATACTGACGCTTTAAGTGTGGCACCATCAAAGCTTTTGAATTGCCCCGTCGCCGTTGCAACCTTGTGCGTTAGAGTAATTGTTCGATCACCATCCAGTATTTCATT
>TARA_B110000459_G_scaffold191135_1_pt1 | contig 11425 bp, 6 predicted proteins | sample TARA_B110000459 | Tara Oceans TARA_B110000459 (sample SAMEA4398296) | marine metagenome | biome: Polar Biome; feature: [SRF] surface water layer (ENVO:00010504); material: water (ENVO:00002006), including particulate matter (ENVO:01000060) such as... | depth 5 m | reverse complement strand
CGAAGGTCACAGGTTCGAGTCCTGTCCCCGCTACCATTGAAAAGCCAGTCTGAAAAGACTGGCTTTTTCATTTCCAAGAGCGTTAAAGCTTGCTTTAATAAGTACATGGGAATATCAAAAGGAAGATCAGGAAGTGGTCTTAGCTTTTCCTTGTTAAGCCTCTATTAATGTCCATCCGAAATAAAATGAAGAATAATCCTGTCTCCGCTTCTAAAGACAACTTAGAGGTATTTTTATCGGTGAGCTTTTTTTGATTCTATCTCTCCCTATTTGAGTCGCTTTTATGTTTAAAGTGTAGGAATTATTTTACAGATTGATTTTAAAACGCACAGAACCGGAAATACCAGGCGAAAGCTGTGAAAAGAACTTTTTTTGTGCATTATAAGATTCAAATACACTTTCTCTTTTGTCATTCAAACAGTTGGCAACCTTAAATCCTAAGCTGTACATTTCGTCTTTACCGAATACCTTATTGAAATTAAAGTTCAAGCTATGAAATGGGACGCTGTATATATCTGGACGATCCACAATTCCAGCAAACTGTAATGTTTTTCCTTGGACATTGTAAAATAGACCTGCCTGAAAGTTGCTAAAGAACCCTTTTTCTGCACCATTATAAGAAAAGCCACCGTTTATAATATAGGGTGCCTGTCCTGCCATCTTTCTGAAGGATTTAATAACTTGTCCCGTTCTCGCATTTGCTATACGGCTTTCGTATTCAGTTTGGCTTAAATCAATTCGGGAATCAACAATGGTAACATTTAGCACAAAATCAAAGGTTTCTGTTTTCTCACTAATCCAACTTAGATTTTCTCTGACTTCAATTTCTCCACCTAACACCTGACCATTTCCCACATTTCGCGGTTGAAATGCACCCGGCTGTGTTGCATACTGAATGATTTCTATAGGATTGATGAACTTTTTATAAAATGCACTGATGGAAACAGTACGCCCTTTGCTAGGAAAAACTTCCCATCTGAAATCTATATTATGAATATCTGTACTGGTTAATTCACCATCCCAATAAACAATTCCTGTGGCGTTGTCTGCATCTTCAAACAAACCACCAACGAATGTCCTCCCTGTAATTGGATCAAATATTTCAGCATAAGAGAGCTCTTTAAAAGATGGTCTGGCAATAGTCTTTCCATAAGAAAGTCTGAAGTTTTGGTTTTCAGTTACGGAATAAACTAGATTTAATGCTGGGAATACACCCAAGTTTTCAAGAACCTTTTTGTTGTCCAAAACATTCATTCCCAACTGATCTTGACCTGTATATCTGTGTGTATAATATTCAGTTCTTAGCCCAACTATTGATTTAAATTTCTTGCCGATGGTAATTTCATTTGACACATAAGCAAAAGCATTGCTAATACTCGAATTAAATGTGTTTGGGTTGTTTGGTAAAAAAGGTGTTTCTATTGTTGTTCCTTCTGAAGGATTTCCGAGATAAGGCCATAAGTTTTCATTTTGAAACAACTCATCTGGATCCCCGGTTAAAGGAACATCTCCTCTTATATTTACTTGGAAATTCTTTATCGTAAAATCTCTTTGTTTATAGGTATATCCTGTACCTATTTTTAAGTATGATTTGGCCCCGAATGCGTCGTAAGTCTTTATTCCAGAAACTTTTGCAACACCATTGATTTCAGACAGATCCCTCCAAATTCTTTCAGGAAATCCAGACTCTGTGCTGATTCGTACTGCGCCGTCATTTACATTTTCATATCGTGTAAAACGAATATCGGGATCCTTAATTCTAGAGAATGTGGGAGATAACTGCCATTCTAGATCCCATTTTCTTTCTTCGAGTTTATACTTTGCTGCGATATGAAGGTTCGTAAGTGATTTTTGACTGTACGATAAGTTATGTTGGTATCCAGTAAAAAAAGATCCTTCATCATTATTTATAAAATCAAAAATACCTGCACTTGATTCGCCATTTTGCAGGTGCATCGCCGTAAAACTATATTTAGCTTTGAGTGTTTTTACTGCAAACCCTGCAAGGGAGCTGAGTATAACTGTATTTACACCATAATTACCTTTTTGATATTCAAGTGTATCCATTTCTGTTTTGTCTTGATCTCCCGGAAGACCATATCTTGCGAACAATGCATCTTTATAGAATTCCGTATTGTTTCTATAATTAAGCATGAAATTGTATGCAATGGTTCTTTTTTCTTTTTTAATTTGATCTCCAAAGTTCATTGACAGACCACCATCAATTAAACTTTGCGCTTCCTTTGCAGCAAGGTTTTTATTAAAGGAATTTAAGATATCCAGATATCTTTGGGCTTCAGATCCATTCGGATTACCAATAATTTGTGGAAAAGAAGGAATATTAATTTCAGCTGGTATTGTTCTTGTGCCATCATCGAAACCAAGAAAATCAGTTTTACCTCCTTGATAATCTAAATAATCGCTACGCAGATGAAAATTAGGGTTATAACCAGCCCGAAAAGAGATACTTTGTTTTCTCTCATTTGGAATGCTTATGAGCTCAATATTGACAAGACCGCCTGTGAAATCTGCGGGTAGTTCGGCACTAAATGTTTTATTGACAATCATATTATCAATGAGTGCGGTTGGGAAAATATCCATTTGTAGCGTATTCCTGTCAGGATCCAATCCTGGAATGTCTAATCCATTTAATACGGTTTTATTATATCGGTCTCCAATACCTCGAATGAAAATATACTTTCCGTTGGCAACTGAAATGCCCGGAATTCTTCTCATTGCAGATGCAGCATCTGAATCTCCTGTTTTTCTGAAACTTGAGGCTGAAATTCCATCAATCATATTTGCAGATTTCAGTTTCATACGAAGAATAGCATTCTCCGTATTCTTTTTGTATTCTGCTTGAACGGTAACTTCACCAAATTCGGTGACTTGAGCCTGTAACTCCATGTTCTCAACGAGGGTTACTTTTTCTTCTGTTACCTCTACTCTGTTTATTACCGCATTATTATAAGAGTACATAGAGAAAATCAGATTGTATTTCCCAACTGGCATAGCTAACTCGAACTTCCCATCGAGATCTGAAAACGCTCCTTTATTCAATCCTTCTACTTGAATCTTTACCATTGGTAATGCCTCTCCCGTAGTTCCATCGATTATCGAACCTCTAATGATTCCAGTTTGCCCCAATGAGGCAAAACAACTAAATCCAAAAAAAATTAATATTAAAAGGTTTCTCATTTTATTTTTTTAAACAATAAAGAACTCACAGTATTTTGCTGTGAGTTCTTTGTGATATTATAATTTTTTAATTATTTATTAGAAGCCTGATAGGTTTCCACTTAATCCTGCCCAAGTCCAACCTTCGAACACCGTAGCATCCGCACCAACAGTATTAGCTCCCTCTGTCACAACAGTTGTGAATATATCAGATCCGTCCATAAAAAAATCTGTAAGAACAGCACCTTCGGGAAGAGTAACTTCTATGTTTAAAGCATTTAACATGCCATCAACGGTAGGTACCTGATCAAAATCTTGCCCATCTGCAATACCAAAGAAATATTGGTTTGTAAATACTAAGTTAGAATTGTCATCTAAGTCAACCAACCCTTGAGCCCTACCAGCATAAGTAGTCCCATTCGTAATTGTGTGGGTACCCACAGACGCACCTTCGGGTCCATCAAGTTCGAAACACTCATCCCCCGGATTGATAACAATGAAGTTATCAAGCGTTCCTGACCATCCTTGGTCCGTATCAATAGCATCGTCACCTGCATTCCAAACAAGAGCGTTTGTTACATTAACTGTTCCGCCGAAAAACTCTATACCATCGTCTTGATTTCCAACAACCTCTATATCAGAAACAATGGTTCCATTACCAACGCCACCTAAGGTAAGACCATTGATTTCGTTTCCTTCACCGATATTTGCTCCACCATGACGGATTGAGACATAAGTAATAGAACCTGAATTATCAGCTGCATCAGAACCTCCGTATAGACCATTAGCATCTGAGGGAGGAACACCTTCAATTTGAACAGCATCCGAAGCAGCTGATATAGGTGCATTTCCTAAAACAATAAGACCACCCCAAAGACCATCTAAAGAGGGATCTAAATTCGGACTTACTTTATCTCCTGGCATGATTTCATCTGCAATGGATGTAAATATTATGGGAGCTTCAGAGGTGCCATTGGCGAATAGTTTACCTCCTCGAGCAATTAAAAGTGCAGTAGCATTAGCTCCTGAACCAGCTTGTCCTTTGATAATAGTTCCAGCTTCTATTGTTAATTCCGCTCCTGCTTCAACAGCAACTCGGCTAGCTAAAACATATATCTTATCTGCCGTCCATGTGGTGTTCGTAGTAATATTATTCATAACTGTAATAGTCGTTTCATCCATATTATAGTTACAAGAATTATTATCCTTTTCAGCCTCCGAGTCATAATTAATAGCAATTGGATCCGTACAACCATTCTTTTTACAACTTGTTACTGCTATCATTGTTACCGCAGCAAAAAATAGAACTAATTTTTTCATTTTCATTTTCATTTAATTATTTATGCAAATATCCTGTCTACTTGTGATATATTGATTATTGGTATATTATTTTCAGGTTATGTCTAGTTACATTTATTAACATTCAGTTAATATGAGTGTCCTATATGTGACTAGGCAGGCGATGAATACCCCACACCTTTAACTGTTTGGATGATTTCATTACCAAACCTTTCACGCAGCTTTCTGATGTGAACATCAATAGTTCTTTCGCCTACAATAGTGTCATCCCCCCACACCAACGATAATATTTGATGTCTTTTGAAGACCTTTCCCGGCTTACTCAAGAATAACTCTAATATCTCAAATTCCTTCTTCGGAATTTGACTTTCATTCCCGTTTTTGATTACAGTATATGCCTCTCGATTAATTGTGATCCCTTGGTGTTCAATGGAATGATTTAAAGACTTTCGATCGACGTTTCTTCGAAGTAATGATTCAATTTTTTTAATCAATAACCTGGGTCGAATTGGTTTTGTGATATAGTCATCAGCACCTGCATCCAATCCCGCTATTTGAGAATACTCCTCGGATCGTGCTGTAAGTAATGCGATAATAGGCTGCTCATTCAAACGAATGGATCTAATCAACCTACACGTTTCAATACCATCTAAAATAGGCATCATAACATCCATCAATACCATAGAAGGCTCAATGCGTTTTATCAAGTCGATAGCATCCTTGCCATTTGTTACTGTAAATACTTTGTAATCGGCTTGACGAAGATTGTAACTTAAAAACTCTAAAATATCGCTGTCATCATCGACAAGAATTATAGATTTCGAATTATTTGTATTCAACTTTATTCATTTGTATCAAAGTAAACAAGTTTGCAATTGAATTGAATTAACAAAAGGTTAATAAAACATTAAGTATTAAAAGTATTCTTAAGAATGTATGATCATAATTAGTAATTATGAACAATCATACTGCACCTTTTTTTTAGATCCGATCATTTGATGATTCTGTCTAACATCGAAAAGCCAGTCTGAAAAGATTGGCTTTTTGCTTTATGATATTTAACGTTTCTTAAATCTTCACCTGAAGCGTTACATAAAAGTTTCTTGCAGAACCCGGAATGATACCTGGTCCAGGATAAGCAACAGCCCTACGCGTAAAGTAGGTGCTATTCGCAAGGTTGTTGACTCCTGCTTCAACTTGAAATCTACCAAAGATTACTTTTCCAGACAAGTCCATGATAGCATAGGAGGGAATCAATCCATTTACAGCATTAGCCTGATGGGTTGAGTTTGTCGCATCAGAAAAATGTTCTTGGGTAAAGCTGTACTGATAGGAAAGTGAAAACCGAGGGTTTCCAATGGTGAGTCCTGCTTTTAGAACGATAGGAGGAACAAGCTCTACCTGTTTATTCTGAAAGGCCTCTTCCTTGGATTCAACGTATCGCGCATTGTTGTATGAAAAGTTAGCAAAAGTACTCAGGCGCACTTCAGCGGTATCGCTCACAAAGACTTTCCACCAATCTACTTCTGCAATGCATTCAACGCCGTAGGTTCTTGCTGCCGACACATTGGTTCGGTATTGATAAGTTGAGAGCAGTATGGGGTCCGTTTCAAGGGTTGTGCCAATACGATTGTTGTAATACATAGCATATATTGAAGCGTCAAAGAAGAGTTTGTTCCCGATTTGACCCCGAAACCCTAAATCGGAATTGAATCCGGTTTCATCCCTTAAGTTTGAATCAATCTTAAAGTTGGGATTCTGGATCTGCATTTCAGTAAAGTGAATACTTCTATAATTTTGTGAAAAATTGGAGTAAAATTCAATGTCTTTAGTCGCTTTAAAAGTTATTCCAAGTCCTCCAATAACGAAATCTCGATTGCTGCTTCGATCAGAAGTAAATAAGGTGTCAAATAAAATATTACCCGCCAAGTCAAAGTTTGTGTATCGATAACTGCCAGTTGCGTTGGTGCTTATGTATTCATATCGAAGCCCAGGGGTAATGCTTAATTTTTTTGAGACATTGAAAATATGCTCTCCAAACAAGGCTAGGTTAAAGCTTGGGAATTGATAATCTGTATTGACATTGGCGTTTGTAGCGTTGCCATCCAATCCGACAAAATAAAAGTCGGGTCCGTACTCCCTATTCGCAGCACCCTGTCGGTTTTCACTATATCCTTTGTATATTCTAAAACCAGAGACAAATGCCCATGGCTGATCAAAAACACGGTATTTTTGAATGAAACGTGTTTCGTTACCGATATTCTTAAAAGCTCCAGAAATTAAATTGCGTCCTGCTTTTTCAGGGTTGGTATATATTGGGTCAACCCGGTTGATTTGATCTAAATAGCCTAAGGATTCTCGGCTTGCTATAAGTCCAAAGGTTTTTGAGCTCAGACTCGCATTAGATGAAAATGAATGCTTAAAGTTCAGTGCGGCAAGGTTCCAATTTACCCTAAACCAATTTCGTTCGCGCACAGATGTGTCTGGATTCGAATTGAAAAGATTGTCTGTGAGTCCACCGGCTTGTTGGGCCAGATAATACATTTTTGTAAACTCGATTCCTAGGGTTGATTTTTGTGAAAGCTCCTTTGTTAAAGAAATGTGCCCTTGTGTGGATTGAAATCCTGAATTCGGTCGCCAATCGTTTCCGAATTTATAATTCCCATAGGCTATATAATTCCATGTATTGATGGTGCCAGAAACCGAAAGATATGAATTGTTTAACCCAAAGGATCCTGATGTGTGGCGGGCAATAAGGGCTATTTTTTTGTCTTTAACGCCTTTTTTAAGCTTGTAATTAATAAGTCCTCCAAATTGAGGTCCAAATTGAAGTGACGCAGCTCCTCGAATCATTTGTATTTCGTCGACAGCTTCACTTGGAGGGGTATAGTAGCTCTCAGGGTATCCCAAGGCATCTGCACTAATGTCATATCCATTTTGACGGGTATTAAAATTCACATTTCTACTTGGGTTTAAACCACGCCCCCCTAGACCGATTTGAATACCGCTTCCGTCACTTTCCCAAATATTGAGCCCTGGAACTCTGGCGAAAATCTGTCGGCTTGAGTTTGTTGCCTTATTGGCGTCAATACTTTCAATCGTGATGACCTCTGTTTTTTTTCCTTGTGTAAGAATATCCCCTTCAATAGCTTTCATTCTCCGAATAAAAAAAGAATTATTTTTATCTCTCGAAATTTGAACTTCATCTATAAGGTATTCCCTGTTTTTATTGAGTTTGACATCAATAAGAAGTTTCGGAGATTTGAGATCGATCGTTTTCTTTAATTCTTGATATCCATTTCCTTTGATCAACATTGTATGGATTCCATAAGGTATTTTAGGGCTTAAAAAGAAGCCGTTTTTGTCACAATACAAGGTTTTTTGTTCTTCTAAAAAATCCACCTGAGCATATGGCAACTCTTCTCCTGAAACGGTAACGATGTTTCCGCTTACTTGTCCTTTCTGCCCCACTAAAAAATTGGATAGAAGTAAAACAACCAATAAAAGGTGCTGTTTAATTTTCATACTTTCTTATCCATTTTTTATGACCAACCCCTCGATTAAGGCTTGATAAGTTTTCATCTGGGTCTATAAATAACCTACTGCCCTTATTGAAAAGACTTACATATATTTCTGCGGTAACTTTTGGGATCACAAGATGTATTTGTTTTCCGTTTTTTTCAATAAAAGTTTTGTTGCTGTATTCATCTCGCAAGTGGTGCGCATATTGTAAGATCATATCTGGTTGCGTTGACATCATTTTTTCCTGCTGGGGCGTAAGGTACTGTCTATTATTGATTAATTTCTTTCCTGTGCCACCATCTTCGTGGATATAGAACTGCGCATACCCAACTTTCTCAATAAGCATCACCCTCCAGCTAAACCGATAACCCTGTTCTGTCCAAAAAAGTTTGCCTGGATACATGATATATCGCAGCGGCACCAATAGTTGAATAAAGATATATAGACTTAGAAGTATTCCGATATAGGGTTTTGGTTTTATATTTTTTATTCCAGCGGAAACTAATGAATCTTTTTTAAGCTTGATGGGCATGAGGCTTTCAATTGCTGTGATTGTTTTTTCATGAAAGGAGGTGGAAAAGAAAATCAAGGTACTCACGATCATGACGTAAGGGAAGACGCCTATAGGAAACATGACTGCTGTGAGCCCATGGAACAATATAACCATTACATATCCATAAATTCGGAAACGTTTGTTTAGCAGTATAAATACGATCAGTAGATCAAAGAGTGCGCCACCCCAACTAAATAAGAAGGCGGTAAATTCGTATTTCATGAGCGCCCCAATTAAGGGTAAGTCGGTTTGGTGTTTCAACCAGTTAATGAGTGGCTGCGCCTCTATAAGCCATTCGTAATTAAGTTTTGAGATTCCAGCAAAAATATAAACCACGGCCAGCTGAAACTTAATGATATTAATGGTCCATCGAGCGACCTTGTTTTTTTTGTCTGTAAAGCCAAAGTATAGATCGAGCGAGCACCTTTTATTGGCAGGAAGGAACATCATAAGAAAAGCAACTAGGCTTATGAAATAATAGTGGTTGAGATAGTTTGTTTTATCTAGTAGCTCTATATAAGTAAAAGCTATAAAAAAAATGAGTGCACTGAATCTGTAAAAAAGCCCTATCGTAATAAATAAGCAGCTAATTAGAATAGCCCCAAAAACGATGAACATACCGAACTCATCAAATGGTTTTACCCAATCAAATCCTGAATAAGTAAAGAAATATGTGGGTGTAATATATAAGTCCGTAACCCAACCCTTCAACATAAACCTGAGGGTACTTAGCAACATCATACTTCCGAATAGTATGCGGAAAACGACTAACGGGGCAATTGATTCTTCTGAAAAGACTTGTTTAGAAAGCCATTTTCTAATCTCCATCATTATCTTGATAAGTAATAAGGACCCCTAGAGCAGAAGTCATATCTACCTTCATGTAGGGCACTAATTGCTGCATAGTTCCATAGGTATCGAGGACACCGGATTCGTTTACTGCTAATTCATTACTTAAAGGGTCATTGAGTTCTCCTAGACTTCCAAGAACAAGGTCAATTTGGTCTGATATAACGGTTGATAGTGAAGATGAGTTTTGAGTAGCTCCAACATAATCCATATAATCGTCTAGTCCTAAGCCATTCATGTTTCCGTTAAAAGAGACCCCATTAATATATTTTTTCATTCCTTCTAAGGCTGTCGATATAAAAGGAAGTGACTCCTGATGATAATAGCATTCAACAAGCGTTGGGTCGATTTCCTGAGTAAATTGATTGAATGCACCCAGCGGCAATCCTATTTTCCCTTTACGGATGTATGTCTCGTAGTAAGAACAGAGACCATTGACTAGATTACTTACTGAACTTCCTACCGCGTTAGATCCGTTATTACTTCTGAAAGTTGATTTGTAAACCTCCCATTCATTTACTACGTATTGCGCATTGTTTTTTAAATCATTGGTGAGCTCCACCAAATAGGTCAGCGCATTGTCTTCACCTATAAAGTAAGCCACCTGCTCTTGTTCATTGAGTCCTGGCATATGCAAAAGATAGTCTAGGGCTTGAAATCCTTTCGCATCATTATTTGAAGAATTCCCCAAGTCGTAAACCCCTAGCGATATATTTTCGCTAATGAGTGATACGTTTGTTGGGTAAATGTTTACTTGATTTTTTAAAATTATAAATTCTGCAGGACCAAAGTCGATAAACGAAACTTGCTGCCAAGAGAGCAGGGCTATTTTCCAAGCGTCTTTTAAAAGTTGAAATTTGGTATCTGTAGGATCCGATGAAAAAGTTGTTGCAGCAACGTTTAAAATTGTTGTTTTTTCATTGAAGTCTGCGTAGGCGGGTATGATGTAATTGTCACAAATGTTAGCAAGCATTTCAGATCGTTCAAAGTCTACATACAGACACGTTGTATTGTCTGCTACTTCAGCATCTGAATCAAAGTTAGTGGCATTAGGATCCATACATCCCTTCTTTCGACAAGAGAAAGATAGAAATAGTATAATGGCAAAAAAGAATACCTTTTGTATTCTTAGTGATAACATCGTAACATTTTGATTGGCACCCATTTTATTTTTTTTAGTAAAAATACCTGGACCATAGGCCCAGGTATTTTAGAATTATGATCTATAAGTCGTTTTTGAAAGCCTCAAGTCCTGCCGCAGCTGCAATCGCATCGATTGTTCCATTGATAGACACTGTACTTTGAGTAAATCCTTCAAATCCACCATCAATTTGTGCCAAAAGACCATTCACAGTTTCAGAGCTCATGTCAGGGTTTTCGCAGAATTGAATTCCGTAGATGAAAGCGTATGCTTCAGACATGTAGTGATTCACTTTATTTTGAGTTTCACCATCAGCAACTTTTTGCTTAGTTGAATTCAAGTAGTGAATTGCCATACCTGCAACCATTCTACGCGTTTCTTCTTGGATAATTGCAACTTGTGCAGGAACATCAGAGATTATACCTGCAGCAATTGCAGCTCTACCTGTTCTGAATGCTTCGCTAATTGCAGTAGCCGAACCTAACAAAGTTTCCAATGTGTTGTTCGCATATTTACCCCAGAATCTGTCTACACCGCTTATTGGGTAGTCTACAGCGTCTGTGAAGTAACCGTAAGCCTCATCCCAGTGGTGCTCCATTTCAGTGTAGTACTTTCCTGCAGCTGGATCAACAGCTACTGAATTGTCATCACCTTCGATTCCTGCCAAGTAATTTGAAGTCATTTGACTTGCAAAACATGCACTCATTAGACCTTTTTCGATCAACTGAGTCCATTCTTGACCTGTTTCAGCTTGTAGGTAACCTTCAGCAGGAGGAGTTGCAGCAGCAGCACCAACCATCCAAGATTCGAACTGACCTTGAACACCAGCGTCTCCAAGGGCGGTCTTGCTCTTCAATTGCTTTCCGTTTCCAACTAAATCTTGG
>TARA_B110000459_G_scaffold203031_1_pt1 | contig 11430 bp, 8 predicted proteins | sample TARA_B110000459 | Tara Oceans TARA_B110000459 (sample SAMEA4398296) | marine metagenome | biome: Polar Biome; feature: [SRF] surface water layer (ENVO:00010504); material: water (ENVO:00002006), including particulate matter (ENVO:01000060) such as... | depth 5 m | reverse complement strand
TGGTTGTTCGTTCGCCAGCGACGACGACGATGAAGAAACAACGACGCGATTTCGACGACAGTACGAATGCCGACGAAGGCTACACATCCTCGCTCTTATATCATCAGTACTGTTGTTGTTATTGTTGTCTGTACCATTCCTAAAACTTCTTCCCCGAGAGGACGGAAAATGTTGTTGTTGTTGATGTTTAGATATGATTTTAGAAGATGACTTTGACGAAGATGACGACGCGCGAATGATGGTGAAAGGGTGGTTTGATTGCGCGTTACGGAGAGGGTCGGTGCGAGCACACGCATCACCAATACCACCGGTTTGACAGCGCATCGATGCTGATGCAAACATCATCATCATCATCACTCTTTTTATGTGTCGTATGAATTATAAATGTAAGAAAGCAATTTGGATATTATTAAGAAATTCGTGGTGGAGGTTGGTCGTAAGCGTTTTTGGGCGAACTCACACAAAAAAGGAGAAGACGCGGAGAGCAAAAGGACGGATGGAAGAAGGGAGAGAGACTACGAATTGAGGGTAACAAAAACACATCATCATCATAATAATCATCGTGAACATTTCAAACGCCTTTCTCTGCTAACAACTCTTTATCAGCTAATTCCGCTGCTTGGATTTCATCGATCCGATCGGCTCTGGAGACGCTCGGATTGACCAAGCGGTCTTCTCCAGCCGTGACTGAAGCTTTAACAATCACGTCTCCTTTGCGTAAGTCTCTCACGTAGTCTAATCCTTTCGTGACGTACCCAAAGGTTGAAAACTCTCCTTCTTCGAACGCTACACCGCCTAAACCGGCTTGTCTGCGATCGAAATTAAAGAGAAAAAACTGGGAGGAAGAGGAAGCGCCGTCGTCCGTGGCTGAGCGCATGGCGCTGACGCTCCCGTTCACTGAGAGAGGAATGGAAGGTAACGCATCGATGCCGCTCGCAACATCTAAAGGCGACCGGTATCTCGGCTCGAATTCATTCGACGCCTTGACTTCCAAAGGGATCGATGTCGACGCTGAATTATCGCTGTTGCCAAAAATAACAGCCGTTTCGGATAAATTTAATTTACTCCCATCGAATTCGCCTCTTTTCACCGCGTCAACGAAGTTTCCAGCCGTAATTGGCGCGTTAAAACCGTCGCAGGTTATCTCGAGATCCACGGTTTTCAAAGGCTCGCCGTTCAAATTCCCAAACGAACTCCCATCGCCGTGTTTAATCGTAAACTTTAACTCCGCCCGTCCCGTCATTCTTGGCAACTCTTGGTATCGCTTCGGTAACAAAAATGGCAAGTCGTTCACTTGGTTCACCATGATATTTCCGTTCGCTTCTATGGCTTTGGCGATCCACTTATCAAAATTCTCCACGTCTTGGTTTTCGCACGCTAAGATTAATCTGTCCAAGGCGATGACTAAATTCTCAATCTCAACTTCCGCGCTGGCTTGGGTTTCCTTCACGATCGGTTGGAAAATCTCACCTCTTTTCTCCTTGACAATCTCTTTCGCTTTCTTGATTTCGTTCAACATCGAGTTCCACGGTTTTCGCTGCGGGATGCGAAACTGATACGCCGCGTCGTCCAAATTATACTGAATGTCTGACGACTCCGCATTCACTCTCGGCGTGGCTCGTCGTAACGCCGCGGTCGGCGTTCGCGGTAAGCCCGAATTTGGGTTCGATAGCAACGCGCTCGCTTCCCGGGGAAACGCAAAACCGGATGAAAGGAGGAAAACTTCGGTCGAGAGACACAAGGAAGCGCACAGCGCGGAAACTGCTGTTTTCAAATTCTTCTTCTTCTTCACTTTACCGCTATCAATGTCTTCATTGTAGTCGTTATCGTTGTCAGTTGTGTTCGCATCGTTTCTCGATGATGAAGAGGAAGAGAGCGAAGAAAGAGCGCGCTCGAACGCATCGAAATCGCTTCTGTTTGCGCAATAATCAATCGCCTCCTCCTCCTCCTCCTCTTCCTCGCCGCTTCTTCTGTGCGCGCTTCTCTTGGTTCTCCTCTTCGTCGATGATGATGATGTCTTCTTCTCCTTCTTCACCTGAAAGGTGTTATTACTCACCACCACCAGCGACGAGGAGGACGTCGTCATCATCGTCGATGATGCAGACCCAGCGAACATATCTATTTATTAAATACGGCGAGTAAAAGAAATACGAGAAGGAAATTTATTGTGATGTTGTACGACTGTACGAGGAGAAAGGAACAAATTGTTTTTTCGTATGTCTCTCTCTTTTCTCTGCTACTGCTGATTAAAACTAACTACGGACATTATAGTATCACTTCTTCGCCCTTTTCTTTTGCTCCATGACCCACTCTTCGATTCTTCTCTTCAACTCGACGTCACTTTTCAAATCCTCTACTTTCAACGGTTGACGACTGAAAGGACAGGTTTCGTTAGAAAGCAAGTGGCGCTCGATGGTGGCCCGGTCGCAGACGTTTTTCGTGATCGGTACGATGACTGGATCTTTCATCAAAGTACACATGAGAGGGTCTTGGAACTCGTCTGGAATCTCGCCTAAATCGGCTTCGAGGTCGACGGCATCGTCCGCAGCTTTTTTCGCGGCTTTTTGTAGCTTTTGGAAAATCTCAATTTCCGTCGGCGAAAGAAGAAAGTGTTTGGAGAGAACGTCGATGGCCATGGTAAAGACTTCGTCCTTGTAACTTCGCCCATCTTCCGAAATCGCCTCGGCTAACGTCTTTTCCGCACCCGTATCCATCTTATCCGCGCCTTCATTGATAATGCTTTCGTTTTTATAAAGATTGAGATACACGGTGACGATTTTTGTCAGCAACTCTTTCGGATCGAACTTATACTTCTCCGGGTTTTTCACTTTCAACTTTCGTCTCTCCGGGCCGGCGAGGTGACTGAGGAAGTAGTTCAACATGTCCGCGACTCTTTTGATAATCTCGGGCCTTAGGAACGGCGTGGCGATCTCTTTACTCGTATACGCCATCATTTCTATGTTTTGCTTCGCGAAAAACAAATCCGATCTCAGTTCTCGTTCGCTGCTTTCGTAACGCGACTCGTGATCGTCGCGTTGTTCGTCCGTCAGCTGATTCCACTGCGCTTCGTCCCCCATCAACGCCTCCCTTTCTCGAATTTGCGGAAGTTTCTCCATAGCCTCGCCGAGAGAGTGCACGGCATCGTTGATGAGCATGTCAACAAACTTCGCGTAAAATCGCCACTTGGTTTCTGAAAAAATCTTCCAACCGTTTCGGTACTCCGGGATTGCCCAAAGATACTCGCAAATGTCGCCGATTTCTTTGCGGACGTTGAATTTTTCGTAAGGACCAACAGCTTGCTCGGCATCGGCGAAGAGTTTGAGCAAGTTCGGGATGAGAAATTGAAATGCGCTCGCGTTTGTTTCGAACATCACTCGACCTAATTTATCCGAGCCAGAATAGTCTGGTAAGAACGAGTGTATGACCGAGACAAACTTACATCGAAGATATGGATTTTTGATGTGCTCAGACGCCCCGGAGAAGAGAACGAGAAAGTCTACGACTTCGGTCAAAATTTCATTCTCAATCAACGAATGCGAAGAACTTTTCGTGCACATGACGTACACCAAGTAGTCCAAAGTATCTTCCACAATTTCTTCCGGTATCGCTCGGAAAGCTTTCGAGGCTTCATCCGGGAGTTGCGTCGTCGTCGTCGTCGGAATTGCTGGTGATGTCTGATCTCCACCACCACTTCTTGCTTCGTTCAATAACCACACGCACGTTAAACGATAGAATGCAAAACTATCCGATACTACGCGCGGATCCATCAAAGTCGCATCGCAAAGCATCGTCTGTTGAATGTAGGCATCTTTCTTCATGCGAAGTTGTCCGAGTTGAACAACAAACTCGTGTCTTCGCGGATCGTTCCCGGGTAAAGATTGTATCTCCTCCTCCAATTCGTTCACTCTCTCGGCATAACGGCGTATGGTGTGTCGCTGCCTCTCTTCTTGCGCGTTGATACACGCGATGATGCCAAGATGCATAGCGCGATGAGTCGCGAAAAAACATTCGCAGACGAATCCCCACGACGACGCGTTCGCATCGCCACCTTCTTCCAACTCAAACTCCCCGCTGTTATAGCATTGTTCCGCTTCGCTCTCGGTCATGCCAAGTCTCGTGCAATCTTTGTAGTCCGTTATACCGCACGATTTAGAAAGCGTGTATTCCGCTTTAATTTTCGGCAAATGTTTTCCTTTTCCGTTGAGAACGTCCGTGAATGGCAAACTCAAACGTAACATCGTCTCGCAAAAGTTTACAAAGTAGCCGTCTGAGCAATTCTCAAACCAAGATAATTGTTGCTCTTGTTGACTTCTTTTCTTATTCACGTGCAAGTTTAAGAAGATCCACTTTAAAACGCCATCACGAGTTGGCCCGCCGTGTTTAAGCAAAGTCTTTAAGATTGCGTGCAAGCCTTCGTAGACGCGAGCCATGTGCATCCAAATCGTCGCGTGCGCGTTGTCTCTTTCGCGCACACTCACTTTCAAGTCTTTCGATCCTAAATCAACGCTTGGAAATAAAGCTGGAAATACGTTTGGTTCTCGTCTTTGCGACAACATGTTCATCACCGGAACCCTCGAATACATCGGCGAAAGCGCAAACAGCGGCCCTAATATTGAACACTCCTCAAAATCTTTACCCAACACGTATCCATCGGACGTTCGCGCGTTTGCGTTGAAGTTTGGTATCATCATTACGTGCGGCGGTAAAGTAGGAAAGATTTGAGCGTTGCGGTTTTTGGGCATCCAGAGCGGATGCTTTATCAATCTCGCCGCGGCGATTGGATTCGCCGCGAGCATAAACATTGCCCTCAAAAATGGATCGAAATCCGCGAGAATGGACATTCCGTGGACGAGAAAAGGTTCGGTCGGTAAAGATTTCTCTCTCGTAAACGTCCATTGCCTTTCGTGCAAGAATATCGCATCCAGCAGGTCAGGTTCTTCCTCGCCAAACTTTTTGCAAAACGCGTCCAAATACATCTGGCTCATTTCGCCCGTGTATAATCGATACGAAAACTCATTCACACCGTATTCTTCCTCCCACTCTGATATTGGAAACATCCCTGGCTCTTCTCGGGTCCCTCGAATTTCCTCGTCCGGATTCAACACCAATCCACCGTAAGAGACGCACAATTTCTTCACCTCTTGCATCAACAGGTCGAACTTATCTTTCGCGTCCCTTTCGTTTGCAAACTGCGCGAGAGTGGACTTTCGCAACTCCTCGTCCGCTCTGTGAAACGTTTCTAAAAGGTACCTGAACTTTGACTTTTGATTCAGTTGGTGTTCGTTTCTTCTTTGTTCACCACCACCACCACCACCACCACCTGCTCCTCCTAACGATGATGACGAGGATAGCGATAACGATAATCGCGAGATCAGCACTCTGTCCGCAAACTCCTCGTTTATTTCATCCGCCTCGTCGTTTTCTTCTTCTTTTTCTCCTCCTCTTTCTTTCTTTTCGTTCGCGATCTCCTTTTCCAACGCGTCTAAAAACACGATCGATGACGACGCATTCTCGCCATTACCACCGTCGCTCGTCGTCGTCTTACTACCAGTACTACTATTGCTACCACTCTTCGTCCACGCGCAGTTGGTCACCAGCTCGAGCTTGGATTTGAAATACAGCCGGTGCATTTTCTTCGCGTCTTTCATCATTTTTCTTTTTCTCACGTTTTTTGTAGGACGACGAACTTTCTTCCTTCACAACACCAAAAAGAAGAAGACTCTGATGAGAAGAGGAGAGGAGGTTAGCAATCTGGCAATGAATGTTGGGTGTTCGCAAAAAAAAATTTGGATTCGTCGTAACGCTTGTTTTCACGAAAAAGAGAAAAAGCGTCCCGAAACAGATCAAAGATATTTTTTCGGAAAAAACCTCAAAAACTTTTCTCACCGCCCTCCCCTCTCTTTGTGGATTTGATCGACTGCACATCCATCCTTTGCGAACACTTCATAGAGGAAGAACGCGCTCGTTCCACTCATTTGCGCGATATCTTTTTCCTCTTTGTGCGCGACAACACCCGCGCGCTTGTTTACACAAAGTTTGTTGACACTTTTGCTCGTATAGGTGATTAAAAAAAAGGGGAATCGGCTGCGTCACACTTCTTTTTATAAAAAAAAAGATGCATGTAAAAAAGGAAGAAGAAGAAGAAGAACATGAGCAACGATCGCGCCGGGCGATCAAAGTGGCTTTGAATCTCCTCGTGAAGTCACCTCGATCGACGCTTGAAAGATATAACAAATCGATCAGTTCAGATGACGGGAGTAGCGTCATATCTTCTTCCGCTTCTTCCTCTGATTTAGGTAAATTGGAAGAAGAACAAGAGGGGGTCAAAAGAGAAAAATTTCCGTTTTTGGCGGTAAATCAAAAGGAGCAGCCCAATAACAGGTTTGTTTTAGGGGAAACGCTCCCACTTCCTCGAGCGGAAAAGAGCATCCTCGTCTCTAAAATAGACGACGAAAATGACGACGACGAGAACTATCCGATCGTCTACCAAGTTTGCGAAGCGATTTTGGAGGAGGATGTGAAGAAATGCGAGAGATCGTGCACCGCGGCTATGGACGTGTTGAAACGCGCGACGGTGTTTCCTTCTTCTCTCGTTCGTCCCGGGTTGTCGAAAAAAAGAGAAGAAAAAAATCTCGAGCGTGTTGTCGCCGAGAAAGAACGGGATGAAAGCAATAACGAAGAATCTTGTGAAGTGAACAAAGAAGGCGCGTTGGAAGAAAACTACTCGTATCTTTACGTCGTTAAGAAAGAAGAGGAAGCCAATCTGAGTCCCATTGAACGGATTTTTGGACCGGTCTCGGAGGATGTTCTCGCAGTCGCTCGTGTGAAATTTATTTCTCGTGATGATGATGATGATGGTGATGATGACATTGATGTCAAAACTGCAAGTGCCAATCCAATGGCGCACATTGCAGCGGCATGCGATCGTTTCTTCATTGCAAACGAAGCTTTGTTTGTAACGAGCAGGGGAGCAAACGCGGCGATATCTTTCTTCTCGCAACTTCTTCTCGATGGAGTCCATCGGGTCGTCTTAAATCGAACGGCTGCGCAAAAAGATGCGCATAACGAGAAAGATGTTTATTTTTCACTCCAATGCGTACCACCAATGCTTCCAGAGAATGCGAGTCTCATATCTTACGATGAAAGTGTCGCGAGAGACAGCGACGATGAAATTGTGTTCTCGTCGATGAAAACCTTCACCCTTCGCGCGACACTAGAGCGCGATCCGCTTCTCGAGACGGCTACGGAGACAAATTTGGAAGTCGCCGCGCACTCGAGCAAAGGTGACTATGGGAAGAGCAACTCTGTGAGCGCCGATAATTACGTGCGTCTTCAACCATGTTCAGCAGATAAAGCGAATGCTTCTCTCGTAGCATCGTTGTACGATGCGCTCTTCGCCTCGGCGAGCGAGGATGAACAAAGAAGAAGCAAAATCGAAGAAGATGTTTTCGTTCACGATATCGTGTCCGAAGCATTCACTTCGTCTATTTTTGATGCAAAAAGTGAAGTTGCACCGGCAAACAACAAGACGTGTCTTAAGACTGTTCTGCCGGAAACGAGCGTGATTACGCCATGTTTAGGCGTTTCCCCGGAACACGGGCGGGCGGTTTCGAAAGCCTTGGACGAGTGGTCAAAAGCTCGATCTTTCTCTCCGTCGTCGCTTTTTCGCGACGTCTCTGACGATGATAAACTTCCACAAAACTCTTCGATTATCGCTAAAGTGAAGAGACAAAAAGTTATTTTGTTGGGAAGCGATGTGATGAGCTCACTTTCACTCGATGCTGTGGTGACGGAGATCTGTCGCGAGATGGATTCTGAAGAAGCTGCTTTCGCTGGTGAGAAGACACTCGCAACTGCGACATTCTTGGCGTCTGCTTCTCGAGGTGAGAAAAGTACAGGCAACTATGGTGGAATATTCTTCGATGCCATCGCTAAGCACGAAAATTCTGCGCATTTGATTTTGCTCAAGCTCGCTTCGTTCGGAATTTATCCTTTGCGAGGTACTTACGACGTCTCCTTGTTCGATTTTTGTGACGAACCAGCCGCGCGGCCGTCATCTTCTCCAGTTTCGCCATCCTCTGATGCAAATGTTCTCTTCATTGCAACCTTCCGAAAGAGAAATTTCAAAATCATCAACACCTTATCGATCTCTAACGTCGATAAGTTGGTTGAGATCGAGCGCGAGGCTTGGATTTCGTGTCCGGAGATGCGCACGTCTGAAGATACGATTCGCGATCGCGTGTTGAATAATCGAGTGATGAACTTCGCGATATTTGATATGGACGGTGAATATCTCGAAGAGACAAATGACTCGTTGAAAGGAATGATGTATACGCAGTTTGTCAAAAGCACGGAAGACGTGTCCAATAGAAACTGTTGGGCAACGAAAGAGTCTGCTCGAGTTGACCCGTTCTCGTCGCAAACGATACAACTTTTGGATGTTTTTGCCGATCAACGCTACTCGCTCGAAAACGGTGGCGACGTGGGCATGCAGCTCAGAGATTTTGTGCTTCACTTCGCAGAAAGAGTTCCCATGGTACAAACAGTTTGCGCCGTTACTCGAACGAGAGGCTTCCGCGAAGTGCAACAAAAAGCCATCAAGGAAATTGAGGAAGTATCCGAGCGAACGCAAGCGAGCATCTCGGGACATCTCAAAGCCTCTCTCGCGATTCCCACGTACGAACAACACGTTATGTCAAAAGAAGGCGGATATAACGACCGCGGCCTATTCTTACACGTCGGTGCGGGAGCTAAAATTCTCAAGGTTCAGTACGGTTGGAGACCGAAAGATTACGAAAATGACGGAAACGGGACGCTCATCGAATACAAACTCGAACGACTTTCGTGGAGAAGATACTCAAACGTCAAAACGTTCAAGAGCTCACACAGCTCATCATCATCATCGTCTATGGTAGAAGCTGTTGCTTCTGCTATCGATACTGTCCAAGATGAAAAAATGGGAAGGGTCGCCGCCACGTAAATGTATGCCAGGAACCTCCTTCGAGAAGGCCATGAAGTTATGTATCATCCACCCCTTCTTTCTTCAATCAATATCCCATTTTTATGATTATGATTATTATTACATTTTAAGTTTTAATTGAACTACAGTACCTATTCTACTTTATATCACACGATATTCCTTTTCCTTACAACATGGCTCACATCTCTCCGCATTGTGAGATTATAACCGCTAGTTTTGGCGCGTTCGCACCCCCCGAGACTGGAACCGCTTCAATCTTACGCAAAGTTAACATGCCATCACCGATAACTCTTCCAAAAACTACGTGCTTATCATCTAACCATTCACATTTTGCGCACGTGATGAAGAATTGACATCCATTTCCGTCCTTACCGGCGTTCGCCATCGACAACAATCCTGGGCCGGTATGTTTCGCGACGAAGTTCTCATCCTTGAACTTACTGCCGTAAATTGACTTACAACCCGTCCCGTCTCCTTTCACAAAGTCGCCGCCTTGTATCATAAAGTCTTTGATTATTCTGTGAAAAGGAACATTTTTATACCCCAGCGGTTCCTTCGTTCTCGGATCTACGGTTTCCCCGGTGCAAAACTGACGAAAGTTCTCCGCCGTTTTCGGCACGACGTCTGCAAACAGTTCCATTTTTATTCGTCCAACTTCTGTGCCTCCGATGGAGATATCGAAGAAAACGATCGGGTTTTGTTTGCTAATCGGACGATCGTGCCAAGATGACGTCGTCGATATTGGTGCGTCTTCCGCGGCGGACATATCGGATTCTTTTGCCGCCGCGTCGGATATGAATTCTATAGTATTATTACTTTATTATTATATGATGATGTTAATGCGTTCGCTCGTCGTCTTGTCTCTCTTTTTTGACGACGAAGAACAGAACCAAACGACACACCAAAACTCTAAAAAAACAAGGGTCTCTCTCTCTCTCTCTCTCTCTCTTTCCTTTTTCTCTCTTCTCTCGTAATCGCCACAAATTGCACACAAACCTTCTTTTTTATTCTTTTCTTCTCAAACAAGAAACGATATTAAAAGTCTTCGCGAGCAACAAGCGCATTAAACACACACACACACGCAGTCACACGCACACGCATTCAAAAACCAACCTTTCCGTTTTTTTATGGAAGAGCTCGAGCCATCCTTCGGTACGTTTTTTTAGTTCTTCTTCTTCTCTTTGTTTTGAAGAACGAGAAGATGAATTTATTACTTCTTTTCTTTCCCTTCCGTTGTTGTTGTTGTTGTTGTTGTTCTTCTTCTTCTTCTTCTTCTTCTTCTTCTTCTTCTTCTTCGTCTTCTTCGTCTTCGTACCACCATGGAATAGTAAACTGACTCTCACTCGTGCTATTCTCCTTCTCTTTACGCCGCGTAACAATTAAACACGACGACAGGTATCGACCCATTCGCGAACCAAGCCGACTTGTTGAATCAAGACGATCGAGAAGACTCGGAACTCAAGAAGAAGAAAAAAGAAAAAGCCGAGAAAATCAACGCGGATTCGGTTCAAGACAAATACATTCACATCCGCACGCAACAAAGAAATGGGAGGAAATCCTTAACGACGTTACAAGGGATTAATCCCAAAATCAACAAGAAGATCATCTTGAAAGAGTGCAAGAAGAAGTTCAACTGCAACGGAACGATTGTGGAAGACTCGGAACTCGGGGATATCATCCAGCTCCAAGGAGACCAACGCAAAAATGTGGCCCAGTTTTTGATCGACGAGAAAATCTCGAAGAAGGAGTTTATCAAGGTGCACGGCTCGTAATTTACTTCCTCACACGCAAGAAGAGGAAGAAAAAGAGAGAGAAAGAGAGGGAGAGAGAGAGGAAGAGAGATACGGGTAAAAATTACGACGACATGTACACAACGCTTAGAAAAAAATTGGACGCTCGTCTTTCTTCGCGCGAGAGCGCGAAAGAGAAGAAGGGTGCGAATGAAGCGTTCTTGTTGATTAGTAGAGAGAAAGAGAGAGAGGAAAAAATGAAGCGCAGAGAGATGAAGAAAAGGGCGAGTGGTTGGGCAATGCATTCTTATAGATACATACGCACTTAGGTTTTAATCTCATACGCGAGAGAAAATTTTCTGCTCTTTCGGGTTCTTCTTCTCTTCTCCCCAGTTCGCCCTTACCTCACAAGAAATGACTTGTCCTTTTGCGTCCCTTTTCCGTCTCGGTATTACTACTATTCACCGCACTCCACTTGCTTCTGGTACTAGAAGCAACGAACCGAAACGTCTCTTTGTCGCGAAGAACACAAAGGCGAGAACGTCGGCGTCCTCATCATCATCGTCAAACGAGAACACGCACAACGGCACGATGTCGGCGAAAAGTCGTTTCACCTCTTCCTCCTTCACGGATGAGACGATTACCACAGAGAACACGACCAAAAAGAAGAGCGCGAGAATAGCGCTCGTGCAATTGGCGTCGACGTCGTCCAAGGAAGAA
>TARA_B110000459_G_C16625353_1_pt1 | contig 11461 bp, 16 predicted proteins | sample TARA_B110000459 | Tara Oceans TARA_B110000459 (sample SAMEA4398296) | marine metagenome | biome: Polar Biome; feature: [SRF] surface water layer (ENVO:00010504); material: water (ENVO:00002006), including particulate matter (ENVO:01000060) such as... | depth 5 m | reverse complement strand
ATAATCACAGGGAGTTGGCCACTTACTTAGCAACAGAAAAGTGGCACTTTAATTATTAAAGAGGATATTATGTCAAACAAATTGAAAGAACTAACGTGGGCTCACCACCAATCTGCCGAGCGAAGAAAATTCGCTAAAGAACTTATTTCCGGCAATATTGATACAGCATTGTATCACAAATTCCTATGTTGTCAGTACATGAATTACGAAGTACTAGAACGACACACTATTATCCCTCCAAACTTACACGCTATTAAACGCCATAGACGTATCTTTGAAGATATTAGAGAACTAGAAGATGTCTTCGGTTACTCTCCTACAGGTGATTTCCCTCCATCAGTAAGTAAATATGCATCATACGTTAATGGATTAGCAGAGGCTGATGATAACGAAGCTTTACTTGCACATATGTATGTTCGCCACTTTGGTGAATTACACGGTGGACAAATCATCAAAAAGAAAACTCCTGGCAATGGCTTGATGTACGAATTCGAAGGCGACACTAAAGTTCTTATTGAACAGTTTAGAACATTGTTATCTGACGATATGGCTGATGAAGCAAAGGTTTGTTTTGATTTTGCTTCAGAATTATTTGATGAACTTTCAAAAGAAATGGTTGACAAAGCTGCTATTACGTAGTATAATTATACCATAACAAACAGTTAATTAAGGAGACTATCTCATGCAAAATAACATGCAAGATGAAATTGAATCTGAAACTGACATTGGAATCGAAAAAGATTTAAAGCGTCAAGATCGCATGGCTCGCTCAGAAGCAGCTAGGCTTCGTAGGCAGGATATTAAATTAGTCCGCGAACAACTTGTTCAAAACGAATGGGCTGCTGCAAGACGAGCTAAAAAGAAAAAATGAATCACACACTTGAAATCCAAGTATCGGATACGGGAGAGCATTTTATTGTTCTCCCTGATTCTGTATTACTAGCTTCTAATATCAATTTTGGTGATGATGTTGAGTGGAGTATAAGTGAAGACAATCGCGTTGCAACATTAACCAAAGTAATAAAAGATGAAGCAATATAAATCACCCATACTCTGTTTTGACTCTGTGTGGAAAAAGCTCGATACTACTGAAAAGTATACTGATAGTAAAGGCAATATTAAATACAGGCCAAAGTACGTATTGATTTTTAATATAAATCCAGAATATAGAGGTAAGAATAATGGAACTATGGGATAGATTAAATGGCTATGCTGATTATATTTCAGCAAGCTTTGATAAACATTTTACTCGTTATGATAACGAAAAGTATACAGACGATCTTAAATTCAAAGATTGGAATGATACTTTTTGGCACTCTGACCAAGTATCAAAAGCTCATTTAAAAACAATTGTACCAGCAGATGGTAAAGGCTTGTGGCTAATGCATGTGAATGTATTTCCAGACCCAAGCTATGAATTGCCAATTCTTGGATTTGATATTGTAGCAGGACCTAAAAAAATTACAGGTTCGTTTATGGATTACAGTCCTTTGCACGGTTTCCCGCATCCGTATAATGAATATATGGAAAGGCGAGTTAAAGACTTAGAATGGAATAAGCCTAGAGAATTACCGCCGTGGGCACAAGAGATATTTTCAAAAGACATGCTTGCAGTAGGTAACATCAAGACTGACGAAGAGCTTGATCAGTTTATCGCAGTAACAACTGACTTAGTAGATCATTACCTAGATAACATAGATACAAATGCTCTCGATAGTCATCGAAATATAAAACCATTACTAAATAAGTATTGCCAAAATCAAAAGCTTAATCCGCACTTGCACCGTTCTATTTTAGCAATGGGAATATCGGAAGAAGATAAAGACAAATACGTTAACAATGTGTTATTTGAGGAATTAGACGATGAATAGGTATAGCTTTGGAATGCAAATTAAGCCTATCTCTCAGATATCAGGAGTTAATAATAATAGAAATAAACAGTTGACAGTTAATGGCTGTTGTGATATAATAGATATATCAACTGGTAAAAGAAACATTAAAATCGGTAAACACCAGTTTATTGCAACAATTGTTTATTGCGCCAATTGTGGCAGTGTTAAAGCAACTTCAAGTATTAAGGAGAATAAACAATGATCAGTAAAACACTAATATCTGAAACAGACGGTCAAACCTTAAAGGCAGACTACTTCGCTACAGACAACGGTGCCGGCATTCGTTTCTTCATTAATAACGAATTTATCAAAGAAGAAGTTTATGAAGGTAAAAACATTCACTTCGCTCAATCAGCAGCCGAAAATTGGCTTGCAGGGATAAAGACACTTAATGGATAAAGACATGAATGAAGCTGCTATGGTAGCACCAAGAACGCCTGAAAAGGTACATCATGAAATTCAATATATGCTCAAAAGTGGTATAGGTTATATAGATGCATTATGTGAATATGCTCGTATAAACGAATTGGAAATTGAAACAGTAGCTAATATTGTTAAGAAATCTTCTATTCTAAAAGAAAAAGTAAGATCTGAAGCAGTAGATGCAAAATTGGTAATTAAAGATGATCAAGACCTCACTAAGTTATGCTAACGAGGATAGTTTCGTATGGTACGTAAAGTACCTTGCAATGAAGAAACACTTTACCTCTGACGGTTATGACTACATTAAATACCACGGAAAGATAAGAGCGTCATACGATAAGTATAGAACTCGTAATGATGCATATTTTTTCGAAAAGCTTTCGCGTAAAGATGATCCAGAAAAGCTTATGCTATCTAATATGATAGTAAAGCCTAATGTATGGATACGTGAAATACTCGAACAAGAAGGTGAAGATCGGCATGTTGATTGGCAACGTAGAATAGATACTCTATCCCGCACATTCAAAACCGAGATTAATCTTCTTGACGACAACTTCCAAGCTAATTTTACTTCAGTGAATGGGCAACATCCGTTGCTTATGACTTTATATATGCAAAAGAAAATTAGTTTGGAAACTATTACTATCCTTGCTCATATCGCTAATATTTTTCCTTATTGGGATAAAGAAATAGTTGACAAAATCATAGCATGTGATATAATAAGACTAATAAGAAAGTATAAACCTTTCTTAGAAATTGATGAGAAAAAGTTCAAAGATTTGATCCGTGATCGTTTTTTCTGATATAAATAGATGGCAGGGTACAAACCTGCACATACATCGCAATATAAACAATCGCTATATACAGCAAAACTAGGAGAAGTACATATGTCATTTGACGCACTCAAAAAGAATCGTTCAAGTTCTTTAAACAAATTGAACTCACAGCTCGAAAAGATTACTCAAAAGAGCTACTCAGATCCCAATGAAGGTAAAATGTGGAAGCCAACCCGCGATAAAGCAGGTAACGGTTTTGCAATCATTCGTTTCCTTCCAGCAGCACAAGGTGAAGAAATGCCTTTTGTACGTGTATGGGATCACGGTTTCCAAGGTCCAACAGGACAGTGGTACATCGAAAACTCCCTTACTACTATTAACCAAGACGATCCAGTCTCGGAATACAACGGCAAGTTGTGGAACTCAGGTGTTGAATCTGATAAAGAACTTGCACGTAAGCAAAAGCGTCGCTTGAAATATTTTGCCAACGTACTAGTTGTTAAAGACTCATCCAACTCAGATAATGATGGTAAAGTCTTTATGTACCAGTTCGGCAAGAAAATCTTCGACAAATTGAATGATCTAATGAATCCTCAGTTTGAAGATGAAACTCCAGTAAACCCATTCGATCTATGGGAAGGTGCTAACTTCCGTTTGAAAATTCGTAAGTTTGAAGGTTATCCTAACTACGACAAATCAGAATTCGATGGTCCTTCACCGGTCTCTGAAGATGATGCAGAGTTGGAAAAGATCTACAATGCAGAACATAAACTGCAAGATTTAGTAGATCCAAAGAACTTCAAATCTTATTCTGAATTGAAAGCTAAACTCTATCGTGTACTAGCGCTAGATGAAGAAGCTTCTACACCTGCTACGGCAGAGCAAGATAATGAATTTGATCTAAGCTCTATGGGTAATGCAACAACAGCAGCACCACAGCCAACGCTAACAGAAGCGATGCCAGCAGCAACATCAACATCTCTATCAATGGATGATGATGATGACGACCTATCAATCTTTAAGGAGCTAGCGAATGGCTAACAAAGTCTATGAAGAAGTTCTAGACTTTGACTTTGGTTTCAGCTTTATCGATGAAGAAATTCAAGAGAAAGAAGCTGAAGCCAAAGATGCTATTCAAAAAGTTAGCAGTGAGAAAGAGACCATTCAAGATCAATTGAATGATCAAAAGCTCGCTGCTGACGACCTTGAATATAGGTTGGAACTCCTTTACAAATCCATAACGCCGTTCTTAGATAATCTATGTAAGAACCCAGATAAATCAACAATTTACTGGCCTGACCGAGTTACTAAAATTCAGGGATATAAAGCTAAATTGTTAACCATTGTAGAAGGAGATTGATATGAGTCTATTAGACAGGCTGGTGAAAAACAGCACAATTAAGATGTCGGCACCATTGATGGAATCTAAGGTGTACGGTAAAAAAGATATGGCACCAACCAATGTGCCAATGGTAAACGTTGCTCTATCAGGTCGTATTGATGGTGGTGTTTCTCCAGGACTACTCGTCTTGGCAGGTCCATCAAAGCACTTTAAATCAGCATTCGCATTGTTGATGGCTGGTGCTTATATGCAGCGTAATAAAGATGCTGTATTGTTGTTCTATGATGCAGAATTTGGTACACCTCAAGCTTACTTCGAAAGCTTTGGTATTGATATGGATCGCGTAGTCCACACACCAATTACTAATGTTGAAGAACTTAAGTTTGATATTGCCCACCAGTTAGATGGCATTACTAAGGCTGAAAAAGTAATTATTGTTATTGATTCAATCGGTAACCTTGCTTCTAAGAAAGAAGTTGCTGACGCACTCGACGGTAAATCAGTAGCAGATATGTCACGAGCTAAGGCTCTTAAATCTCTGTTCCGTATTGTAACACCACATCTAAACCTTAAAGATATTCCATTGATTGCTGTTAACCACACATATCAAGAAATTGGATTGTTTCCTAAGGCTGTTGTTTCAGGTGGTACAGGTATCTACTATTCAGCAGATGCTATTTGGATTATTGGCCGTCAGCAAGATAAGGTTGGTACAGAAATTCAAGGCTATCACTTCATTATTAACGTTGAGAAATCTCGACATGTTAAAGAGAAGTCTAAGATTCCAGTCTCGGTATCTTGGGAAGGCGGCATTGTTAAGTGGTCTGGATTGATGGATATTGCTGAGAAAGGTGGTTATCTTACTAAGCCTAAAGTTGGTTGGTATGAAGCTATTAATCCTGCAACAGGTGAAGTTCTATCTCAAAAGTTAATGCGTGCTAAGGAAGTACAAAACAGCAAAGACTTCTGGATGATGATGTTTGAGAAAACTGACTTTAGTACATATATCAAAAATTCTTTCACTATTGGTGCTTCTGGTGCTATTATGCGAGAAGACACAGTTGAAGAGCTTGATGATGTCATTGATGATCATGATGATGCATCAATTGCAAGTTAATAGTTGACAATCTATATAATGTATGTTATTATATACTTAATAATTGAAAAGACTGGCGGGGTTTCTCGCCAGTTCTCAACTTAAACACTGGATATTTAAATGATCGAAACAACTGTACTATCAAATCTTATATTTAATGAAGAATACTATCGTAAAGTATATCCTTACATTAAGGATGAGTACTTCGATGATCAATCATATAAGAAAATCTTCTCGACGTATTCTGAATATGTTGAGCTATACAAAGCTCCTCCTTCTATTGAAGCTCTTAAAATCTCCCTCGATAAACGCAAAGATCTAAATGAAGACTCATATAAAAATGTTATGGGTACAGTTGATGGTCTTCAGCGTGATGATGATACTAACTTTGATTTTCTCGTAAAAGAAACTGAAAAGTTTTGCCAAGATAAAGATCTATTTAATTCTATTCGTAAAGCTATTCTAATTATGGATGGTGAAGACAAAGATAATGATAAGGGTTCAATTCCAAATTTGTTGTCTGATTCCTTAGGTATTAGCTTTGATAGCTCTGTAGGTCACGATTTCATTGAAGACTCAGATGATCGTTATGATTTTTACCACCGTAAAGAAGAACGCATGCCGTTCGATATTGATCTTCTCAACAAAATTACCAAAGGTGGTTTGCCTCGTAAATCATTAACAGTATTACTAGCTACTACAGGTGGCGGTAAATCTCTTGTTAAATGCCATGCTGCTGCAAGCTATCTAATGACCGGTAAGAACTGCCTTTATATTACTATGGAAATGGCTGAAGAACGTGTAGCCGAGCGTATTGATGCTAATATGATGGATGTTACTCTCGATGAATTGAAATTGTTACCACGTGATGTATATCAAAAACGCATGGAACGTATCAAATCAAAGTGCACTGGTCAATTAGTTATTAAAGAATATCCTACTGGTTCAGCGCACGCTGGTCACTTCCGACACTTACTTAATGAATTGAAACTTAAGAAGAACTTTACTCCTGATGTAATCTTTATCGATTATCTTAATATTTGTGCATCATCTCGTATTAAAGGTGCAGCTGCTGCAAACAGTTACACTCTAGTAAAATCTATTGCTGAAGAAATTCGTGGTCTTGCTATGGAATATAACTGTGCAGTTGTTTCATCATCTCAGTTCAATCGTGATGGTTATGGCAATTCAGATGTAGATCTTACAAATACTTCTGAGTCTATGGGTATTACCCACACCGCCGATTGTATTATTGGTTTGGTTACAACTGAAGAGCTTGATAATCTTGGCCAACTAATGATGAAGCAATTGAAAAATCGTTGGGGTGATCTTGGTTATTATCGTAGGTTTGTAGTAGGTATTGATCGTTCTAAGATGCAAATCTTTGATCTTGAAGATAGTGCTCAACGTGGTATCGGTGGTACAAGCGCAGCTAATACTGCATCTTTTGCTCCAAGTGACAACGGTTCAACTTTTGATAAGACTGCATTTGGTCAGGGTAGCAAGAAAACAATGTTTAGCGCCGGAGGAATATCATGAACTTTATAAATAATGTTAAATGGTAATTAACGCAGGAATGTTGCAAGTGCAATCATTTACATCTTATTTAATAGAGGCTACGTTGAGACAGCAGCAAATAGAATTCAAAGCTTATATTCGTAGGTCCTTCCCACAGATTAAGTTTACACAGTCTTCAAGAGGTGCCTTTCACGTTCGTTTTCCTGTTGCAGGTGACGAGGCTGAACATAGAAAACTTCTAAAGAAGTATGGCATTGAAGTTCGTGAGTACTCGCCTACTCCAATTTCTGATAAGTATCCGACTGTTCTGTTAGTTGCTACTAAACAACTATCTCCAAAGCTACCGCGTGGTTCATCAATACCTTGGGTAAACAATGCTCCTTCAGCTTCTGTTAAAGGAGCACAACTGTTTAGTAACAAAGCGTTATCACCAGATAATTTAGGCATTGCCGGTAAGACTCTTACTATACCAAATATTATTCAAACTGTTGGTGGACAACTGCGTAGGAAATACGATCCTGCAACTGCTAAACAACTTAACGATATGATGTGGCGAGCAGCAGGTGCTGGTAACGATATACGAAACGAAAACAATTTTTCTGTTAAGGATCTTGCAAAAGTATCTGCAGACTTTGGTGAAATACTTTCTGCTATTTGGACTATATCTAACTTAAGATTTAAAGAAGCCCATTTTCCAAAGGCAAGTAACGAAAGACTTATTGACTTCTATGCAATTCGCTTTGGAATCAAATATCCAATATCAGTAAAATCTGGTGGTGGCGGTAAAGTTACTATACAAAACATTATTGATGCAATTCAGCGTAGGGTTAAATCTGCTGATAGAAGCGATATGACTAGTGAACCATCATTAGCCATATTTAATATCGTTAATAAATACCCTATGAAAGAGCAGATGTTTGAACTCCATAAATATATGGATACAGAGCCGGTAAGATTACTTGCTGGAATTATGGGTGTAAGAGTTCCAAATATTAATTTAGATACTGTACTAAACTTTACTGATAATACACCACGTGAAGATCTTATAAGAAAACTAGAACCATTTTGGCGCTCAATGAATACGGTTCTTACAGATAGAATTAAGAATGACGAGAATGATGCTTTAAGACTTGTGTTATCACCATTAGGAGAAAACATATGGAAAGTTTTAAACGCCGATAAAGAGATTCAAGATTCACTTACAAGAGTGGCAAGACAGGTTACGTTAATACAGGTTAATGTTAATGTATCAAAAACCGCAATTAAGATTAAACATAACTACTTTAAAGATGCTGAGTTCCAATTTGGTTGGGCAGGATATGCAGCTAAGAATAAGTTAGGTTTTAAAATGAAGGTAACTAATTAAATGCACGGCTTCAAACAGTATATTACTGAAAATAAAAACACGCATATGGAACATCTTGAAGATTCTATATTGAATCACGGTGTAAATGGCACAAGAGACGCTATCAATTTCTTACGTTCGTTGAGAGATATGTTAGCCGGCACTGCTAAATCCAAAGTTAATGTTTCGGTTAAATGGGACGGAGCTCCTGCTATATTTTGTGGAACTGATCCATCAGACGGTAAGTTCTTCGTTGCTAAGAAGGGTATCTTTAATAAGAACCCAATGGTATATAAGACTAATGCAGATATCGATGCTGATACAGTAGGCAAAGATAGTTTAAATTCTAAATTAAAGCTAGCGCTGGCTGAGTTTTCAAAACTCGGTATCAAGGGCGTAGTACAAGGTGATTTTTTATATGATAAGGCTGATCTCAAGGTGGTGGATATTGAAGGTGAACCGCACATTACTTTCCATCCTAATACGATTGTTTACGCGGTACCTAAGAACTCAGAACTCGGCAAACAAATTCTCGGATCCAAGGTCGGTGTGGTATGGCACACAGTCTACAGAGGATCAAGCTTTGAAGAAATGTCTGCAAGTTTTGGAGAGGAGATTGCTTCTGGCCTCAAGACAATAAAATCTGCATGGTCAGTAGATGCATCTTACCAGGATATATCGGGTACAGCAAACTTTACAAAGAAAGAAACAGAAGAGCTTAATAAGATTCTATCTGCTGCTGGTAAATTATTTAGAACAATCCGTAAAGAAACACTCGACGGCATTGCATTAGAACCAGATACTCTTGCAAAAACAAAAGTATTCGTTAACACTAAAATCCGTGCTGGCGAAAGAATTAAGAATCCAAAAGCATTCGTACGAGATTTACAGAACTATATTACTCGGTTCTATAAGAACGAAGAAGAGAAACGTAAATCTGAAAAAGGTAAAGTAGCACAGCGTGGTAAAAGAGATGCTACGTTAGAATATTTTAGAAAAACAAAACCTGCTCAATTAGTAGCAGTATTCGAATTATATAATTTAATCATTGATGCTAAACATAAAGTAATTCAAAAATTAGATAAAGCAAAGCAAGTTGGCACATTACTTAGAACTGCAGACGGTTACCAAGTAACATCCCAAGAAGGATTTGTTGCTATCGATAAGATGGGTAAGAACGCAGTTAAATTAATTGATAGACTTGAATTTAGTAACGCTAACTTTTCAGACAAATACATTAAAGGTTGGGAGAAGAAATGAGTGCTTTAGACGATTTAAAAGCACTTTTACAAGAGGCGGCAAATCAAGCTAATTCGCAACCGATGCCAGAGCCTCTTGTGGAAGTATTGAAGCCAATAGATAACCAAGAACCACCTACAGAAGAAAATGTTGCTCAGCGATATGCTGGGTTAATTGGCAAGCGAAAGCCAATTCCAGTATCAGAAGATATCGAAGCCCAACGATGGAATGATCCGTTAAGAGATACAAACTTTGTAACTCAAGAACAAATGAACGATCATTACAAGCTACTCTTATCACGAATTCAAACACAACTGTCTACAATAGGTGGTGGCGGTGAAGTTAATCTTCGTAAGCTTGACGATGTGAATCGCTCAACTATTGCAGATGGTTTAAATATGCAATACAATTCAACGAATGGCAAATTTGAATTTACAAAACCAATCGTATCTGTGTATGCAGAAACTACTAGCGATAACGCCACCCTGATAAATTCATCAACTTCTATTGCAATTCCCACAATGACAAAATCACCTTCGGCGGGAACATACTTAGTAAATTTCAATAGTCAGTTTACAGTTGACAGTACTTCAAGTCAAACATTGAGCGCCAAAGAAGAGTTGATTGTATTATACGATGAGTTGATTGCTCTTACTGCAACTGGAAGTGAAACTGATCGTGGTGCAAATTCCTTAACATACGGTAGTGAAACATTAGGTCCAGGTGTTTACATTCAAGCTGGAGCAATAAACGTCACAGGCACTCTAACACTAGATGCTGATGGTGATCCTAATGCTCTGTTTGTATTCCGTACCGCTGGAGCATTTACCACAGGTGTGGGTGCTGAAGTAGTATTGACTGGTGGTGCAACGAGTAGCAATGTTTTCTTTGTTTCAGCAGGTGCTTCAAGTACCGCAGCTGATGCTATCTTTAGAGGCACAATATTAGCCAATCAAGCTGCAGTTAGCACCGGCGCAGGAACAACATTAGAAGGGCGAATGCTGGCTATCAACGGTGCAGTAAGTCTTGGTGCTGCCAGTATTATTACTGCTCCAACAGGTACTATCAATAGCAGTCTGACTTTAGGCACTGTGTTAGCCATATTTAATATGTTTGCTGGCCAAGGTGGCGTATCGAGTACAGGTGCAAGTGAAATACAATTAAGTATTGGTACTAACGATGGTGCAATTACAGGGTTTGATACTGCTACTGTTGGTGGTAGTCTTATTCCAGGTGGTGCTTCTCCGCTAGCAATATTTCGTTGTGCAGTCTTCGTAGATGGTGTTATGGTTCAAGACTCAATGCGTACAGATACTCGCCCAATTTCACTAGAGACTTTTGAATTCCCATTTATCTTGCAAACTATAGTAACATTAGATGGCACACAAACAGTTGATGTCAGAGCACGTTCACTTCTGGGTATCCAAACAGTTGGACCTAGAATGTCATTCACATTAACCCGCATTCAATTACAATAATATTAAAGGCTGGCAAAAATAGCTGTCAATTTGACAAAGTGTCACATATTCCCCAAGTGACTACCGGCTATATAAAATGAGTAACCCTTAGTTACCTATTTCTTAAATAAATATTATTGTAAAACAATAAAACATTTATTAGGAAAGGGAATTCCATGTTACACATTCACAACATTTCGACACAATCATCTATTCTCGCAATTGCAGCCTACAAAGTAGTAGTGTTATTTGATAATCTTTTAGTATCAATGGCAAAACGTAAAGTAGCACGAGAAACTTACAAATCCCTACACATGCTAACAAATAGAGAACTAAACGACATTGGTATCAGTCGTGGTGATATTCGCTCTAT
>TARA_B110000459_G_scaffold7098_3_pt1 | contig 11488 bp, 8 predicted proteins | sample TARA_B110000459 | Tara Oceans TARA_B110000459 (sample SAMEA4398296) | marine metagenome | biome: Polar Biome; feature: [SRF] surface water layer (ENVO:00010504); material: water (ENVO:00002006), including particulate matter (ENVO:01000060) such as... | depth 5 m | reverse complement strand
GCGGATGTATGAAAGATTAGATTACCTATAATTGGAGTGTACCAATCGGCATTAAATCTCCATTTATGATACTCAATCAACTTATATTTCTCTGAAGCTGGAGTTTCATTACTTGTATAATCAATATTCTTACGTCCTTTAAACAACTTGCTATAAGGAAGCGTAACATCCAATTGTAAGGAGAATGTTGACCCCTTACGAGGGAACATTGGATTGTCAATGGAATTTCTAGCTAAGGTTGTGGAAAGGTTTAAATCAGTTGCAGTTCCCGAAGTAAAAGGGAAATTTGCATATAGGTTAAACTCATCAAGTTTATAATGATTTACATTGATAGCACTTCTAACGGTAAAGAAATCATCTGGCCATGCTAAGCGCGTACCTATACCAATACTTCCACCTGTTGTGATTGATTTACCAACAACATCGCCTGTAAAGTTGTTGGTGCCATCTAGCAGGTTGTATCGCTGTCTAAAAAAACTAACGGAAAATGAATTCGGCTTTTTACCTCCCAACCAAGGCTCGGTAAATGACATGTTGTACGATTGGAACTGTTTTCCATTCAATTGCGCACGAACGGTTAAATTTTGACCATCACCTGAAGGTAAAGGCGTCCAGGCTTTCTTATCGACTATATTTTTAAGAGAAAAATTGGTAAACTGAACGCCCAAGGTTCCTACCAATCCGGCACCACGACCGCCCCAACCTAGAGAGAGCTCCAATTGGTCTGAAGGTTTTTCTACCACCCTCAATTCTATATCTACCGTTCCATTTTCTGGATTAGGAATAGGAATAATTTCCATTTGCTCTGGATCGAAATAACCTAAGTTTGCAATTTGACGTTGAGACCGGATCAAGTTCGTTCGTGAGAATTTATCTCCAGGGAAAACATATAACTCGCGACGAATCACTTTTTCGTTTGTCTTGGTATTCCCAAAGATTCTTACCTCGTTAATAATTGCTTGAGGTCCTTCATAAATTTTCAATTCTAAGTCAACCGAATCTTCCTTAATTCTTTTTTCTATGGGTGTAATATTAAAGAACAAATAGCCATCGTCCATATAAAGCGAACTGATGTCCCCGCCGTCCTGACTCATGTACAACTTTTCCTCAAGCGTGATTTGACTATACATGGTGCCTTTTTCGATATTGACTATCTTAACCAATAAGGAATCGGAATACTTGGTGTTGCCTGAAAAACTGATGTCTCCAAAATAATAAAGACTGCCTTCTTTAACAAGCAGGTCTATGTGGGCTTCACCGTCTTCATCAAAGCTTACCTCATCAAATACAATTTTTGCATCTCGATATCCTTTTTCTTGATAAAATGCTACCAACTTTTTCTTGTCATCCTCGTAATCATTTTCAATAAACTTGGAGGATTTAAAAATATTTAGGTTTACAAAATCATCTCCATAGCTTATAGCTTTAGACACGGATAGATTCGATAAAGTTTTAAAATAATTAAGTTTTTCACTTTGCTTTTTGTTCTTTTTAATCTTTAAAAGCTCAACTAATTCAAACTTTACTTTTTCTTTAGTTCCTTTCAGTTGTTTTTCCAATTTCTTCTCACTAAAGGACTCATTACCTAGAATATTTATCTGGTCGATTTTGACTTTTGACCCCTTAATAATAACAATATCTACAGTAATACTATTGTCAATAACCTCATCGACACTTTGACTTATCCTTGCACTTGCGTTGTAGAAGCCTTTTTCAATATAATAAGACTTTATCTTATTAATAACATTCAATTGATCACTTTCTGTAAAAATACTTCCTGATCGAAGATCAATTTTCTTCCTTAATTCCTCAACTTCTCCATTCTTTACGCCAGTAATCGAGTACTTTGACAAGCGGGGCAACTCGGTAAGATTAATAATAAGAAACACGGTGGTGCCGAGCGTTTTTTCAACTTCAATAGCGATGTCAGTAAACAATCGCTGTTCCCAAAGGTTTTTAACCGCAGAAGAAATTTCTTGTCCCGGAACGGTAATCATATCTCCCACACGCATACCAGATAAAGATATCAGCACTTTCTTATCTAGATGCGCTGTTCCCTCTACTCGGATACCGCCAATCTCGTATTGTTGTGGATTGTTGTAGTTTAGTTCCTGAGCATGCAAATTAACTGCAAAACAAAGTAAGCACAAGCTTAAAAACAATAGTTGTAATTTCTTCATTTTTCTTTTTTTACTAGGACTTTAATTGTTCACTAGTTTTGCCAAATCTTCTTTCTCTCGACTGAAATGAATGAATTGCTTTATAAAGCGATTCCTTCGAAAAATCAGGCCAAAGCTCATCCGTAAAATATAATTCTGTATAAGCTGCTTGCCACAACAAAAAATTACTTAGTCTATATTCCCCACTCGTGCGAATCATCAATTCGGGGTCAGGAATATTTGGTTCGTAAAGATGATTATTAATCGTTAATTCTGTAATATCCTCTGCACTAATTTCACCTTTTTTAACTTGTGTTGCAATTTTTTTGCAAGCATCTACAATTTCTGTTCGCCCCCCATAGCTGAGCGCTAAAGTTAATGTCAATCTGGTATTATCTTTTGTAGCAAGCTTTACTTTATTGAGTTGTTCTTGAGCGCGTGAGGGCAGTGTTTCAATTGAGCCAATGGTGACAAGGCGAATGTTGTTTTTCATCAAGGTCTTCGTCTCATTTCCTATTGTTCTAACCAGCAGTTCCATCAAGGCGGCAACTTCCAATTTGGGTCTATTCCAATTTTCTGAAGAAAATGCATAAAGTGTTAAGAAAGAAACGCCAAGTTCAGCGCAGGCTTCACTGACTTCACGAACTGATTTAACTCCATTTTTGTGTCCAAAAATTCTATTCTTTCCTTTTTCCTTGGCCCATCTACCATTACCATCCATGATAACAGCGATATGTTTAGGCAGATTTTCTAAATTAATTGATTCTTTCAGACTCATGTTACTTGGATCGCTTTGTAAAGTTAATCATTTCACCTGATTGCTCCCGGTGTAGGGCATTTAAGTCTAAAAATGGTGTAGGAAACGGAAACCCCAGCAAACAAATAAAAATCATTTTTTGCGGATGTGCCTCGTTGTTTACCTGGTTCTGCAATTGGCTCACCTATTTCGCCTGAGCGATCGCTGAGCGCGTAGGCAAGTCCGGTAGAACCTTGGTCGAAGGATAATGGACTAGCATATACTCCACTTACATCATCTAAATAGTCAGTAAATGCAATTCTTATATCTCCGAAGATTCCCACATTCCAATTTCTACCTACGCTAAATTTCAATCCGCCTCCAATGGGTATGGCAAAATTTACTATTCTATATTTATCTAAATTTGAATAGCTTGGGTCGTTTTGGCCTTCTGTCCCCAAAGGTTGCAGATAGTACCACTCGCCTTGAAACTCGGCTTGTGGATTGAAGTAGAAAGCAGCAAATCCAATAGTAAAGTATGGACTGAACCATTGTTGTTTCTTTTTCTTATTAAACTCCAAGAAGTTTAATTCCAACATGGCTGCTATCTCTCCCACATTCGATTTAAAATGAAGATTACGCTGGCGATTAAAGCTATTTGAAGATTTTTTATCATCAAATGCTAATTGACCGAAGGAAATAGAGCTTTTAAGAACCCATCTCGTATTGAAGTTATTTCTGAGAAAAACTCCTCCTGCAGGACGAATCATGGAAAAGCTAGCATTTGAATTAAGATCACCAAAATAATTAGCTCCTCCCATCCAGGCGCCAACTTCAAAATTCTGTGCCTTACTCGTTATCATAAGTAATAACAAAAAGACCAAGGTCAACAAAGATTTTAGAGCGCTTTTCACTATACTTCCAGCAACTTTTGTCATAGTTCTTAATAACGTACTATTTCACTTAGTTAATATAATCTTACGATATTTTATAAGGTTCTTTGGATCTCAACTTCAGTGTATGCTTCAATAACATCTCCTTCTTGGATATCGTTAAAGTTCTTGATATGAAGACCGCAATCCTGACCAGAAACTACTTCTTTTACATCGTCTTTGAATCGTTTCAATGAGGCCAACTTACCTGCATGTAATACGATTCCATCTCTAATCACACGAACCAAATGATCTCGCTTGATTTTTCCGTCTGTCATCATACAACCAGCAACAGTACCCACTTTAGTGATTTTGAATACTTCTTGAACCTCAAGATTACCTGTTATTTTTTCTTCAATAGTAGGCTCCAACATTCCTTCCATCGCAGCAGTAAGTTCTTCAATAGCTTTGTATATTACTGAGTACAATCTAATTTCTACGCCTTCGTGCTCTGCTACATTTCGAGCTTGAGGGGAAGGGCGAACTTGGAAACCAATGATAATTGCATCCGATGCAGAAGCTAGCATTATATCGGATTCGGAAATTGCTCCTACGCCTTTGTGTAAAATATTTACTTGAATTTCTTCCGTAGAAAGTTTTTGTAATGAATCTGAGAGTGCTTCAATGGAACCATCCACATCACCCTTAACAATTACATTCAACTCCTTGAATGTTCCCAAAGCAAGACGTCTTCCAATCTCATCAAGTGTAATATGTTTCTGCGTTCTCAGACCATGCTCTCTTTCCAATTGACTCCGTTTAGAAGCCATTGATTTACCTTCTTGTTCAGTTGCAAAAACCTTAAAACGTTCACCTGCTGCAGGAGCTCCATCTAAACCCAATATTTGCACGGGTTGCGCTGGACCTATATTTTCCACTTTCTCTCCTTTGTGGTTAAACATAGCTTTCACTTTTCCAGAGCAAGATCCTGCAACTAGAAAATCTCCGACATTAAGTGTACCACCGTCAACGAGCATAGTAGCTACATATCCACGACCTTTATCTAATGAAGCTTCAATCACTGCTCCTGACGCCGCCTTATCCGGATTTGCTTTAAGCTCAAGCAATTCAGATTCTAGAATAATCTTTTCAAGCAATAAATCTACGTTTGTTCCCATTTTTGCGGATAAATCTTGTGATTGGTATTTTCCGCCCCATTCCTCAATAATTAAATTCATTTGAGATAATCGGTTTTTCACATTATCAGGATTTGCTCCTGGTTTATCGATTTTATTAATGGCAAAAATCATAGGCACGCCAGCAGACTGTGCATGGCTAATTGCCTCTTTGGTTTGAGGCATAATATCATCATCTGCCGCAATAACGATTACAGCGATATCTGTTAATTTCGCACCACGAGCTCGCATTGCAGTAAATGCTTCGTGACCAGGAGTATCTAAGAATGTTATTTTTCCTTTCTCCAAGGCGACTTCGTAGGCCCCGATATGCTGGGTAATACCTCCGGCCTCTTTATCAGCAACATTTGCTTCACGAATATAATCCAGTAAGGATGTTTTACCGTGATCGACATGACCCATAATAGTTACTACAGGAGCTCTGGGCTCTAAATCTTCTTCTGAATCAACTTCCTCTTCAAAATCCTCTGTATCTGCAGCAGAAATAAACTCAATTTCGTAACCATATTCATCTGCGATTAACTCTATAATTTCCGCATCTAAACGCTGATTAATAGATACCATTACTCCAAGCGTGAAACACTTCGTAATGATTTCTGTTGGCTTTACATCCAACATATGAGCAATATCACTAACCGTAATAAACTCAGTTACTTTGATTTTTTTGTCTTCAGCACTTTGTTCTTCTGCCTTTATTTCTTCAGCTTCCTGAATACCTTGACGCTTAGCTCTTCTTAGTTTCGCACGATTACTCTTACCTGAGGTAGCCGCTTGTAGCTTCGCCATTGTAGCTTTCAGCTTCTCCTCAATTTCTTTCTCACTTACAACTCTATCTTCAGGTCGTTGAAGCTTAGGCTTGGCCGCTCGTGCAGCTTTAGGGTCAATTTTAGCACTCTTCTTGAAACGTTTTCTTTTTCGTTTAGCATCCTCCCCACTTGTACTCTTTTCCTTTGGTTTTTTCTCTTCAAGCACAATTTTACCTAAAACCTTTGTTCCTTTTAAGGCGACACGTTTGGTTTCGATAAAGTCTTGCGAATCACTTTTCTTCAGCTTTTCTTCCTTCGGCTTCTCTACTAAAGGCTCCTCTACTGCAGGCTCCTCTATTTTAGGCTCCTCTTCAGCCTTTTCTTCAAGCTTTTCTTTTTTGGATTCTTTCTTTACCTCAAGCTCATCATTAATGTTTCCAACCACCTTAGTACCCGTTAATTTGGTTTTTTCTCTTTTGAGCAGCTCAGGCTCAACTTTTTCCTTTTTAGGTTTTGGAGCAAGTTCTTCAACTATAGGTTCTACTTCTTTTTTGGTCAGTTTTTTATCCAAATCAACATTGCCAACCACCTTAGGACCAGCCAATTCGACCTTAGATCTTTCAATAGGCTCATCCTTTACTTCTACAGTTTTTGTTTTGCCATCTGCTGTAAGTTCAAGTTTGATATTCTTGTTCTTGTTTCCCAACTGAATATTATCTGCCGTTTCTTTCAATGATTTAGCATCACCAAATTCACTTAACAAGGTTACATACATATCCTCATCCAATTTAGTGGTTGGTTTATCCTCGACTTCGAAGCCTTTACCTCTCAAGAAGTCGACGATTGTTCCTGTGCCAACATTTAATGTTTTTGCAGCAGCAATCAGTCTTTTTGGTTTAAATTCTGACATAAATTATTTATGTTTTTGTTTTTGCCTTCTGGCGATTTTTATTTAAGTTCCATCCACAATGAAGAAGTACTATTCATCCGCTGCAAATTCTGATTTGAGAATTTCAAATATTTCTTTAACTGTTTCATCTTCCAAATCTGTTCTTCTGATTACTTCACTTTCGCTAAGTTCTAAAACACTTTTAGCTGTATCACAACCAATTTTTTTCAGTTCGTCAATTACCCAGCCGTCGATTTCATCAGCGAACTCTTCGATGTCAATATCTACTTCATCGTCATCTGTATCTCTGAATACTTCTATATCGAACCCAACCATTCTTCCAGCAAGCTTAATATTCATTCCTCTTTTCCCAATTGCCAAGGAAACTTGATCTGGTTTTAAGTATACCGCGATTGATTTATTTTCCTCATCGATATCTAATGATTCAATTTTAGCAGGAGACAATGCTCTTTGCGTCATTAACTTTAGATTATCGGTATAATTTAAAATATCTATGTTTTCATTTTTCAATTCACGCACTATACCGTGAATACGGCTTCCTTTCATTCCAACACAAGCTCCAACTGGATCAATTCTATCGTCATAAGACTCAACTGCTACTTTTGCTTTTTCTCCTGGCTCACGAACTATTTTCTTAATTGTAATTAGCCCATCAAAAATTTCTGGCACTTCTAATTCTAATAATTTCGCTAAAAATGCATTATCAGTTCTTGATAAAATTACAAATGGATTATTGTTTTTGAGCTCAACTTTCTTCACTACAGCTTTCACTGTCTCTCCTTTCTTGAAATAGTCCATCCTGATTTGCTCAGATTTAGGTAGAATTAATTCATTCCCTTCATCGTCAATCAATAAAATTTCCTTTTTCCAAACTTGATAAACTTCAGCATTAATGATGTCCCCAACTCTGTCTTTGTACTTTTTATAAACCTCATCCTTCTCTAACTCGAGAATACGCGATATTAAAGTTTGTCTTGCAGCAAGAACAGCCCTTCTTCCAAAATTTTCAATAATAACTTTTTCATAACAATCTTCACCTACCTCATAATCCTCTTCAATTGCTATTGCCTCAGTGATAGGGATTTGCGTCAAATCATCCTCAACTCCACCGTCCGCGACAATTTCTCTTGTTCTCCAAATTTCCAAATCACCCTTGTCTGTATTGACGATAACATCAAAATTATCTGCATTACCATACTTTTTCCTAAGCAGGGTCTTAAAAACATCTTCCAGGACTTTCATCATGGTAGGTCGATCAATGTTTTTGAAATCTTTAAACTCGGCAAACGAGTCGATAAGTTCTATACTATTCATTTTTTATCGGTTAAAAGTTAAAATGTAACAATGCTTGTTTTATATCTTTTAAATCAATCGAAATTGATTCTAAATCCTCTTCTTTCACCTTTTTTACAGGCTTTTTGCTTTTTCTTTCCCCTATTTTAGTTCGCAGACCATACAAGGCGTTTTCATCAAGCTCTTTTAAAATCATGGCAACTTGTTGACCGTCTTGTAGGGTTATCTTCAAAGTACTCCCAATTCTCTTTACAAATTGTTGAGGCACTCGCAGCGGATTACTCATTCCCGGTGAAGATACTTCTAAGGTGTATTTTTCAGGAACACTCTCATCCTCATCTAAGTATGCTTCTATAAACCTACTCAATTGAGTACACTGCTTTATCGTTATGGACGGAATACCGTCTATAAAAATTTGAATCTTAAAATTAGATCCGATGGTAACATCCACCAAAAATAATCCCATCTCCTGTGCTTTAGGCAGAATCAATTTCTCTATTTTGACTTTAAGTGCATCCATAGTTTACAGAATAAAAAGAGGGGACTAACGCCCCCTCTTTCCCTTTAATACAGTGTAAATGTAATGGTTTTCTTCCAAATTGTGAAATTTGCTTAGATTTTTATTGCTTGGCAACTTTCAAGCGCATGATTGCGGCAATGCCTCTTGCCCGAGATAACGCCTCATCCGCTTTGGCGCCATGAAACAAACTTTGAAGATTCTGCTCCCGTGAACGAAGCCATTCGTCAAAATGTATTTGATTAATATTAGCTGTTTTATTTATATCTGTAGTTTAATAGCTCATCAGCTGCTTTAAAAGATGAGATTTTCCCCTGCAAAAGCGCTGCTCTTAATCGTGATACTTCTTTTTTGACCTCGACATCCTGATAGAATTTATAAAGCAACTGTTGTTTTATAGATTCATCAAACCAATATAAATCTTGCATTTTACGTCGCTCAGTAAAGTAAGATTTTAAATTTTGATGGTCAAAGAATTGCATCACACTCTCCAATAAATTATCCAACTGAATTCCAGATAAGGCATCAACTGCCTTCACCTTAGTCAGCCAGGAAAATTCTTTTTGGGGATAGTAGTGCAAAGCATTTTTTATTTCTTGCATGGCCTGCTTTGCCTTTATTTTTAGCTCATCGTCTTCATAGGCTTTATTGATTGCAATAATATCAGCCATTTCCATAATACCTCGTTTAATACCTTGAAGCTCATCGCCAGCACCTGGAAGCATTAGTAAAATAAAAGAATCAACCATCGAATGGACAGCAACTTCACTTTGACCAACGCCAACGGTTTCAACTATAACATAATCGTAACCAGCGGCTTCGCATAGCATAATGGTTTCCCTAGTTCTTCTGCTTACTCCACCCAACGCCTCACCCGCTGAAGAAGGCCGAATGTATACTCGTGGGTTACCAACTAGATTTTCCATCCTCGTTTTATCTCCTAAAATACTGCCCTTGCTCAGCTGGCTACTTGGATCGACTGCAAGAATTGCCAATTTTAATTTTTCTCCAATTAGTTTCTCTCCAATTGCTTCAATAAAAGTACTTTTTCCGACGCCTGGAACGCCCGTTATTCCTATTCGCTTAGATTTGCCCGTAAAAGGGAGTAAGTCTTCTAGCACCAGCCTTGCTAGAGCTTGATGGTCATCTCTTGTACTTTCCAATAAAGTAATTGCCCGACTAAGCACAACGGTGTTTCCTGACAATATGCCCTCGATATAATCTGCTTTCGTTAAAGTTTTCATTACGCTCATAAATTTAAGAAAGTAAGTACTTAATTTAGCAAAATATTCGTTTAAAGAAAAATAGTCATGAAATTAAATAAGAAAATATTACTCTTAGCCACTGTGTTTTTTATGTTATGCATAAATGCTTGCACCACCCAGAAAGATTGTCGAGGTCGGACGAAACACAAAATGAGCAATGGAATTTGGCTGTAAGTTTTCTCGTTACTTATTTAATGCGAGTAAACTTAAAATATCCCATATTTAGCACCGTATCTTGGCCTTCAGTAAGCGGTCCTTCATCGATGTAACTTATCGCTTCAACAGGATTTGTAGGGTTGTTTGGCGAAGTAAAGCTTGTCCCGCTATCAGTACCCGCATCGTAGGTGATGGAATATGCAATAACTTCGTCATACCACAAACCATCTGTCTGGTCGAGTAAAGAAGTGGTAGCCGAAACAAACCAATCTGGGCTTGGAGCGATCATACTAATTGCCGTCACAGAACTATACCCTTCCCTGAAACCCAATTGAAACACATTGCTATTTCCGGGGCTATCAAAGCTATTTCCTTCAACTACGTCTATACCTTCCCCAGTGTTTACAAAAAAATTTAATTCATCCATTATTTTCGCAGTGCTGCCTGTTTCTGCCACATTCTTCAATCCTTCACTCGCATTCAGTCCTTCAATAAACAACCTTGAAGAGGATAAATGAGATACCGCTACAAATGGGGAAAAATGCGGATTACTTGGAAAATCGGTAGGATGCGTAGCTGCACTCCAAGGACTGACAAATTCAACTTCATAAACCACACTGAAACGATCCAATTTATCTTTTTTACAGGCGCTTAAACCTAGAAGAGTAAAAGCTACAATTATTAACTTATTCATAAACAGTATTTTACATAAAACGCTTTGTTCATCAATTTAGTGCCTTTCCCATTCATTTTGATAAACTCCTTATTCTTGCTTGTTTTTGAAGCCTAGATGAAAGGGTGAATTTTGCTGATGAATATTCATTGCTTTAATCAAAAAAGAAAATATGGCAAAGGCGGAAATATTATTCTTTAATAGAAAGGAATCATACGCTCTATGCAAATGCTGGATATTGCAAAGCCAAGCCAAAGGAACAAGCCATTATTGCCTCATAATTTGCATGAGCAGACACTGCCGTAACCAGCCTAACAAAAAAACTTATAACCAGTTATTTCATAGCTTCTCGATCATATTTATCTTTTAGATAGACATCAAACCAAATAAATAAAACAAGCGCAAGAGCTAAGGCTAACAACATATGATTTAATTATGGTTTAAAGATATCTGTTTTTAAAAAAGATTGTTTTCACAAGAAAAACATAAACATCTTAATCATAGTCTCCTGCAGTTGTTTATAAAATCCCTTTTGCTTTCAAAAAAACAAAGTAAATTTATACTCTCAAAACACCATCCAAAATGATTCATTTTTTCAATCATCACGACCAACTCTATTACGCGGTTCAAGCGCAACAATCCCTCGATTCAAAATCGATTGAAAAACTGCAATGGCTTTTTGGTGAGGCCGTTAAAATTAACTCCTCAAATTTAAAACTAGATTCAAATTTTCTATTCCTAGGTCCTCGAGCAGCTATGATTAGCCCTTGGTCAACGAATGCCGTTGAAATAACCCAAAATATGGGTATTAAAGGAATTGTGCGCATAGAAGAATATCGGAAGATACATGCGGATAACTCGGTCTTCGACCCGATGATTTCAGAACGATTTCAAGTATTAGATCAGGACGTATTCACCATAGATGTAGCACCTGAATCTATTCAACATATCAACGATATTGGTAG
>TARA_B110000459_G_scaffold43216_2_pt1 | contig 11524 bp, 13 predicted proteins | sample TARA_B110000459 | Tara Oceans TARA_B110000459 (sample SAMEA4398296) | marine metagenome | biome: Polar Biome; feature: [SRF] surface water layer (ENVO:00010504); material: water (ENVO:00002006), including particulate matter (ENVO:01000060) such as... | depth 5 m | reverse complement strand
TAACTATATCTAGCACAAACGCATCTTATCCAGATGTTATAATTAAACTTAATAAGGTATGTGAACCTAAATTTACTCCACTTAGTGCAATATTCTATAATAAGTATGGAGCATTGCAAAACTTATGGTTCTTTAAGAAATCAATGACAAACATTTCTATATCATCTAGCAAGTTTAAGAATAATATAATTGACTTTGATAATTCAGGTGGAAGTCCATCATATTCTTTATCTAAACATCAAGAAAAGATATTTATGGCAAATGGTAAAGAATCTATTACAATGAACACAGGATTCTATGATGAATCATTTAATGAGGTAATTAGACAAATGCTATTGTCAGAACAAGTATGGGTTTATGATGGTACAAATACTTTACCTATAAATCTTAAATCTAATACACTACTATTCAAAAAGGGAGTTAACGACAAGTTAATAAGTTATACAGTATCATTTGACTATGCTTATGACAAAATAAATAATATACAATAGTGAAGCAACCTATACTATACATAAAAGACAACGATGGTAATTATCAGCAGATGGAAATGTTTAGTGATGAAACTATTACTATAACATCTAAAATACAAGATGTAAAAGATATTTCTAAAGTATTTACTGATTTTACTCAGCCATTTACAGTACCTGCATCTAAAGAAAATAACAAGCTATTTCAACACTGGTATAATTTTAATGTAGACTTGATTTATACAGATAGTGTATTAACATCTGGTTTTGATAATAGAATAAAAAGAGATGCTTTATTAGAAATAGATTATTCTCCATATAAAAGAGGTAAAATACAATTAGAGTCTGTTAATCTTAGAAATAACCAGCCTTATTCTTATAGCTTGGTGTTTTATGGGAATATGGTAGAACTTGGCACGTTAATGGGAGATGACCAATTAAAAACCTTAATTTATTTAGATGATAATTATAATCACTCATATAACGCTACAAATGTAAGGCTTGGTGTAAGAAATGGTTTGTTTTCTCAATCTGTAATATATCCTTTAATATCCCATACTAAAAGGTTTTATTATGACTCTTCTAATAGTGTAGCTCAATTTAGTGGAAACTTGTATCATGATATATCAAATACTTCTGATAATCAAGGAGTGTCTTGGTTAGATTTAAAACCAGCTATAAAATGCTTAAACATAGTAGAGGCAATAGAAAGTAAATACAACATAACATTTACTAGAGACTTCTTTGGTACAACTCCTTTTTCTAATTTATATTTATGGTTAAGTAGAAATAAAGGAAAGGTAGGTGGAGAAGACGATGTATTAAAAACAAGAATAATAGGAGACTGGACTTATACAGGAGGAGGAAGTAATCCTTTTGATGTATCAGGAAGTTTATGGACTTTCTCTGTTGTTAAAAATACAAATACTTTCACAGGACAATTAGATATAACTACTACTGATACAGAACCATACACATTAAAAGCTGTTGATATAGAGAATGGAGTTACTTTAATAGAAGAAGATAATTTAATTGGAAATGAAACTATATCTGTAGAGTTCTTAAACACAGGAAGTCATCAAGTAAGGTTTATATTAGAATCTACAGCTTCAATATCTTTTGATGCAGACCTTATTGTAGAAGAAACTATATTTGGGCCTTCAGGGGGAACTACTACAGCAAATTATGAGGCTAATGGAATATCAACAACAGAAGAGATAATTATAACAGAAAATGTGCCAGACATGACTAATATAGATTTTTTGACTGGTATATTTAAGGCATTTAATCTTACAGCTTATTACATAGATGATGTTTCTGATGCAGACTTTGGAAAAATATATGTAGATACTTTAGATAATTATTATGCAGATGCAGTTAATAATCCTTCTAATGGGAGTTATGATATTAGTAGTATGATGGACATATCAAATACAAATATTGATGCTCCAACAAATTACAGTGGTATAGATTTTAAATATCAAGAACCAAGTACATTACTTGCTGTAAACCACATGGAACTATTCAATGATGTGTTTGGTGATGAAAGCGTGAGAGTAAGCATAGATAAATCAGAAATATACTCGGTAGAACTGCCCTTTGAACACATGAAATATGAAAGGTTGTTTGACGATAATAAATCCAGTTCAAGTCCTTATCATACAGGTACAGATGATACATATTTAACAGATATACTATGGGGTTATTCTGCTGATGGTGAATTTAATGGAAGCTTTACTCCTAAAGCACAAGGAGCTGTAACCAATACATTGTCTAATAAATTAAAAGACACTAATCAAGAATTTAATAATAAAATAAAAGTAGGTGATATTGTAAGAAATTTAACAGATAATACTTCCGCTTCTGTATTAGCAGTTGATAGTTCTGATACATTATCAATATCTAGCGATATAATGGCCTCTGGAGAAAGCTATATGATATTAGGAGATTATAATCAAGGAAATTATGAAGCGGTATTAACTAAACCTCTAATATTTTATGGAATACAAGAAACAGGAATAGCTGCTAATAAATCTATAAATTGGATTAGCTCTGGTTCTTCTGCTTTAGTACAATATTTTAGACCATCGAATACAAATGAAGACGGAACATCTTCTACTGCTCCTGCCTATACATTGAACTTTGATAATGAAGTAGATGAATGGAATTTAACAGATTATGATGGCGAAACTAATTCATTATTTAAGAAGTTTTACGAAGATTATATAGATGATTTATTTGACCCTAAAAAAAGAATGTATAAGATAAAAACATATCTAAATAAAGAAGTTTTTCTTAATATGAGGTTAAACGATAGATTTATTATAAACAATAGAGTATATCTAATAAACTCAATAAAGACTAACTTGAAAACTGAACTCAGTGAGATAGAATTATTAAACGTAGTAGATAATCAATTACCATCATGATAAAAAATATAATAGACTTATTAAATGCTTCTGATTGGTATATATATGATGAAGATATAGATATAGCAAAGGGAAAACACAAATCTCCAGAGACTTGGAATGAAATAAAAAAGAGTATAAAACGAAACACATACAACAATGGCTAATAATACTATAAAAACATTTACTATACAAGTAGACACTAAAAGTGGAGAACTTAAAATAAATGGAATAACTAAAAGCGTTAAAGAAGCTCAAATAGAATTTGACAAGCTTAATAAGATAGCTGCAAAAACTGCTGGTGCAAAAGGCGGTGTTAATAAGTTCGCTGATGCTACTGGACTTGCAGGAGCGGCAGTAACTGAACTTGGTAGAGGTATTACTGATTTGAACTACGGTTTCCCTGCTGTAGCAAACAACATTACTCAATTAGGTTCTTTATTTACTATACTTATTGGAAGAACAGGTAATCTTACAAATGCTCTTAAATTAATGTGGCAAACATTAAAAGGACCATTAGGTGTTCTTATAGCATTTCAAGCTGTTGTTACTATAATAGAAGCATTTTCTAAGAAAGCAAAACAAGCAGACAAAACTATCAAGAACTTAACTAATTCATTTTCTGCACAGTTAGTTGAACTAAAGAGTTTTGTTAAGATTTTAGATAGTAGTAATGTTTCTTTAGAAAAAAAGAAAAAGATAGTTAAAGAACTTAATGAAGCACATAAAGATTTAAATATACAATTAGACGAGGAAGGCGATTTGACTATGGATTCGCAACAAAGTACACTTCTTTATATAGAGGCATTAAAGAAAAAAGCTTTAGCACAAGCCGTAATAATTCAAATACAAAGTAATTACCAAAAACAGTTAGAAATAGAAAATCAAGAAATAAGCGACCAAGTTGGTTTTATTGATATGATAACTACCAGCTTCTTGAATTTTGGTAAAGTAAGTTCTACAATGTCAGATTTGGTTGTTGTAGGTCTTGAAAATCAAGAAGAAAGCATTAGTGATTTAAATGCTTCAAATGATAAACTTATTGAGAAATTAGAAAAATTAGGTATTATTCCAGAAGTAAACATCAAGAAAGAGGAAAAAGCTCTCAAACTAAAAAAAGGATTTGTTGCTAAAGAATTATCTTTTGCTGATGATATATTAAAGTCTGAAGAAAATGTAACAAAGAAAACTATACATGGTAAAGAGCAACAGCTTAAAGCAGAATCTCAATATCAAATGGATTTAGCTCAGATAAAGTTTAAGGAATATAAAAGAAGAGAAGAGGCTAGAGTTGCAGCCATAAAAGACCCAGAAGATAGACTTAAAGCAGAAAAGAAAGCTGACGAAGCTATTAAAGATTCTCAAGAGTCACTTTCTTTATTTATGTTGCAGAAGATGAAAGAAACAAATCAACTTATTGATATAGAAAGAATAAATGATTTACAAAAAGCTAGTTTACGTCAAACTGACTTTATGAATAAGGAAGCAGAAGCTCTTTTGTCTTTTAATGCTCAAATGTCAACAAATGAGTTAGACAGAATAGCGGTTGAAAAACTATTAAATGATGAACAACACCAAAACAAGCTTGACAAAATAGATGAAGAAATAGCCGCAAGAAAATTAGCTAATAAAAGTTATGTTGATTTAGAAGAAAAACAAACTAATGAAATTAATGGATACGAAAGACAGAAAACTAAGTTTAAAGAGAAAGAAGAAAAAGCAAAACTTGCTATAGCTAACCAAGTAGGAGAAGCTATAATTGGTATTGCAGGAGAAGGTTCTGCTGTAGGTAAAGCAGTTGCCGTTGCTATGGCTATAATGAACACTAAAGAAGCTATTACTGCTGCTCTAGGAGCTAAGCCTTATGGTCCTTGGAATATTGCACAAGCAGTTGCTACTGGTGTATTTGGTATGAAACAAGTAAAAGACATTATGTCTACTAAACTTCCTGTTGGTGCTAAAGGTGGTGGAGGAGGAGCAGGTAATGTTTCTGTGTCAGCTCCAGACTTCAATGTAGTAGGTCAAAGTGGAACTAGTCAATTAGCTGGTGTAGTTGGAGGTGCATTTGAAGGCCCTATAAAAGCTTATGTTGTAAGTTCTGATGTTACTTCAGCACAAGAGTTAGATAGAAGAATAGACTCAACAGCTACAATAGGATAAATAAAACAAAATACAAATATAAAAGTTACCATATTATGAAAACTATTGAATTATATATTGATGAAGAAAACGAGTTTAGCGGAATAGAAGCTATAAGCGTTGTAGAAAACCCAGCAATAGAAGAAGATTTTATTGCACTTAAGAAACAACAAGTAAAACTTGCTGAAGTAGATAAAGAGAAGAGAATCCTTATGGGTGCTGCTCTTGTTCCTAATAAAAAGATATACAGAACTAATGGAGAAGATGAGTATAATATATTCTTTAGTGAGGATACAGTTAGAAAAGCATCTGAATTATTCTTATCAAGAGGGAAGCAAAATAACTCAACGCTAGAGCATGACGTTAAACTCAATGGGTTATCTGTTGTAGAATCTTGGATTATAGAAGATAAAAAGAAAGATAAATCAAGAAAGTATGGTTTTAATTTACCTATAGGAACTTGGATGGTTTCTGTAAAAGTAAAGAATGATGAAATCTGGAATGACTTTGTAAAAGAAGGAAAAGTAAAAGGATTCTCTATAGAAGGCTTTTTTGCTGATAAATTAGATGAAGGACCAAAAGAAAGCGTAAAAGAAGACTTTGATGAAATGGAAGCGTTGTCTATTATAGAAAAATTAACAGATGCATTAAAAAAAGATTAAGATGTCAAGGAGAAGAAATAAAACTGCAAGTAGAACAAGCCCTAGTTCTTCAAAAAGAGCTTGTTTATGTAAAGATAATACTTATTCAAGAAAGTGTTGTGATGGTTCTTTACAGGCTCAAGGCATAGGCAATATTCATGCCGATTTAACAAGTTTCTTATTACAAGAAGATTCAAGTTTCATATTACAAGAGAATAATTCAAAAATAATAATATAATGAGCAATTTAAAAATATCACAATTAACAGCAGCAACAGAATTACAAGGCGATGAAAATATAGTAGTTGTTCAAGGTGCTGTTACAAAACAAAGCACAGTACAAAATATAGTAAATTATATAGTACCTACAAATTTAACAGTATTAGAGGGTACAACAGTTAATTTATCAGATTCAGCTTATGCAACATCTGAATTGATTGAATTGTCTTGGAGTGGTTCTAATGGTACAATGGTTTTAAATTTACCACTTGCTGCTTCAAATGTAAACAGAGTAATGAGGTTTATTTCTAATACAGGTTTTGGTGCAGGTACTCAAAACGCAGACTTAACACCACAAGGTGGAGATACTTTAGATGGCTCAACTAATAAATATAGAATAAATAAAGCATACGAAGGTATTCAAGTTTGGAGTAATGGAGTTGAGTGGTTTATAATACAAAAGAAAGCTTAAAAATACAACAAAACCAAAAACTTGAGGTTATCAAGTTATACTATTAATTTAAATCAATAATATATGAAAGCTACTGACATTGTAGACAAATTTAAGAAAATCTTACTATCTGAGACCGAAGAAGTCAAAGAGATAGAAGTACAAGAAGAAGTACAATTAGCTGAAGAAGAAGTTATCGAAGAAGTAAAAGATGAAGTTTCTGATGAAATTCCTGTAGAGGAAGTTGAAAAAGAAGATTTATATGCTACTAAAGAAGAACTATCTAAGGCTATAGCTGAAGTAAAAGCTATGTATGACCAACTAATGGAATCAATGAGTGACGAAAAGTCTCCTGAAGTTCCACAAGAATTAAAATCTGAAGAAGTTTCAGAAAGTGAAGTAGAATTATCTTCACAAGAATCAGAAGTAGAGCCTATTGCTCATTCTCCTGAATCAGACGTAGAAAAAAACAACGTTCATTTGTATGGTCAAAATAGACCTCAAACAATAATGGATAAAGTTTTAAATAGAATTTCATAATAAACCAAAACTAAAATTAATAAAAATGGCTACAAACATTACAACTACTTACGCTGGTGAATTTGCTAAAAAGTATATTTCAGCAGCATTATTAACAGGTTCTACTATAGACAATGGTGGAATTACTGTAAAACCTAACGTAAAATACAAAGACGTAATCAAGAAAGTCTCTACAAGTGGACTTATTGGTAATGCTTCTTGTGACTTTACTGACGCTGGTACTGTTACTTTAACTGAAAGAATCATTCAACCAGAAGAATTTCAAGTTAACCTTGAATTATGTAAAAAAGACTTTAGAAGTGACTGGGAAGCTGTACAAATGGGAATTTCTGCATTTGACAAATTACCTCCTTTATTTTCTGATTTCTTAATTGGACACGTTGCTGCTAAAGTTGCTGAGAAAACTGAGCAAAACATTTGGAGAGGTGTTAATGCTAATGCAGGTGAATTTGATGGATTCTCTACTTTATTAGCTGCTGATGGAGATGTTATTGACGTAACTGGAGCTGCAATTACTTCTGCTAACGTAATCGCTGAATTAGGTTCAGTTGTAGACGCAATTCCTCCTTCATTATATGGACAAGAAGACTTATACCTTTATGTTTCTCAAAATGTAGCTAGAGCTTATGTAAGAGCTTTAGGTGGATTTGGTGCTGCTGGATTAGGTGCTAATGGTAGTAACTCAATGGGTACTCAATGGTGGAACAACGGTTCATTAAGCTTTGATGGTGTAAAAATCTTTGTTGCTAACGGACTTGCTGATGACCATATTGTTGCTGCTGAGAAATCTAACTTATACTTTGGTACAGGTCTTTTATCTGACCATAACGAAGTTAAAGTTATCGACATGGGTGACCTTGATGGTTCTCAAAATGTAAGAGTAATAATGAGGTTTACAAGTGCTGTACAATACGGAATAGGTTCTGATATTGTTTACAGAGTAAACGCTTAATACTTACAATCAATAAAGGGGTGGGCTTAACCACTCACCCTTTTAATACTAACTTTTAAATAAAACTAATAATATGCCTTGTAATTTAACACTTTTTAGAACAGAACCTTGTAAGGACAGCGTTGGTGGATTAGATAAAGTATACTTTGTTAATTATGGCACAATGGGAGACATCACTTATGATACAACTAACACAGATTCTATAGAAGCTGTTGCTGGTACTCCAAGTGCATACGAATATGACATTAAAGGAACATCATCTTTTACACAAAACATTCAATCTAGTAGAGAGAATGGAACAACTGCTTTTGAACAAGTTCTTGAACTATCATTACATAAACTATCTGTCGCTGACAATAAAGAATTAAAACTACTTTCTTGGGGGAGACCTCACGTTATTATAAAAGATAACAATGGAAATTACTTCTTAGGTGGATTAGAGCATGGAATGGATGTATCAGGAGGTACTGTTGTAACTGGAGGAGCAATGGGAGACTTAAGTGGATACACTTTAACTTTAACAGGAATGGAGAAAGTTCCTGCTAATTTCTTAGACGCTGACCCAACTACTACTGGATTTACTGTTGTAAATTCTTAAACATAGTACACTATTAAACATAGTAGATATAAAGGGCCTTTTTGGCCCTTTTTCTATATAAAACAAAATCGTTACTTTTCAGTTATCTTATTATGATAAGATTACTTCCAAATACAGGTTCTCAGACAATTAATATAATTCCTAGAGAGAAAACATCTTTGTCAAGTATAAATCTTACTATAACACAAGATGGAACTAATAAAAGCGAAACATTAACAGACCTTACTGCTTCTGATAATGGAAATTTTATATCTGTATCATTAGCTTCTACTATACTTAAAGCAGAAACTGCTTATTATTTACAGTTTAGTAAAGGTGGAGATTTATGGTATAGAGATAAAGCTTATGTCTCATCTCAAACAAATGATGAAGTGATACATACATTAAATGAGAACAAGTATAGTGAATATGGTGCTGGTTCTGAAGACGAATATATAGTAATATAATATGGAAAATAAAAATATTAGAGTAGTCAATTTATCTGGTTACGAAATACCAGAAATTAAAGAAGTCTACGGAAAAGATTGGGTTCAATACGGACAGTACAATGATTACTTTGATGAGCTTATAGATAAATACTTAGGCAGTCCTACTAATGCTCGTTGTATAAACGGTATAGTAGATATGATATATGGAAGAGGATTAGAGGCTACAGACAGTGAAATTAAGCCTGAAATGTATGCTAAGATGAAAATGCTCTTAAAACAAAAGGATTTAAGACGTGTTGTAAACGATTATAAGATGTTAGGCCAAGCTGCTATGCAAGTGGTCTATAACAAGCGGAAAACAGCCATTCTGAAGGTCCTACACTTTCCTATGGAGACGTTAAGAGCTGAAAAAGCTAAAAAAGGTCAAATAGAGGCTTATTATTACCATCCTAAGTGGTCTGACTTGAAACCAAGTGATAAACCTAAGAAAATACCATCTTTTGGTAATGGTTCTAAAGGTCAATTAATAGAGTTATATGTATTTAAACCATATAGGTCTGGTTTTTACTATTATTCTCCAGTAGACTATCAATCTTGTTTACAATATGCGGAATTGGAAGAAGAAGTAAGTAATTATCATATAAACAACATTAAAAACGGATTACAGCCTTCTTTATTAATTAACTTTAATAACGGAGTACCTAATGAAGAAACACAACAACTTATTGAGAATAAAATATATGATAAATTTAGTGGGTCTTCTAATGCAGGTAAGTTTATTCTTACTTTTAATGAATCTGTAGAGACTCAGGCAGATTTACAACCTATTCACCTTCCAGATGCTCATGCACAGTATCAATTCTTAGCCGATGAAAGCAGAGAAAAGATAATGCTTGGTCATGGTATTGTTTCTCCTATACTCTTGGGTATAAAAGATAACACAGGGTTTGGAAATAATGCAGAAGAGCTTAGAACTGCTTCTATTCTTATGGACAATATAGTAATTAGACCATTTCAACAGAGTATTATAGATGGCCTAGATGAAATACTTGCATTTAACAAAATATACTTAAGCTTATACTTTGTAACTCTACAACCAATAGAATTTACAGAATTAGAAAACATTTCTACTAAAGTAAAAAGAGAAGAGGAAACTGGAGAAAAGTTAAGTTCACAAGAAGAGTTAGATTTATCTGATGAAGGTGCTGAGAACCTATATAGTCAACTAGAAGAGCTAGGAGAAGTTGTTTCTGACGAGTGGGAAGTTGTACATACAGAAGCAATCAATGATGATAATGAAGAGTTTGATTTAACTAAACTAAGTGTATCAGAAAATGATGCTAATCCTGAGAAAAGGTCAAGTCAAGACAATTCTGGATATAAAATAAGATATTCTTATGGTCCAATTAGAAACTCAGATAAAAGTAGAGTATTCTGTAGACAGTTAGAATCTCTTACCTCAAAAAACTTAGTATTTAGAAAAGAAGATATTACTCTTATGTCATTTAGAGGATTAAATAGTGAATTAGGACACAACAAGAGAAAGTATAACCTCTTTAAGTTTAAAGGAGGTAAAAATTGTCATCATTTCTGGGAAAGAAAAGTATATAAAAAGAAAGTAACACCAAATACCGAAGTAGAAGCTTCAGATGCTGTACAAGATGGATTTAAGGAACCAAGTAACCCTAAAGACGTTGAGATTAGACCAGTAGATATGCCAAACAGAGGTGCTTACCCAAAAACTAAATAATTATGGCACAGAAAGCACTCTTTATAACAATAAATGATTTAAAAAGGAAATCTATAATAGATGGGAATGTAGATGCTGATAAACTAATACAGTTTATTGAAGTAGCTCAAGATACTCATATTCAAAACTATTTAGGAGGATTACTTTATGAAAAACTACAAGCTTTGATATTAGCAGGTACTATAGATGATGCTGGTAATTCTAACTACAAGCTATTACTAGATGATTATGTAAAACCTATGCTTACTTGGTTTACTCAAAGCTCTTATTTGCCTTTTGCTATGTATCAGATTAGTAATGGTGGTGTATTTAAACATAGAAGTGAAAACTCAGAAACTATTTCACTAGAAGAAATGAGAATGATGTTAGCTAAAGTTACTGAAACAGCAGAATTTTATACTAGAAGATTTGTTGATTATATGGACTATAATAGCACATTATACCCAGAATATGTTTCCTCTACAAACGGAGAAATGTATCCTGATAAAGATGTCAATTTCAATTCTTGGGTACTTTAATGCAGTACAAAAAAATAAAAACATATAAACCTAAAGAAAGTAATGTGGCTAAGTTAGATACTTTCTTACAAAAATTAAATAAAGATGGCTACACTTTCAGGAAATAAAATAAAAAATACATATCAGTCACTTGTAAAGTTTTCTGATAATGGAAATATAACAACTTCAGCCAAACAACTAACTGATGGTTTTGGCAATAATTCTCCTATGTTTGTATCTACTACTCAAGTAGGTATAGGTGTTACTCCAGAATCAGGATTAAATCTTCACGTCTTTGGAGATGCTAAAATAGGTAGCAATTTAACAGTCATTGGAAACTTAGTAGTTGAAGGAAGCACTACAACAGTAGGAACAGATACATTAACGGTTAAAGACCCTTTAATTGTATTAGCAAATAACAACACTTCTACAGAC
>TARA_B110000459_G_scaffold23033_1_pt1 | contig 11524 bp, 8 predicted proteins | sample TARA_B110000459 | Tara Oceans TARA_B110000459 (sample SAMEA4398296) | marine metagenome | biome: Polar Biome; feature: [SRF] surface water layer (ENVO:00010504); material: water (ENVO:00002006), including particulate matter (ENVO:01000060) such as... | depth 5 m | reverse complement strand
TCTTCTTCTTCTTCTTGACTTTGTCTTCTTCTCAGAGAACAACAAAACTCTCTGTTATTACGCTCTCTTCGTAGTATTATAGTATGAGTACTTTAACAGAGTCTCTTTCCAATAATTGGGTTTAACGAACACTTTCTCTCTTCTTATTCGTCGTAGCTTCTTCTGAAACCTTTGTTTTATACTACTCACGTGTTGTGCGGTGTTTGAACAACAACACCTTTGAAATACTTTTGTCTGAAAAGCAGTCAGGCAGTAGAAAAGCAGAGAAATTTGACTTCTTCTGTTTCTGAAACCTAATTTTTCCCTCGAAAACTTTTCTCTCCTCGTTTTCATTTTTCTCTTTAAACTTCTTTCTTTTTTCTTTCTTTCTTTCCCACACTTTTTAACTCTTTTGTATACTCGAGACGAGAGTAAAAAACAACTTTGTGTTACTAAAATGATTAAGATAGCGTCCAAGAGTTGTTTCTGCGCCACACGACAGACGAGAAACAAGATGACGATGATTAAATCAACGACGACGACCACCACCGGGAAAAATTTAATGAACACTCGTTCTTCTTCTTCTTCTTCCGCGCAAAATGGGTGCGTCGCCTCTTCTTCGCGACGGATAAGAAGCAACAACACCAACACATGTCATCATCATCATCAATCCGCTGTCGTCAGCAGAAGCAGCAGAAGCACTTTAACAACAACAACAACGAGCAGAAACTTTTATCGTAATAACAATAGCAATACTAATGATACTCATCAGAGAAGAAGGATACCGACGACGATGGGTGGTGTGTCTCCTCTTCTGTCGTCGTCGTCGTGCTCTTCTTCTTCTTTAACGTCTTCTCGCGTGGTGACGATGACGATGATGAGAAGAAGTGTGAAAAATACGAGATTAAGTACGACGAGCGGTAGGAGCGCTGCTGGTGAGAACAGTTCGACGACGCAAACAACAACAACATATAAAAGAAGAGACCGCCTGGCACAAATCAAAGGAAACGATCGCGGGAAATCAAAAGTAGGCAAAACGCTCGAATTAAAAGGTTGGGTCCGATCGAATCGAGCGCAAAAAGACCGAGCGTTTATCGATTTAAACGACGGTTCGGACATGTCCGGGATGCAAATGGTCGTCTTGCAAGAACACGTGGACGAAAACGTCTGGCAACTCGTCGCGGGCGCCACGAGCGAAGTTTCGACCGGAGCGTCGATACGAGTGAAAGGGAAAGTCGTGGAATCGCCGGGCGGGAAACAATCGGTGGAAGTTTTGGTGGACGAGTTGGAGATTATCGGTAAAGCGGATCCGGCGACGTACCCGTTGCAAAAGAAGAGACACACGCTGGAATACTTACGAGGGATCGCGCATTTGAGACCGAGAACGAATACCATCGCGGCGGTGTCGAGAGTGAGAAATCAGTTGGCGTTCGCGACGCACCAGTTTTTTCAGCAGAATGGGTTTTTATACGTGAACACGCCGATTATTACCGCTTCGGATTGCGAAGGCGCCGGAGAGCAGTTTCAAGTCACGTGTTTGTTGAACGGGTTAGAAGAAGAAGGATCCGCCGGCGCCGCCGCGTCAGTCGCGCCGCAAGACGTTGAAAAAGTAGAGCAAAAAGTGAAAAGCCAAGGCGATATCGTCAAGAAAACGAAAGCGGATAAAGGAGAGGGCAACGCGACGAAAGAGGACGTCGATCGAGAGGTAAAGAAATTGTTGGCGTTGAAAGAAGAACTGACAGAGCTCCAATCCGGGTCAAATACGCCGCAAACGTCCGTGAAAGAGCTTCCAAAACTCAAATCCGGTGGCGTAGATTACGAACAAGATTTCTTCGCCAAACGATCGTATTTAACCGTCTCTGGCCAGTTGAACGGTGAAATCATGGCGAGCGCGGTCAACGACATTTACACGTTCGGTCCGACGTTTCGAGCGGAAAATTCCAACACGTCGAGACATCTCGCGGAGTTTTGGATGGTGGAACCCGAGTTAGCGTTTGCGGATTTAAACGACGACATGGATTGCGCCGAAGCGTATTTGAAGCACTGCATCACGCACGTTTTAAAACACTGCGACGAAGATTTGCAGTTCTTTGAAAAGAATATTTCCAAAGATAACTTAAGGGAAAGATTGCAGAACGTCGTCGATCAAGATTTCGCTCGAATCACGTACACGGAAGCCGTGGAACACGTCTTATCGGCGAAGAAAAAATTTGAGTTCCCGATCCAGTGGGGGAGCGATTTACAATCCGAACACGAACGATACATCTCGGAAGAGGTTTATAAAGACCGACCGGTGATTGTTCGCGATTATCCGAAAGATATCAAAGCGTTCTATATGCGCGCGAACGATGACGGTAAAACCGTCGCGGCGATGGACGTTTTGGTCCCAAAAGTTGGCGAATTAATGGGCGGCTCCCAAAGAGAAGAGCGCTTGGACGTTTTGGAGAAGAAAATCGAGGAAGTCGGTTTAGAGAAAGAATCGTATTGGTGGTATTTGGAGTTGCGAAAGTACGGCTCGGTCCCGCACAGCGGCTTTGGTTTAGGTTTCGAGAGGTTGGTTCAATACGTCACCGGCGTGGAGAATATCAGAGATGTGATTGCATTTCCTCGATACCCAGGCAGCGCGGACTTCTAAAATAATAGAACGTATTGATGATTTTATATTATTACGAATCTCGTATTCCTATATGCTATGTATGCTACACAGTTCTAAAAAGCTACGATGTTATCATACAAGTACCTATTATTTGAAGATGTATTCGTCTACAAATGCGCTTCTCTTTTCGCTCGCGTGACCGAGTGCAAACTTCCAGAGACGCACACTACGCCTCTGCCGTTATTCTTTCTCGTTAAAACATCTTTCGCGTATTTCATAGCCGAGGAAAAATCCTGAACGACAACTCCTTTGAAATGTTCGCTCTGCGCGATCACTTCCGGCGCAGTCGATCGCAAATCTTTCCCAGCCACGTCTACTTTTGTGGCGATCATCTCAACCATCGAAGGCGTCGCGGCTAAAGCTTTCGATATCCCGGAGTGATTTTTATCCGACGCCATGGCGAGGACAAACACTATCGGTTCGTTCGGGAAGACCTCGAGGAGCGTTTTTCTCAAACACACGGCTGATTCTTCCGTGTGCGCGCCATCGGCGACGATTGTGACGTAGTCGTCATCATTTTTATGGTTATGATTATCATCTTGCGACGTACCCGTTTCTGAACTTTTTCTTCGCGGTCGTCGGAGAATCTCGAAATTTCCAGGCGATGAAACCGAGGAACACGCTTCGAAACCTTCGCGAATACTTTCCCACGTGAGTTTGTCCCACGTCTTCCCTGTTGTTGTTTTTGTCGTCGTCATCATGTGCGATAAGACGCTCAGAGCTAACTCGGCGTTTTCTCTCTGGTGTGGACCGAGTAACGGAAGATTTATGATGGATCTGCTCTGAAACTCTTCTTCTTTTTCTCCTTTTGGAACGCTCGCTACTACGGAGACTCTTTGTTTCAAAGTCCCACCATCGTCATTGATATCTACTAAACGTACCTTCGCGTTGTTTTCGACGATCACACCACCACCTTGATTATGAACTCCCTCGCGGATTAATTGGTCCACTTTCCGATCGTTTTGGTGTCCGATGAATGTCGGTCTCGACGGTTTACAAATACCGGTTTTCGCTCGCACGATGGACTCTATGCTTCCTCCGAGCGCCTCCAAATGTTCCTCGCCAATGTGCGTCAGTATCGCACACTCCAACGAATTTTCGTCAAACACGTTCGTCGCGTCCCGTACGCCACCTAATCCAACTTCAACTAAAGCTATGTCTACGTTTTTCTGTTCGAAATACTTTAACGCCAACGCCGTTAGAACTTCGAAGTGCGTCAACTGTTTTAACGCGTCGTCTTCTTCCTTTTGAACATCATCGTTTGTTTCTAAATCCGTCCTCTTCTTCCAAATCTGTTCGAATAACTCGCTCAATTCTTTGTCGTTATATCGTCCGTTCACTCGTATTCGTTCCGCGAACGTGTGCACGTGTGGGGACTTATACGTCCCTATCGTATACCCAGCTTTCGTTAAGCACGAAGAGAGCAGAGCGATTTGAGTGCCTTTGCCTTTCGTGCCGCCGACGTGAATGGTTTTATACGTCTTCCCTTTGTGCGGGTCGCCCAAAAGTTTCAAGAAAACGCGCATTCGCTTCATATCGAACACATCGTTCGCATCTTCGTCCGTTCCTGCTTTAGACGGGACGCCTTTTTGTTCGTGGTTTATGAATCTGTTCAGAAGTTGGTCCAACCGATGATGTTCCTCTCCTCGAAGAAGAAGGTGGTTGGAAGAAAAGAATTTATAATTTTTCTTTTTCTTTTCTTCAACGACGCACGAGCAAGAACGGCAGACGAAGTCTTTCCTTCTTTGCTGTGTCTCTATCGACGGCACGAATCTTCCGGAAGCTAGACGACGCAGTCTCGAGGTCATCGTCATCGCCCTCTCTCTTCTCCAAAGAGAGAGAGAGAGAGAGAGAAAGAAGAGAAATTGTGAGGAACGGTTTTTGAGAAAATAAATCAATTTATTTTAACACTCTTATTAACGATATAATCCCGAGAACTTTCATGTGTACGTGATTTTAAATAATATTTCAGTTATGTTCATCGTAATATATATATTTAAAACAATGATATGATATTCAATTTGGCATTTTTAAATAATAAATAAATCTTTACTTGCTAGATATCAGTTTTCCCGTTGCTTTGAATGATTTTTATTTATTCATTGTTTTATATTATTGAGAATATAAATATTTAACAGATAATATCCTAAATATACAGGGAATACATGTAAAAATCAAATTCTATGTTTGAATTAAAATATAAAATTTAATTATTTGATCCCTTGAAGGTGAAGTTTTTCATTAATACTGTTTAACTATACTTAATATAAATATTGAAACGCAATATACGCATCAAATTAATTAAAAAGCATTTCGGGAACTGCGTTTCTTACTTTTCTTTTCACCTCTTCTTCAAGTTCTTCCAAAAATTCACTCCTCATCTCCAAAAACAAACGCGAAAGAGAGAAGGAAAGAGAGCTCTCGAACGAGAGGATTAAATCAAATGCACGTCACCAACGTCGGTGGTTCGTTAACCACAGCGGTGTGTCTGTCGCTCATCGCGTGGTCTGTTCGCGTTTTAAGGTCGTCCAAACCGAATCTTTTGAAAGACTTGCAAAGTCATTTGAAGAACAAATCAGCGGACGATGGAACGAACGAAAACAAATCAACGTCCATCAACTCCATCAAACAAAAAGCTCGCAACGCGGCTCGACACGAGAGTTACGCGCGTTTATCCCCAGTCGCATTTTGGCTTTTGGTGGAAACAAAACCCGTGGAGTTTTTCATCGTCGACGTGAGCGATCGAAGCGAAAATTCAGACTTGGTTCGAGCTTTGCAAAGACGGTTCATAAGCGAAGAGAAAGAAGAGGAAGCGACCACGAAAAACAAATCTCTGTATTACGTTCGAATGGATTTGAGCGAAGTTCAGTTGCTCCTCAGGAACAGAAACTCGCCGTCGGCCACCTCGTCGATGTTTCATAAGCGGTACCCGAGAACGAAAACTCCCGGATTGCGAAGCAACTTGATATTCGTCTCGCCGCACGGCAAGCACGCCGCGCAAGCCGCCGCGCAAGCCTCGAGTCTAGGCTTCTCTCGGTGCAGCACAGTCGTCGGAGGAATGGTGTCGTTAATTCCATTGTTAGATTCGGACATGAAATCGTTACTTTCCGAGGAAGACGTTTCGTTATCTCGAGATGCGTTTATGACTTTATTGGAAAGCTCGCACCTTCTCTCCACCGGCGCCGCTGTCATCATAGACATACGAAGATACGACGAAAGAGTGTACTACGGATCCATCAGAGGTACAGTGCACATGCTCGTCGATCATATTCCGAAAGCGTTGTTATTAGGCGACGAGGATTGGTTCCGATCGTTTCGATTCCCGAAACCAAAACCGGAAACGTTTGTCGTTTTATTAACGAGCTCTGCGTCCAGAGCGAACTGGGCGAGGCAAGTGTTCAGCGACGCCGGCGTGACGAACGTGAAAACGTACACGGTCGAAAACGGCTTCGCGTGGGCGCAACACTCCAGATGTACGAAATACGAAATGTTCGAAGAAGGCGAGAAGCCTCCGGAGATTATGGATTTGGGGAATAACTTGCCTTTCTCTCGCGCCAAAGGCGAAGGCGAATTGAGGATAGAAAACGTGTTAGTCAGTTAGAAGTAGCATTTATTAGATAGCGCAGAAGTAGTAATAGTAGATGGAGTAGCAGCAGTTAAATATGCTATCAATGAAATCGTATTAAAACGCGCTATTTCGATTTCTCGAATCATCTACTACGTCCTTAATTCCTCGATACACTAACCCAATACTCCTCCCCAAGACGACCATGAGGAGGTACGTGGCTACTTTAGTCGCGTTTCGCCACGCCTGAAACAAAACGGGCACGAAAACATCCAAGGCTTCGAGGACGATGGAAACCAGGTATCGCATACCTCTTAATTTCTCCAACTCGTTGACTCTTTGCATGAAGAGAGTTCGTTTGATCAATTGATCCGTCTCCGCGTAATAGCCGTACAATTCAAACCTATCCGAGAAAATGTTTTCCACGTCCCGATAGTTATCGAAGAGAAACTTGGAAAATCTCTGTTGGTTGCGAAACTTGTTCAAAATTCTTGAAGACTTCAAGTTTGAGACGAGACCAAAAGCGTTCGTCGATAACACGGCTTTCGTAATCCCCTCCGAAAGCGAAACGGACATATCCTCGATGATCGACAACGTTACCACCGCTAAAGGGTGCAAATTATTAGTATTCGTTGACGAGACTCTTTTAGCTTCGAACTCCGCTTGGATGCTAAAATCTCTTCTCGAAGACGAGATGGCAAACTCCTCCTCGTTTTCCGACAGATACAAAAGCGTGTTCTTATACAGACTGACTTTCGGAGAAGCACACACGTCTCGCAGAATATCTTCCGTCATTCGTTTCGTCAAAAGAATTTCATTTGGTAATACCCCGGAGGCTTCTTCGAAAACCTTCTCGATGACATTCTTCGCGAGCGCTTTGAAATCGACAGTCCTACCCAACTCTTTTTCAATCGCTTGGCGAATAGTTGCGCTTAAATCTCGTCTCTGTTCTCTTTTCAAAGCTTGGAATTCGAACATTGGAGATGTATCCATAGCGCTTCCTGCCGATGGCGCATCCGTCGCGTCGTCCCACCACCCTCGCTCCAACACTTTCTCCATCATCAACGACCCGAGCAGCGCACCTTTCTGCGCTATTTCCATGGAAACCAAGTCTCTCGTTTCTCGATCAGTTTCGTACGTTTGCGCGCACACGAGGGTGTAATTTTCTTCTCCGTCGTTGTCGTCTTCAATCATCATATCTTCTATTTCAATGTCATTTTTGCTCCTTCTTCTTCTTCTTCTCGTCGTTGTTCTGAGGTTCTTTTCTTCTCGGTGTTTTTGGTCGTCGTCGACGTCCACGACTCGAGTGATTCGATAGGATTGCACGTGCTTCACAAACGTATCCGCATTTTCTTGCAAACTATGTATATATTTGACACCAGAGAAGAAAGAATTATTATTAGTCACAGAAGAATTGTCGTCGTTGTCGTCTTCGTTCGCTTTTGTTCTGAAATTCTTCCTCCTATACGTCTTCTTTTTAGTATGTTCTAGTTCGTGTGGTTGACAGAAATGAAGTCTTCTTTGCGCCACCGAGTTTGACGAGTTTGACTTCGATTTCGAGTTGTTTACAGAAGAAGAAGAAGATGATGGTGACATATATATCCTCGATGGAACCATCGCCATCATTTTCGTTATTGTTGGTATAAGAGAGGCAAAAAATTGAGGTTTTCTTTTGCCAACAAAAAGGAGTTGAGTTTTGTAATGAGTTTTGTGGAAAAAGAGAAAAACAAAGGAAAAGAAAAACTCGAAAAAAAGAAGTTCATTCTATCAGTCTATTCTAAACTTTTATCTTTCAAAATTCTCTTTCTCTTCTTTCTCAAGTAGTAGTATTACAATAGTGTCTCTCATCAGCCAGCGACCGACTGCTCAAAAAGACTTTCTTCTTTATATTCGTCGTAGTAGTATATCTTCTTCTTCTATTCCATCTTTTTCTTCTTCTATTTTCTTATTATTATTGCAAATTGAACATGCGTCTGGCCAAGTTTCTTTGGATCGACCACGAGTCAACGCCGTCAGCAGCCGCGTTCGCTTGCGAGTTCATGGACGTCTTCGCGATGTCCACTTGTAAAGCGAGTTCGTTGTTTCTGTGACGAACAGTCGTAATGTCTCCAATTTGATCAGCAGTCCCCATATCTTTCACAAATTTCATAAACTGGATGAATATACCCGGCAACGTGCGGTAGCTCGCATAGTTCACGCCAAATTTTGCCGCCTCTTCTCTGACAATTTTCGCAATGGCTGGGTAGTGGACGAAGCAAATCGCCGGGAACAAGTGGTGCTCCACTTGCAAATTCAACCCACCGGTAAAGAAGTTTCCAATTCTCCCGCCCCAATCCGCGGATGTTACTAATTGCTGGACGCCCCAATCTCTTTCCCAAGCTTCACCGCCGGTATCTTCCGGAACTTTCGCTTCCGCGACGTTGTGAGAAACGGCAAATGTACACGCCAGCACCATACCTTGAACGGCAACGAACGAAGCAATGCCGGCGAGAACAGCAGACGTGGCGTGATTCGCTAACGGTGCCAAAAGCAAACCAAAGTGGGCAATTTTGCCGATAACCACAGTAGATAACTCTAAAGCAGTCGCCCCGTGCAACTTTGCACCTTCGGTGTCTTTTGTGAACAAACCGACAATATCGCCAACTTGAAACGCGACTTGCAACAATGGAAACGCGAGGAACAAGTACAGGTGTTGAAATTTGTGGAACCATTTTCTTTCTCTTCTGGCATCAAAGCGTAACAACGGCATCGCCGTGAAGACATCTTGATCCAACGCGTTGTCGTTGCAGTGGATGTGATGAGAAACTTGGTGGTGGTACCTCCACATCAACGAAGATCCGCCGATTAAATCGTCCGTCAAGCCTAACAAATTGTTCACGACTGGCGACGGACTCATGGCGCCGTGGTTGGCGCAATGCTGGACGGTCAGACCGATCCATGCGCCGGAAAGTCCGAGCAACGCGCCGGCTAACAAGGATGGAAACGCGTAATAAATCGAATACGCAAACACGGCAAAACCCAAAATCACGCACGTGGCAAAGTCCCCACCTTGTCTGTGCTTATTCTTACCTTCCTCCGGAAACAATTCCGTGCGAACTCTGGTTCTAATCGAGTTATATAACGGCGAATCGTTCGGTCTCGGCGACTTTGGCACCGCCTCGACCGGGAAATCTTTCAACACCGGGAGCATGCGAAACCTCGCCACCGCGACTTCCGGTCTCAAGTGATAGGACTCCAACAACGCCGTCGAATCTCTCCCGATGGCTAAATTCAACAACCAGTTCCCTCCCGGATGTTTCTCAAAAAACGGATCTAAATCGTACGCCACGTCTCTGTATATCGTCCATCTTTTCTCCTTCCACTTTGGATCTGTCCACGGGTCCTCTTTCCCCGGTATCGCAACGTCCGGTCTTGGCGCTTCCACTTTGCCAAAGACACCCGGTATGGCAACCGCGGCGTTTTTCAAAGACGCGCGTCCTCTCTTTTGTTGTTGTTGTTGTTGTTGTTGCGTAATACTTTTGGCAATCACTCCTCTCGTTTGTTTTCTTCTTTTTGACGACGACGACGACGACGATGGTGACGTCTCTTCTTCTGGTGTTAGTACGTTCATAAAAATCACGCGTTTCTTTCTCCCGGTGCTCGTGCTCGTCGATCCTCCTCTGCTGTTTCTGTTTCTGTTGTTGTTGATGGACAACGAGCGACTACTGAAAGCGCTATTACTGCTGCAACGCATCATCATCATCCTCCTCCTCAACCTGTGTGTTGTTTGTTTCTCTTTTCTTTTCTTTTTTTCTGAAGAGAAGGTGTGACAACGAAACAAAGATGAGGAGACAAGAGAGATTTCCAGATTTCCATCCGTTTTCGTGGTTTAAAAAAAAGGAGAGATTTTCTCAAGCTTCATCGTTCTCAAATTCAACTCTCTCTCGTCAGTCAGGTCTCTCGTCGTTTCCTCAGAACTCTCTTTCAGTCTCTCTTGCGTGTGAGTCTCTTCTGTCTGTGTTCACACGCACACAGGTGGTACGCACAAGAGCTACTCGACGTAAACAGCACACAGAGTAAGAGAGAGAGAGAGTATTATATTAGAGTAGAGAGTAAAGAGATAAGAGAGAGAGTGGAATAAAATCTTCTCGCGAGGGTGGTAAAAAACGCATTTGTTGTTGTTGTTGTTGTTTGTTCCTTTAAATGAGTTGCGTTATCGCGGACAGACTGTTCTCCTCGACGACGTGTTCGTCGTCGTCGTCGTCGTCTTTTCAAGCGATAAGATCACAACGAGGACAGAGAAAGGCGATCGCGGGGTCGTCGTCGACGTTTTATAATGTATTCAACAGCAGCAAAGGACGAGGACGAGGACGGAGAGGAGGAGAAGGCCACTCGCACACTTATCTCTCATCTTCTTGTCGTCATCCTCGTCCTCATCATCATCGGATGATGTTTTTTGAGAACACGACGCAAACACGCGTAACAACAAATACAATAACGACGACAACAGGAAAGAAGAAGACAAAGAAGAACAGATCATCGATCAGAACGAGCGCTTTATTCGATCCGCTAAAGTTTGATCCAGACCGAGTCTCCGTATCTTTCTGCGAAGATTCCGTCTTGAACGATTCGCCCACTTCGTTGTTGAAACCGAGAAGATACACTTTGACGCACAACGATTTGACGAGACATTTAACGCTATCGGTCTCCAAAGAGTTTAACGAAACGCAAACGAGTATTTGGTATACGAAATTGTTGAGAGACGAAGTTTTAGCGGAATGGCGATCGGATGGATTGCACGTGTTTTGTCAAGTCTCGGCGGACGGCGCGTGGTGGATCCGATGGGCGGCGCCGCTCAGAGCGATTGTGTTCAGACAAAAACTTCCTTTAGTTTTGGACACTTTGCGGTACGCGGAGAGAAATTTGTTTCAGAAACATCCAGAGTTATTAGAAACGCCAGTGTACGTAAACTTTAGTTCAGTACAATCAGCGAGAAAGAACCGCGGAGAGAGCGATAAGGAGTATTGGGGACTCCTTAAAGACGCCGGGGGGAAAAATGAGTTGAGATTGAAAGTGAATGAAAGGAACGACGAGGTGAATGGATCATCTTCGTCGTCGTCGTCGTCAGTAGCAGCAGCAGGGGCAGGAGAAGATGACTTGGAAACTATGCTGGAGCTTTCGCGAGCCAGAGCGGAGAAGGAATCCGTTCCCCCTCAATATCAGCGGGAAGAGTTTGAGTTACCTTTGAACACTATCAACAGCGTGAACGAGGAAGAGAAGGAAAACATAGCGAGCAGCAAACCTCGGTGATAACCCACACGATGATAATAATAATAATAATAATA
>TARA_B110000459_G_C16625365_1_pt1 | contig 11545 bp, 7 predicted proteins | sample TARA_B110000459 | Tara Oceans TARA_B110000459 (sample SAMEA4398296) | marine metagenome | biome: Polar Biome; feature: [SRF] surface water layer (ENVO:00010504); material: water (ENVO:00002006), including particulate matter (ENVO:01000060) such as... | depth 5 m | reverse complement strand
AAATTTTGTTATGCATGCATAGTAAGTTTGTTGTACCTTGTGTGCCACAAATGACTAGACAAGAGACAATAGACTTTAATTTGAGGTGGGGTTGGGCAAAGCTCACTCGACTTTATTCTGCAGAAGCAGAAAGGCGTGGCATTACTATGTCTGTTGGATACGCGCTATTAAACATTGAGCGGGAAGGGACACCTAGTACTAAGCTAGGACCGCGTATGGGAATGGAGCCAACATCACTTTCCCGCACTTTAAAAGGAATGGAAAACAAAGGCCTTATCGAAAGACGTCCTTGTGCAAATGACGGTAGGTCAGTCCGTGTTTTCCTTACACCTTTAGGAGTTGAATCAAGACGTGAAGCTCGTGACCTTGTAGTAGGAATTAATAAGCGTCTCGCAGCTATGCTTGGCTCTGAAACACTAAAAGAACTTAACAAAGGACTACAGAGATTGAATACAATACTTGAAGATCCAGAACATTTAATTCCATTAAAAAAATGAATGCACCTATAAAAACGCATCAAATTCGCCGGGTAGCAGTCCTGGGATCTGGAGTGATGGGGTCGGCAATTGCCTGCCACTTAGCCCAAACAGGTTCTGAGGTTCTACTCCTAGATCTGCCTTCTAAAGAAGGACCGAGAAACGGCCCAGCTGAAGGAGCTTTAAAAGCATCTTTAAAATCAAAACCAGCACCACTTTATTCTAAGCGTTTCGTTGGACAAATTAAATGTGGTAATTTCGATGACGACCTTAAGCGCATAGCTGATTGTGATTGGATTATCGAAGTGATTGTCGAGCGTCTTGACATCAAGCAACAATTGTTTGAGCGAGTAGAGAAATATCGCAAGCCTGGAACGCTCATAAGTTCTAACACTAGTGGGATACCAATTAATCAATTGAGTGAAGGTCGTTCTGATGATTTTCAAAATAACTTTTGTGGTACTCACTTTTTCAATCCACCTAGATATTTACAGCTCTTAGAAATTATTCCTGGCCCTAAAACAGACCAGAGAGTCATTGATTTTTTTATGGGTTATGGTGAGTCTGTGTTAGGGAAACAAAGCGTTCTGTGTAAGGATACACCCGCTTTTATTGCCAATAGAGTTGGTGTCTTTGCCATTCAAGCTCTTTTTCACACCGTAGAAGACATGGGGCTTTCAATCGAAAAAGTTGATAAGCTAACAGGTCCGGCAATGGGAAGGCCTAAGAGTGCAACTTTCAGAACATGTGATGTTGTGGGTTTAGATACTTTGGTTCACGTTGCTAATGGCGTTGCTTCTAACTGCCCTAGCGATGAAAGATTAGAATCTTTTGCCATTCCTGGATATGTACAGCACTTAGTCGACAATAATTGGCTAGGTAGCAAATCGGGACAAGGCTTTTATAAAAAGACGAAAGATGCAAATGGGAAAAGAAATATTCAAGTTCTTGACCTTAAGACACTAGAGTATAGAGATAAGGAAAAAGTGAAGTACGCTACGTTAGAGGCAGCAAAACAAGTTGAAGCGCTTGCGCCAAGAACAAAACTACTTTTTAATGGGAAGGATGAAGCTGGTGACTTTTATCGTAAAATTTTCACAGATGTATTCTCTTATGTGAGTTATCGTCTCCCTGAGATTAGCGATGAAATTTACAGGGTAGATGATGCATTGAGAGCTGGGTTTGGTTGGGAACTGGGCGCTTATGAAAGCTGGGATGCTATCGGAATTAAATCGGCCTCTGAAGTTGCTAAAGAGCGAGGACATAACGTTGCGGATTGGGTGATTGAAATGCTCGATGCTGGGTACGACTCATTTTATCGTGTTGTTGATGGAAAAAGAGAATGTTATGACCCTGCGAGTAAAACATATAAGGTGATACCAGGCCAAGAAGGAAGGGTGAATCTGGAATATGTGGAGAAGGATAAGGTCGTTTGGTCTAACAGTGGAACTACTATCAAGGATATCGGAGACGGGATCCTGAACATCGAATTCCACACAAAGATGAATTCTATAGGTGGTGAAGTTTTACAAGGGTTAAACAAGGTAATCGACCTAGCGGAAGCTGAATATAAAGGTGTAGTAATCAGCAATAATGGAGCTAATTTCAGTGCTGGAGCTAATGTGGGGATGATCTTCATGCTTGCCATTGAACAAGAGTGGGAAGAACTTGATGCTGCTGTGAAGTATTTTCAAGACACGATGATGAGATTGCGCTATTCAGGTATACCTGTTGTAGCAGCACCTCACAATATGGCTCTTGGTGGAGGTTGCGAAATTTGTCTTCACGCGGATAAGGTCATTGCTCATGCTGAAACATATATGGGGCTTGTAGAATTTGGGATAGGTGTTATTCCAGCTGGAGGAGGAACTAAAGAATTTGTTCTTAGACTTTCCGACTCATTTAAAGAAGGAGACATAAGAATCAATGCAATGAGAAATAGCTTTCTTACTATAGGTCAAGCTAAAGTTGCTACTTCTGCTTACGAGGCTTTTGAATTAGGATATTTAGTAGAAGGTGTTGATGAAGTTTGTGTGAATCGACGCGACCAGCTTGCTCAAGCTAAATCTGCTGCGATAAACATTGCTGATTCAGGATACACTCAACCTATAGAGCGAAAGGATATTACAGTTCTGGGTTCTGAAGGAATGGGTATTGTTTATGCTGGAGCTAGTTCTATGGCAGCCGGAAAGTACATCTCAGAACACGATAAACTAATTAGTGAAAAACTAGGAAGAGTAATGTGTGGAGGAGATCTTACAGCTAAACAAGAGGTAAGTGAGCAATATTTACTTGGTCTCGAGAGAAGAGCATTTGTTGAACTGTGTACTGAGAGAAAAACGCTGGAACGTATGCAGTCCCTTATTCAAAAAGGTAAAATTCTCAGAAATTAAACAAGAAACTAAACGATTATGGACGCATATATAATTGGAGGATACCGCTCAGCGGTTGGCAGATCAGGAAAGGGCGTTTTTCGCTTTATGAGGCCTGACGATTTAGGTGAACAAGTGATTCGCCATCTTATAAAGGACTTTCCTCAACTTGATAAAGAGAGAATTGACGATGTCATTGTCGGTAATGCTACACCAGAGGCTGAGCAAGGACTTAACATAGCAAGGATGGTTTCATTAATGGGACTAGACACAGAGAAAGTGCCAGGGATGACAGTCAATCGTTACTGTGCATCAGGGCTTGAATCTATTGCAATTGCTTCAGCAAAAATTCATGCTGGAATGGCAGACTGCATACTTGCAGGAGGTATTGAAACAATGTCTCCTATTCCTTTTGGAGGATGGAGACTCGTTCCAAATGCTAAGGTTGCTAAAGAAAATCCAGAGTGGTACTGGGGCATGGGACTAACTGCAGAAGCTGTAGCGAATGATTATAAAGTTAGCCGTGCTGACCAAGATGCTTTCGCTATGCAAAGCCATATGAGAGCTGCTGCCGCAATAGATGCTGGTAGATTTGCTACTGGAATTTCACCTATTACTGTTGAAGAGACTTATCTAGATGAGAATGGAAAACCCGCGACTCGTAGCTCTATTGTTGACACAGACGAAGGGGTAAGAAGAAGTACTACAACTGAAGCACTTGCTAAGCTGAGAGCCGTTTTCACACAAGGTGGTTCAGTAACTGCGGGAAACAGTTCACAAACATCAGATGGGGCTTCTTTCATGTTAATTGTGAGTGAGAAAATGCTCAAAGAACTTAACGTAGAACCTATTGCAAGAATGAAATCATACCATGTTAGCGGACTAGAACCAAGAGTTATGGGAATGGGTCCTATTCATGCTGTGCCAAAAGCTTTAGATAGAGCGGGACTTAAATCAGGTGATATTGACCTATATGAACTTAATGAAGCATTCGCTTCACAGAGTGTTGCTGTTACGAGGGAATTAGAACTCGATCCAGCTATGGTCAACGTAAATGGAGGTGCTATTGCACTTGGGCACCCACTAGGATGCACAGGTTCTAAACTCACAGTTCAATTACTAGACGAACTTAAACTAAGAGAAGGAAAGCACGGAATTGTTACAATGTGCGTCGGAACCGGGCAAGGAGCTGCGGGTGTATTTGAATACTTGAAATAAATTATTATGAGCGATACTAACATTGAAAAGCCTATCTCAGGGGGAGAATTCATAATCCGAGATGTGAGTTGTGATGAAATCTTCACCCCTGAAGAATGGACTGAGGAACATCTAATGATGAAGCAAACCGCTAAGGACTTCATAAACTCAAGAGTCGTTCCAAATCTTGACGCCATTGATGCTCAAGAGGAAGGGTTAATGACTCAGCTGCTTGATGAAGCTGGAGAACTAGGACTTTTAAGTAGCTCTATTCCGGAATCACTTGGAGGAATGGGGATGGACTTTAAAAGCACTATGATAATTACAGAGGGAACTGGTGGAGGACATTCATTCGCTGTAAGTTTTAGTGCACATACAGGGATTGCAACTTTACCTATTTTATATTACGGTAATGAAGCGCAGAAGAAAAAGTATATTCCAAGACTTGCGACCGGCGAACTAAAGGGTGCTTATTGCTTGACTGAGCCTAGCTCAGGATCTGATGCTAATAGTGCTAAATCAAGGGCTGTCTTATCTGATGATGGGCAAAATTACATCCTCAATGGTCAAAAGATGTGGATCACAAATGCAGGTTTTGCAGACCTGTTTGTAGTATTTGCTAAAATTGACGATGACGATAACCTAAGTGCATTTATTCTTGAAAAAGAATATGATGGGATTACTATGAATCCCGAGGAAAAGAAAATGGGAATCAAAGGATCTAGTACTCGTCAGGTATTCTTTAACGACGTAAAAGTTCCAGTTGAGAACTTACTTTACGAGAGAGGGAAAGGGTTTAAAATTGCAGTAAACATCTTGAATATAGGTCGTATTAAACTTGGAGGAGTTGTAATAGGTGCTTGTAAAGAAGGAATTGGAATGGCTACAAAGTATGCCAATGAAAGAGAGCAGTTCGGACGTCCTATTTCTAAATACGGAGCAATTCGTCATAAAATAGGTGAAATGGCAATCATCACTTTTGCTGCTGAAACTTCTGTTTACAGAGCTACCCAAAACATTGATGATGCTATCGCAGCTTTAGAAGCTGAAGGAATGGAACACGGTGAAGCGACGCTTAAAGGTATCGCAGCTTTTGCGCCTGAGTGTGCAATGATGAAGGTCGTTTGTTCTGATGTGGCTGATTACGTTGTCGATGAGGCAGTCCAAATTCATGGTGGCATGGGCTACAGCATGGAGACACAAGTCGAAAGAGCATACAGAGATGCAAGAATAAATAAAATTTTCGAGGGCACTAACGAGATTAATCGTATGCTTACAGTAGATATGATTCTAAAAAAAGCAATGAAAGGCGAGATGGATCTAATGGGTCCAGCAACTGATGTTGCTAACGAGTTAATGGGAATTCCTGATTTCTCTCCACCTCCAACTGACATTTACGAGCGTCATTTAGGATATGTGAAAAATTTCAAGAAAGCAATTCTAATGGTTGCAGGTTCTGCAGCTCAAAAGCTAATGATGAGCCTTGGAAAGGAGCAAGAAATTCTTATGAGCATTGCCGATATGATGAATTGGACTTACTGTGCTGAATCAACAGTTCTTAGAGTTCAAAAGCTTCACAATGCAAAAGGTGAAGAAGAAGCAGCATTAGCTCGCGATGCTATGCAAACATATGTTTACTCAGTAGCAGATAAAATTAACGTTGCAGGAAAAGATGCACTTGTAGGATTTGCTGAAGGAGATGAACTTAAGATGATGTTTATTGGAATGAAACGATTCACTAAAGTTGAGCCGTTTAATTGTAAAGAAGCTAGACGCAGAGTAGCATTAGCTTGTATCGAAAAAAACGAGTACTGTTTTTAGATAATATCTTTTTGTATTAGTAATATCTTTTTGAAAGGATTTTACAAAAACACATCGACTCTTAGATTAATGACATCTATGGGTTGATTGGGGATTACATGAATCAAGTTCAAATTATTTACTTGAATAATTCACTGAAATTAATATAGCATTATATAATTCAAGCCCTATTTTTACATCATGGCTAAGAAGCAAAACATTATCACTAAAAAATCGGAGAAATTCTTCGAGAAATATTTAAATAACCCTTCACCTACAGGATTTGAGGTAAGTGGCCAAAAAATCTGGTTAGATTACCTCAAGCCATATATCGACGAACATTTCGTTGACAGTTATGGTACAGCTGTTGGAGTGATCAATCCCAAGGCTAAATATAAAGTTGTAATCGAAGCCCATGCAGATGAAATAAGTTGGTTCGTACACTATATAAACCCACAGGGATTTATTTACCTCAGAAGAAATGGAGGTAGTGACCATCAAATCGCACCTTCTAAAAGGGTTATAATACACACTGATAAAGGCCCTGTAACAGGATTGTTTGGCTGGCCAGCTATCCACACTAGAACGCCTGGGAAAGAAGAGACTCCTAAGGTGAAAAACTTGTTTCTAGATGTCGGAGCTAAGGACGCTAAGGAAGTTGAGAAAATGGGGATTCATGTGGGTTGTGTTGTGACTTACCCAGATGAATTTATGATTTTAAATAAAGATTGGTATGTGGGGCGAGCTCTTGATAATAGAGCTGGTGGATTTATGATAGCTGAAGTTGCAAGGTTATTAAAGGAGAATAAAGTTGAACTACCGTTTGGCTTATATATCACAAATTCTGTTCAAGAGGAAATAGGTCTTAGGGGAGCCCAAATGATTGCTGAACGGATCAAGCCTGATGTTGCAATAATCACTGATGTTTGCCACTGTACACATACTCCTATGTTAAATAAAATTGAGCAAGGTGATACTGCTGCAGGAAAGGGTCCGGCTGTAACGTACGCTCCTGCAGTTCAAAACAATCTTCTTAAAAGAATTATCGATACCGCGAAAGAAAACAAGATTGATTTTCAGAGAATGGCTGCTTCAAGGTCTACTGGAACTGACACCGATGCGTTTGCTTATTCTAATGCAGGAGTACCGAGTGCTTTAATCTCATTGCCCCTGAGATACATGCACACAACCGTTGAAATGGTACATAAGGATGATGTAGAAAGTTGTATCAAACTTATCTATGAAACTCTTCTCAAAATTAAAGCAGGAGAGGATTTTAAGTATCTCTAAAAACGGAATGACTTTTAATTAAATCATTTTAGGAATTTCGAGCATTTTTATAAGCTCGTCAATTCTATTTGAAAAAGAAATTCGTGTTTCTTCTGAAAGCTCCTCACATAAAGCTAAATCCTTAGATAAATCTGAGAGTTTACCTTGGGACTCGTATAATTTTACGCTGTATTCTGTTGCTTGAGCTTCTGAATCTGTTCGTTGCTTATATAAGTAACTTGCTTCTTCAACTAAGCTACGTAGCTCAGCTTCATTCCAAGGTTTACTGATGTACTTATAAATGCGTCCCTTATTAATAGCATCAATTACAGCATCTATATCTGCATGTCCGGTAAGAAGCATTCTGACTGGATTAGGGTGGTCAGCCATTATTAACTCAAAAAATTCCACACCACTTAGGGCTGGCATTTTTTGGTCTGAAATGACAACTTCGATAGGGTGTTCTTTTAAAATTCTAACAGCCTCTGAGGGTTCAGACGTTACAAAAACTTTGAAGTCCCTTCTGAAAGCAGCCCTGAAGGACGTTAAGTTGTGCTCTTCATCATCTAAGTATAGAACATTTATCATGTTGGAAAGCTAAGGATGAATATAGTTCCCTCACCCATCGTAGATGAGATTTCTACTTTAGCATTATGATCTTCCATAATACCTTTTACAATACTTAAACCTAGGCCAGTTCCTTTGCCTACTTCTTTAGTTGTGTAAAAAGGATTGAATATTTGAGATTGAGTGAGCTTAGACATACCAACTCCATTGTCTGATATTTTAACTTGAATGACTGCATGACCTTCAACATTAGCAACCTTACTACGTACAATAACAGATCTGTCGTCTCTTTTATGTTGGGTCTCTATAGTAGCATGAGCAGCATTAGTAATGATGTTCATAAAGACCTGATTCAATTTACCTGGCTGGCAACTTATGTTTGGTAGGTTTTCAGCCAAATCAACTTCAACATCAACCATATGTTTAAGATTACTTCTTAAAATAATTAGAGTCGAAGATAAAAGCTCATTAATGTTTGCTTGAATTTCTTGATTACCATCCATACGAGAGAAAATTCTTAAACCACGGACAATTTCTGCAGTCCGTTGGGCTCCATCCTCAACACCCTCAAGCAATTCATCAATTTCAGTGATAGTAAAACTAATATCTAAATCTAACAATTGACTCTTAATAGATTCAATTGACTCTTTAAGTGAGCCACTTTTAGGGTCTAAATCAATAATTAAAGAAAGGATCTGCTTGACATCTATAAAATCTCTTTTCAAAGAGACCGCGCTAGAGGAAACATAGTTAATAGGATTGTTTAATTCATGAGCTATACCAGCAGTCAGTTGACCGATTGAAGCAAGTTTCTCTGACTGAATAAGTTGCTCTTGGGTTGACTGTAAATTTTTAAGTGTGTCAGAAAGAGAATCATTTGTTTTTGTGAGTTCACTGGTTCTTTCTTTTACACTGCGTTCAAGTTTAATATTTTGTTCTCGTTGAATCTTTTCATTCAAAAGCGAAGTGTTTAACTCCTTCTCTCTAGCACGTTGTCTGTCCTTTTTTAATTGGTTGATCCTTGAGCCAAGGGCCAATGAAAGAACAACCAATTCAATAGCACTCCCTAAAGGAAGAGCATAAATAGTAGCCTCATTATAAGGTATTATTCCAAAGTCTTTCAGTGCAAAAATCACAACTGCAACAATAAACACCAGCCAACCTACTAAAAAATAACCAGCAGAAACATCTCCACTTCTCCAGACTTTAATAGAAGCTGGAATTAATAATATAATTGAAAGGGCAGAGAAATTAATTAAATCATAGGAAGCATTATACATTCCAAAAACCACTAAAATTGCTGCAATAATATAAGGTAAATATAGCCACCCAAAAATCTTGTGATATATCGGTGCTTTAGAACTTAAGTGTAAGAAATTCCTAGAAAATAATATTGTCAAAACTCCACTTAGTATTCCGAATATATGTGTTACTCTCAAAGAGAACCACGGAATAGAAACCAAGTCAAAGACTCTCTCATATCCATTTAACACAAGTTGAGTACCTCCAATAGCAATAATAAAGAGAACGTAATGGAGATAGTTGTTATCCTTGACACTAAAAAATAAAAATAAATTATACAAAAGAAGTGACATAACTATTCCCAAATAAATAGCAAACAACACGTCTCTCACATGACCATCTGACAGGATTTTTTTTGGATTTTCAACTCTCACAGGCAAAAGAAGTTGCTTGCCACTCCATGCTCTTATATAACACGTCAGGTTATGACAATCAGTAACTGGTATAAGAAATGATGGGTAGTTCCCAATTGTTAAGCTCTTAGAGCTATTAACTCCTTCAAGATTCTCGTAAAGCACCTCTCCATCACAAACCATAAATACTTGTAATGAATCAATCGTCGGATAAGCTATTTCAACATGCAGTCCGGCGTCAGTAAAAGGATCTAATTTCAATCTAGCCCAAACCCAATTGTTAGAATTTCCTAAATTAGGAACACTCACATTAGACTTAAGCCAAATATCATCAGACAATCTTAAGGGATTTACTGCATTTGCATTCTCATCCGTTAATACCAATAGCTCAAGTTGTGTCCCTAAATACTTTTGTGAGAGGAACGAATTTGAAAAATTCAATACTGCAAAAACAAAAATAACCAGCTTAAACTTTATGAATATGGATCTCATAAAGCAATATTAAAACGCACACTAACTTTTCCTTTAGAACCTTTTACATTCATCACATAGCCAGTAGGATCAGCCCAAAGTTCTTCTAGAAACATTCTAACTTCTTTTTGGGATTTAGGTAAGTCATCTGGGAAAACAAAGTGTTCTATACTTGCTTTCAACTTTTCATTTGGATATTTAAAATACCCCTCATCACCGAATTGATCTTGGATACTCCATCCCATCTTATCTCGCATTCTCCTAGTTACCGGAGATGTGAGAGCTAATATATTACGTAAATCAAGCATAGACATCGATGCCATAGCTGATTGGACCATCCACTCAACTCCTAAACCCATTCCAGCTAGTTCGATTGAATTCCACATACCATTTAATTCCATGGTACCATCTTTAATCAATGAAGTAAGCCAAGGTTTAAGTTTTTCATCCATTGAACCAACCGCTTGATACAATGGGAAATCTTCTGGCTTAGGGCCGGATTGAAGTCTTGTCCCACCTAATACTTTATTTCCATCAGCAGACATTGCTACAATTAAAACCACATCCTCTCTTCCAATCCAGTCTGTATTAAAAGACGAGATGTTTTTTATTCCATAAGCATGCAGTACTCTCTTATGGCCTTCAACCATTGCTTGACATAAGTCAACGTCTTCAGAAGCTCTTAAAATTTTAAGAACAACTTCATCAATAGGTTTTGATTCTCTTAGTTTAGAGGTTAGCGTTTTGAATAGATAGCTGCTCATCGAGTTCTAGATATAATCGTGCATCAGGTAAATTTTCGCCAAGCATCAAACGGCGACAAGATTCAGCGGCAAAAGCACCACCAGATGCAACGGCAGAGTGTAATTGAGGCCACCCTACAAGCTCTGTTCCCATAAGAGCTAAGCTTTCTCTGCCTTTTTCAGAGGCAGAGGCAAAATCAACAAATAGGTTAAGTGCTTCAGGAGTCCATGTTTCTCTTGTTCTTAATGAATTCATGGTTTTATGATCAATCCTACCATGTAGATAACCATCTTCTTGTGTGAGAATATCATATCTCTCAATGTCTAGCATTCCTCTATCGCTTGTATCCATAATCACAGGGATATTTCGTTCCATAGCTTCTAAACGAATCATAGATTTCGCAGATAATCCATCACAAGCATCTACCACAACATCACATCTACTCATAAAAGAATCGATGTTTTTTTCAGTAATACCATCTGGATATGCTACTATAGTTATGAAGGGATCTACTTCAGCAATTGACCGTGCTGCCACTATCCACTTAGGCATACCTAGTTCATGTATGCCTGCTCTTATTCGATTAAGGTTTGACAACTCAAGGTCATCAAAATCAGCAATAATTATCGTGCCAGCAGATCTTTCCATTGCTATAGTAAATGCTGCAGCTTGTCCAACTGAAAGCCCTACTATCCCGACAGTTTTAGATACTAACCCTTCTTGCTCCTCACTCGTTATACGATTCTTATTTCTGTTAGTCCGAACTTCTATAAATTCACTCTCTGGCAGCAGCCTTACAGCAGACCCGTTCCAATGAAAGACAACCCAACAACCATAAGAATCCCAATTATCGTCACCTAAAATCTTTCCAATTGTCATAGCAAGACCTATCGGGTTTTGCTTCAACATAGGATTTCTAATAACAGCTAATTCAGCAACTTGATTTTCAAGTGTGTCACTAACTGTTCTGATAGTACCATCTAATTTCAACTTA
>TARA_B110000459_G_scaffold197830_1_pt1 | contig 11563 bp, 7 predicted proteins | sample TARA_B110000459 | Tara Oceans TARA_B110000459 (sample SAMEA4398296) | marine metagenome | biome: Polar Biome; feature: [SRF] surface water layer (ENVO:00010504); material: water (ENVO:00002006), including particulate matter (ENVO:01000060) such as... | depth 5 m | reverse complement strand
CATTCATGCGTCGCTTAGATGTGATAAGAGAAATAAGTGACTATATGCTAGAGTTGGGGTGGGGCGCCTATCAAAACGACCACGAAGATGCTAACGGCCAATGGGAAATGAACTGGGATTTCGACGACGCGTTGAAAACTGCAGACAAACATAGTTTTTTCAAATTTATGGCGAAAACTGTTGCTGAAAAACATGGCTACAGGGCCACATTTATGCCAAAACCTGTTGAAGGTTTAACTGGAAACGGCTGTCATGCGCATATTTCCGTTTGGGATGCTCCAGGCACTGCTGCAAAAACAAATGTTTTTGCAATGGATGCAAACCAAACTAGCCAGACCGCAGAATTAGGCCTTTCTGAAAAGGGCAGGTATTTCTTAGGCGGTATTATGAAACATGCTTCAGCGTTGGCAGCAATTACAAATCCAACCGTAAACAGTTTCAAACGGATAAATGCTCCACGTACCACTTCAGGAGCAACCTGGGCGCCAAATACGGTAACCTGGACTGGTAATAATAGAACCCACATGGTCAGGGTCCCAGGTCCTGGACGGTTTGAGTTACGTTTGCCTGATGGCGCCGTTAACCCCTATTTATTACAAGCCGTAATCATTGCAGCAGGCTTGTCAGGCATAGCCTCTCAAGCAGATCCTGGAAAACGGCACGACATTGATATGTATGCTGACGGACACAAAGTTCGTGGCGCGCCAAAGCTTCCACTAAATATGTTGGATGCATTGCGAGCATACGACAGAGACAAAGGCCTAAAGTCTGCCATGGGAGAAGAATTTTCAGCAGCATTCCTAAAGATGAAGTTCTCAGAGTGGAACGAATTCTGCGGGCATTTCAGTGATTGGGAAAAAGCCAACACGTTAGACATCTAATCTGAGACTAATAGGAAAAAATATGGCCAAACGTGTAGCAATTATCGGTGCAGGGCCATCTGGAATGGCACAATTGCGGGCATTCCAGTCTGCTAGGGACAAGGGTTCAGACATACCAGAGATTGTTTGTTTCGAAAAACAGTCTGACTGGGGAGGTCTATGGAATTATACGTGGCGCACTGGCGTGGATGAGTACGGGAACCAATGCCACGGTTCTATGTACCGTTACCTTTGGTCCAACGGACCAAAAGAGGGACTAGAATTTGCGGATTATACCTTTGAAGAACATTTTGGTAAACCAATTGCGTCCTATCCACCGCGCGCAGTTTTATTTGATTATATAAAAGGGCGTGCAGAAAAAGCGAATATTCGCCAAATGATTAGATTTTCAACAATTGTACGGGACGTTCGCGTGTCAAAGGGTGGTGGCTTTGAGTTGACCAGCCGCAACGAAGTGACTGATACAGACAGCACTGAATTTTTTGATAAGGTAATTATAGCAACTGGGCATTTTAGCGTCCCAAATGTTCCTGAATATCCAGGTTTTGATCAGTTTTGTGGGCGCGTACTACATGCACATGATTTCCGAAATGCTCAAGAATTTGCAGACCAAAATATTTTAATTCTTGGTACCTCATATTCGGCTGAAGATATTGGGTCACAATGTTGGAAGTATGGGGCAAAATCCATCACCGTGGCACACCGCACAGCGCCGATGGGTTACGACTGGCCAGAAAACTGGAAAGAAGTCCCTAAGCTAGACCGCGTTGAGGGACAAACCGCTCACTTCATCGACGGCTTTAGTCAGGATATAGACACTATTATCTTGTGCACTGGGTACAAACACCACTTTCCATTCTTACCAGATGATCTACGCTTGAAAACTGCCAACCGATTAGCGACTGCAGATCTATACAAAGGAGTTGTTTGGTATAAGAATCCGTCGCTATTTTATCTTGGTATGCAAGATCAATGGTACACTTTTAACATGTTTGACGCACAGGCATGGTGGGTACGTGATTGTATCATGGAGAAGGTTTCTCTGCCCAATGTTACCTCTATGGCGAACGACGTCATTGAACGTGAAGCAGCGGAAGACGCTATCAAAAACGATTACGAGAGTATAGAATATCAAGGGGCTTACTTAATGGAGCTAATTGCTGAGACCGATTACCCAAGTTTTGATATTACCGCAGCAAATAGGGCTTTCCATGAATATAAAAAACATAAAGAGGAGGGCATCATGCACTTCCGGAATTATGGATACGTAAGCCCAATAACTGGTAAAATGGCACCAAAACATCATACGGCATGGCGAGATGCAATGGATGACAGCCTAGAGCACTACTTAGAGATATAAGATCTAAATTTCTTGTTGAAAGTGCTTGATTACCGATTTGATTGGATTTTGGGCTGCTTGACCAAGCCCACAAATAGAAGCATCAGCCATAGTGGTAGTAAGTTCAACCAAAAGCTTCTGGTCCCAATTTTTAGCTCCCATTAGTTTTACTGCCTTTTCACAACCAACCCGACAAGGCGTACACTGCCCACAGCTTTCATCTTCAAAAAACTTTAGCATATTGAGGGCAGCAGCCCGCGCACTGTCTTGATCTGAGAGCACAACAACCGCTGCAGAGCCAATAAATGTGTCAAGTGGTTGCAATGTATCAAAATCCAGCGGAACGTCATGGATTGAAGCCGGAAGTAAGCCTGAAGATGGTCCACCCGGCTGATAAGCCTTGAATATATGTCCCGCTAACATTCCCCCACTAGCTGCAATGATGTCCGTGATGGTTGAGCCAGCAGGTAACAAATATACTCCTGGTTTTTGTACCCGACCGGAGACCGAATAGCTTCGCAGACCGCGCCGTCCATTATGCTCGGTCGTATTGAGACACTCAGGCCCTTCACGCACAATACGTGCCACCCACAGTAGTGTCTCTACATTATGTACCAATGTTGGCCGGCTATGGATGCCTACTGCTGCGACAAAGGGTGGACGGTGTCTTGGCAGTCCCCGTTTCCCCTCAATGCTTTCAATCATCGCACTTTCTTCACCACAAATATAGGCGCCCGCACCACGTCGTAAATCAATGTAACCCTCTGGAACTAAGCCTGCGGTCTCCAAAGCAATAATTTCAGCCGCCAAGATATGAAGTACAGCAGGATACTCATCTCGCATGTATATAAAGCAAGTATCAGCCTCTACCGCCCAGGCGGCAATCAGCATACCTTCCAGAAACAAATGCGGGGTTCGTTCCAGATAGTAACGATCCTTAAAAGTTCCAGGCTCACCTTCATCACCATTCACTGCGAGGTAACGAGGACCGGCATTCCCACGCACAAATCCCCATTTGGTGCCAGATGGGAAGCCAGCACCACCTAATCCACGCAAACCACTTTCCTTAACCTTGGCCTGCACCTTTTCCCAATTGCCACCAGAACGCAGCTTCAGTAACTCGCTATAACCACCACCGGCTTTGTAAGATAATAGGCTTTCATAGTCTGGGATATCAGCATGAATATGGTTAGCTTTAATAGCAGATACCACTTTTTCGGGTGTCGCGTGATCAATGTGATGATGCCCCAACTCCAGCACTGGAGCGGTATCACAACGCCCCATGCAAGGCGCACGAACCACCCGAACTTCAGTTGGATCTAATCCAGACTTCAAAGCCTCCTGCAAAGCAGTAGCCCCAGCCAATTCACATGATAAACTATCACACACACGCACAGTAAGTGCCGGTGGTGGAGTTTCATCTTCCTTTACGACATCAAAGTGGGCGTAAAAAGTTGCTACCTCATAAATCTCTGCCTGGCTTAAACGCATCTCTTCAGCCAAAGCACGCATATGTGATGCCGAAATATGACCGTATGCGTCCTGAATTAAATGCAAAAATTCAATTAACAAGTCACGACGCCTAGGATGGTCACCTAAAAGTTTCTTAACTTCTGACCATGCCAAGTCTTCAACCTGCCGTCCCTTTGGACGCGATCGTCCTTTACCGGATCCAGACTTCCAAACACCCTTGGTTGAAGCGGTAGACATTATGCCGATTCCTTGTTGATTATAATTTCTTTTAAATAAACTTATTTCCCTGTGGGTCAATGAATCTGCTGAATAGACATTAGATTATTGTTGGCATCAATTTTCCTTGCTTGAGTGCCAATTAGGTCTCAAAAAGCTCTTTTTAACTCTACTAATAAATCCTCACAAAGTTTTCATCATTTTCTAACGTTCAAAGCTGTCATAAATCAGCTGCATAGTTATTTCCTCGGCATGGGAATGACATAGCTTTTATTGCCCGTTAGAACAGCAAAGGCTTCATTCTCCATCAACACATCAAACTCTGCAGCTTCACTTCTTAGACCTCCAGTAAATGTCCCAAAAGATGGTAAAATGACCCGCCTTTCATCATACAGAAAACAAGGTCGCACAATTGATCTACTCCTTAGTCGTACAGCCGCTTTAGGGTGATAATGGCCTGAAATTTCAGCTTTAGTTCCAACTTTTGCTATGTGTCGAAATACTAATGGCTCAAAATTATATTCTTCCAAATATTGGCCAGTAAGTTTACCTACTCCCAGATCGTGGTTACCCTGAATCCAAATCCACATTCTACCGGTCTGCAGTTGGCTTAGACACAATCGATCAGCTAAGCTCAAACTGTCAGCCGCCTCCAGATCATCAAAGTTATCACCCAGACATATAACAATATCAGGCTCTAATAATTCGATTTCTTTCCGCAATCGCTGCAAAGTATCAATAGTTTCATATGGTGGAACTAAAACGCCAGACCGTCGTGCCAAACGATCCGACTTCCCAAGATGTAAATCTGATACACACAAGACGCGTTCTTCTGGCCACCACAAAACACCAGATGGCCGTGCAATCAATTGCACTCCAAAAAAAGAAAAAAAATGTCCATCAAGCATATTAGCTATTCGCCTACTTAAACTAAAAAGGCAAAGAATATTGAAACCTCACCCCAGTTAGATTTAGCCTAGATTCGATCAAGTCCCGAAACTGACATCAAACGCGCAGTCTCTTCAGCCAAAATACGTTCTTCAGCTTGGCCTTTTACTGGAACCCTACCCATTTCCAGGAGAAGGGGCGCAGCAAATGGAGTGACTCTGTCTAAAACTATATGATCAATGCGACCAGAGATACGATCGAGCATTTCCTCAATCCTACCAAAATCTATCAGACCCTTCATTGCCTCCTCTCGTGTTATCTTAAGTAAAACGTGACTTGGATCATACTTTAGTAATGTTTCGTAAAGTATATCGGAGGAGAAAGTCGCCTGACGACCTGATTTCCGACTTCCTGGTAAGTTTCGTTCAATCAAGCCAGAAATTACTGCGCTAGACCTAAAGGTTCGCTTCATCACCGCATTATTGGACAACCAAGTTTCCAAACCATCACGGAGCCCAACTCGATTCAACAGAGGGGAAGGATCAATTAAAGGTTCGAGACCCCAAAGTAGGACAGCATAATCCGTAGCAACAAACCCTAGAGGATTTAACCCAGCTTCTTCCATACGCTTTGATAAAAGCAGGCCCAATGTCTGCATAGCATTGCGACCAGCAAAACCATAAAATACACTGGCAAAGCGCCCCTTATTTGGGAAGGTCTCTACGAGGAGGCGATCCACTTCTGGCAAACGACTTACTTCACGCTGTAATTGCATCCATTCTCGTACATAGTGCGGCATCTCAGGCCATTCTTTTTTTTGAAAACAAGCTAACATACGATGACTAAGCTGTGTTGAAGTGGCGAATTTAGTCCCACTGAAAGTAGCTATTTTAGGTTTCCCTTTATGTTTTTGGGAGACTTGAACAGTCATATCACGAAGGCCTTCATAGCACACAACTTGCCCAGCAATTAAAAATGTATCACCAAAACTCAGCGTAGCTGCAAAAGCTTCCTCCACCTCACCCAATGGCTTGCCACCACGCCCCTTAATGCGCACTTTGACCAATTCAGTGTCCTGAATAGTGCCAATATTCATTCTAATACGTTTTGCCGCTCGTGGATCTCTAAGGTGCCATTTACCCTCATTAGAAAGTACCAGTCGTTGCCATTTATCATAAGACTTCAGAGCATAACCACCCGTTGCACAAAAATCCAAACACTCATCAAATTCTTTCCTACTTAAATCTGAGTAACTACCTGCACTGATGACCTGCAAGTATAGTGCATCTGCCAAAAATGGCCCAGCACATGCAGCTATCAAAATATGTTGGCAAAGAACATCGCGAGGGCCTGCATCACGATCATCACGATCTAAATCATTTTCTTGAACCGCCTGAAGTGCTGCTACGCATTCTACTACTTCAAACCGGTTAGCTGGTACCAACCTTGCTTTTGAGGGCACGTCATATTGGTGATTGGATCTGCCAATGCGCTGAACTAAGCGCTTTACATTCTTCGGCGCGCCTATTTGGATCACCAGGTCTACATCACCCCAATCAATGCCCAAATCGAGTGAACCAGTGCAAACGATGGCTCTAAGCTCTCCTTTAACCATGGCATTCTCAACTCGTTCGCGTTGTTCACGAGATAAGGATCCATGGTGAATGCCAACAGGTAAGTTTGCCGTATTAGCTAACCAAAGATTATGAAAAAATAGTTCGGCTTGCGCCCTTGTATTGTGAAAAATTAAGGTGGTCTTATGCTTGGCCACTTCCCGTAACACAGCTGGAATAGCATAAGAGGCACCACTACCCATCCAGGGAGCTGTTTCAGAAATCTGGAGCATTTCAACATCAGGTGGAGCCAAAGTATCGAGTTTAATTATTTCACAGTAATTTGAGTTATAACTCAAAAAATTGGCGGCTAAGCCAGGATCTTTTACTGTCGCAGACAAGCCAACACGTCTCAGATTAGGGCACATACTTTGTATTGCAGCTAGGGCCAACATAAGTTGATCTCCCCGCTTACTTTCACTAAGTGCATGAATTTCGTCGATTACGACCCTCTGAAGCCCAGCAAAAATTCTGCTATTATCTTCATAACTAGTTAAAAGCGCGAGGCTTTCAGGGGTCGTCAATAGAATTTGCGGAGGATCCACTCGTTGTCGCCTTTTTAGAGTCGGACTAGTGTCTCCAGTCCGTTCTTCAACTCTAATATCCAAGCCAATTTCACTTATTGGTGTGCGCAAATTACGTTTTATATCTGCCGCCAAGGCTTTTAGGGGAGATACATACAGCGTGTGCATTCCCTGTCGTGGGGTCTCCGCAAGGGATGCCAAACTAGGGAGAAACCCTGCCATTGTTTTACCACTACCAGTTGGCGCAATAAGTAGTGCAGTCGAAGCATTTTGGTGTGCCATCATTTTTAATTGATGAGGATGAGGGGTCCAGCCCTTTTGGTCAAACCAGCCCTGTATGGCAGAAGGAAAAACAGACGGCAAAACATCAAGCCTTTCAAACTATATCAACTTTTCCTCAGAACCTAATAAACTGTTTAAAATGTTTAAACTGTAAGTCCGTCAGGTTCAGCCAGCCCATTCACACGGCAGGTCGCAGTCAAAGTATTTGCTAGCAAACACGCAATTGTCATCGGACCAACACCGCCCGGAACAGGCGTGATAGCACCAGCAACCTTAAAACAGCTATCATAATCTACGTCACCAACGAGCTTCATCTTGCCCTCTCCCCTCTCGGGAGCTGGGATCCTATTAATACCCACATCAATAACAACAGCACCAGGTTTAATCCATTCACCTGGCACCATTTCAGGGCGACCAACAGCAGCCACCACAATATCTGCACCTCCAACAACCGCCTGCAGATCCTTGGTACGTGAATGCGCTATAGTAACTGTACAGCTATCACCAAGTAATAGCTGTGCCATAGGTTTACCCACAATGTTAGAACGCCCTATCACAACAGCATTCTGTCCAGATAGTGATCCAAAATGATCTCGCAGCATCATCAGACATCCTAACGGAGTACAGGGAACCATTGATTTTTGACCCGTGCCGAGGAGACCAACATTCGAAATGTGAAACCCATCAACGTCTTTTGCTGGGTTAATACTGTTTATTACCAAGTCTTCATTAAGGTGTTTGGGAAGTGGTAGTTGAACTAGAATTCCGTGGATCGCGGGATCGCTATTTAACTGATCGATAACCGCCAATAATTCGTCTTCAGGGGTCTCTGCGTCAAGCTTGTGTTCCACTGAATGCATTCCCACCTCAACGGTCAACTTACCTTTTGAGCGCACGTAGACTTGGCTGGCAGGGTCTTCGCCGACCAACACAACTGCCAAACCAGGCACTATCCCGTGATCAGACTTCAGACGAGAAACATGCCCCGCCACTTGTTCTCTAACCCTTGCTGCAAACGCTTTGCCATCGATAACCTGCGCATTCATAACCGATCTCCGACCTGTTTATTCAAATATTATTATCTTTTAAGGCTATTCTTTGAGAGGACCCTAAACTAATTTCACAGAGCCATATCTCAAAATAAACCCTCAATTTCGCCAGCATCATTGAGCATAATTGTCTCAGCCGCCGGTGTCCGAGGGAGCCCCGGCATTGTCATGATTTCACCACAGACCGCTACAATAAACCCAGCTCCAGCGGACAGACGGACCTCTCGTACAGGAACTGAATGGCCTACAGGTGCCCCACGTAGGTTTGGATCAGTACTAAAACTGTACTGTGTCTTAGCCATACAAACAGGTAGGTTGCCATAACCTTGATCTTCCCAATCTTTAAGCTGGTTAAGAATTTTCTGATCCATCACAGCCTCATCAGCCCGATAGATTTTTTTAGAGATTGTTTGTATTTTATCTGCCAGAGACATCTCATCAGGGTAAATGGGCGAGAAGTTAGCCAAGCCTGCATCGGCAATTTCGGCAACACGTACTGCTAAATCCTCAGCACCCTTACCGCCAAACTCCCAGTGCTGTGAAACAATTGCCTCAGATCCTTGGCTCACAACATAATCTTTAACCGCCTGCACCTCAGCATCGGTATCAGTCACAAAATAATTGATAGCTACGACTACAGGGACGCCAAAGCTTTTTAAATTCTCTATGTGCCGCCCTAAGTTAGAGCATCCAGACTCAACTGCCGCGACATTTTCAGGACCAAGATCAGCCTTAGATACTCCACCATTCATCTTCATTGCACGCACTGTAGCTACAAGGACTACGACTGAAGGAGACAGCCCTGCTTTACGACATTTAATATTTAAAAACTTCTCAGCACCTAAATCAGCACCAAAACCCGCTTCAGTAATAACATAGTCGCAAAGCTTTAATGCTGTTGTTGTAGCTATAACAGAATTGCATCCATGAGCGATATTGGCGAAAGGTCCGCCGTGTACAAATGCAGGGTTATTTTCCAATGTCTGAACCAGATTAGGTTGTATAGCGTCTTTGAGCAAAACCGTCATGGCTCCATCAGCTTTAATATCTCGCGCAAAAACTGGGGTGCGGTCCCTACGGTAGGCAACAATCATATCACCCAATCGTTTTTGTAAATCTTTCAAATTTCTTGCAAGACACAAGATGGCCATTACCTCTGATGCCACTGTTATGTCAAAACCAGCTTCCCGCGGAAAACCGTTAGATACCCCACCCAGTGAAGCAGTAATCTGACGAAGGGCCCTATCGTTCATGTCCACCACCCTACGCCAAACAACGCGTCGGGTATCAATGTCTAACGAGTTACCCCAGTAAATATGATTATCAATCATCGCGGATAGAAGACTATGGGCTGAGGTTATCGCGTGAAAGTCACCAGTAAAATGTAGGTTCATATCCTCCATTGGAACAATCTGCGCATAGCCACCACCGGCGGCGCCACCCTTCATCCCAAAATTTGGCCCTAGGGAAGCCTCACGGATACAAACCATTGCATTCTTACCTATACGGTTCAGACCGTCACCAAGCCCAACTGTAGTAGTAGTCTTTCCTTCGCCAGCGGGAGTAGGGTTGATTGCAGTTACCAATATTAATTTTCCATCGGTCCGGTCTTGAACCGAGTCAATAAATGCTTGGCTGACTTTTGCTTTGTCATGGCCGTAAGGAACCAAATCTTCTGAACTGATGCCAATTTTTGCACCTATATCTTGTATCAACGCCTTCGACGCGCCGCGAGCAATTTCAATATCCGACTTATAACTCATCTTTATCTCCCACTGCGGCCAATAGACCCTTGTTCACTCTGGCGTGTACCCCTATCTTTTATCATTGGGCAGAGCAAATCCGACATTCTCACTTGCGTGTGCGGCAGTAAATTTTACGCAGTTGCCTATCAGAAACATATGTCACTTTGTGCACTTTTTAATATGCCCATTAGTTATTTTATTTGGACCAATTAATATAAAAAGACGCGTTTTAGCAGCCTGTTTGGCAGATTACATGACGCGACAAAAGATGAAATAATCTGAATAAACGTTTAAATAAGCTCAACGTCTTCATTAGGTTGCCAACTGCGTTGCTTGGGACAGTGTAATTTAAGCATATCCCCTAGGTTTAATTGGCCCGGACGCTCAACCCAGGCAGTTATTCCCCGCCTGCCTTTGGCATGATGAGTAAATTCTTGTCCCTTACCAGGCAAATCCAGGTCAATAGTCTTACCAATTTGGTGACACGGATGATTTTGCATATCAACAATAAGTGTTGTTCCGTTAGCCGCCTGTAGACGCGACGATGGCGGCAAATGGGAGAAATCTGGCAGTCCCGAAACAACGAGGTTTGCACCTAACCAGGAGGGATCAAATTGGGACAGAGACATCCCTGCAGAAATTTTGTCTATGTCTTCTTGACTGACAATACTTAACTGCCGAACATTAGCTATTTCTGTGCCCTTAGCATGTTGCTGCGACACACGCACATCAGACAAACGGGTTCTACCACTGTGAGCGCCACCACGAACGCCGTTCCAGTCAAGATCGATTAGAGATCTTTCTTCTGTTTGCACTTCAACAGTGTGACGCTGTGTGACGACTCCAATCCAAATTATTTGGGCCAAATAATCAGTAGCTCCTAGTGCCGGCAATCCCCTCTCCCCCCCTTAAATAAAATCTTTTTTCAAGGTGAGTTAAGTTGAGACACATCACCCAGCAGGTTCTGGTTCCATACCACCATCACTAGTTTTCGGCTTTGTTTTTGTTTTTGTTTTTGGAATTGCCGTAACCGAAGGTGCTCCACCAGCGCCTTCGCTGTCATCCTCATCCTCATCACGGTTAAGCGTCTGGCCCTCCATTACCTTCTTGATTTCAGCACCTGTGAGGGTTTCATATTCAAGCAAGCCTTGAGCTAAGTTTTCAAAACGCTTTTTATTTTTAGTGATCGTTTTTAGAGCTAAATCGTATCCATCTTGAACAAACCGCCTTACTTCAGCCTCAATTAACTCTTTGGTTCCAGCAGAGGTTGAAAGACCAGACGTACGTCCCGAATAACCCTCTGCCGCCTCAGAATAATCGATATTGCCAACTTTGTCAGACATACCCCAGCGCATCACCATTGCGCGTGCCATACTTGACGCCTGCTGAATATCGCCAGAAGGACCATTAGATACTTGCTCTTCACCATATTTGAATATTTCAGCGGCTTTTCCGGCCATCGTCATAGCTATTTCATCATGACACTCATCGCGGTAAAAGTTCAGGCGGTCCATCTCAGGGAGGCTCATAACCATACCACCAGCAGCGCCACG
>TARA_B110000459_G_scaffold204082_1_pt1 | contig 11566 bp, 7 predicted proteins | sample TARA_B110000459 | Tara Oceans TARA_B110000459 (sample SAMEA4398296) | marine metagenome | biome: Polar Biome; feature: [SRF] surface water layer (ENVO:00010504); material: water (ENVO:00002006), including particulate matter (ENVO:01000060) such as... | depth 5 m | reverse complement strand
GATTGGATTACAAGCAAAAAGCAGGGATGCTAAAAAGCATCCCAATATTAATTTCTTCATCTTTTCATCTTAATGTGCATTAGATGTTGTAATTTCTTCTGTAATAATTACACCAACAGCTTCAAAAGCATAGTTAAATTCTGGTTCTGTAATTGCATCAATTTCTTCTTGAGAGTCTCCAGCATCTTCAGCATAATGCTTTAACATCTCAACAGTAGTCGTATCCATTGTTGCAGTTCCTTGAATAATAGTTTCTTTTCCAGCAGCATCTAAAGGAACAAAAAATTCATAATCCTTAAAAGTAATTCTCATGTCTTTGCCATCACCTAGGTCTATCACCATCCAACAACCTTTTTTAGAACAAACTTCTTCAATATTTCCAGAAATTTTTGTTTCTAAAGCTTCTTTGCCGTCAAATTGAGCTAAAAATTCTGTAGTAGAAATTGCTCCTTCTTTAGTGATTTCAGCACCATGCATAGACATTTCAACGGTTACTTCTTCAATAACTTCTGTTACTTCATAAGCCTTTGGTTCTGCGTTACCACATGAAAATAAAAATGCTGCACTTGCTATAAATAATACTTTTCTCATCTTATACTTGTTTTAAATTTAAGTTCAAAAGTAATTTATTATTTAGAAATAACATTCTTTTTTGTAATTTAGAATCCTTACAAATTGCTGACTCTAACGAATGAAAATACTTGTTACCGGAAATTATGCCCCTGAATATAATAGAACTCAAATTCTATTAAAAGGACTAAGAGTAAACACCTGTATTGAGCTTACCGAATATCCTATAAAATCGTTAAAGAGACTAGATAAAGTTGTATTTAAAAAATTAGCTGAACAAGCAGATTTTATTTATCTGCCCCCTTTTACGCATAAGAGTGTTAAGAAAATAAAAAAACTAACCGATAAACCACTTATTTTTGATCCGTTAATCTCTAAATACCTTACCAAGGTTTTTGATTATCAACAAGTTTCTAAATACTCTCCAAGAGCTTACAAGAACTATTTAAAAGACAAAATACCTTTATATAAAAGCGATTTAATTATTGCCGACACTGAAGCACACAAAAATTTTTTTAGTAAGACATTTAAAATTAACCCAGATAAAATAAAGGTGTTACCAATTGGTGTAGATGTAACCCAATTTAAGCCCGTTAACCACTCAACAAAACCAATTTTTAGTGTAGGATTTTATGGTGGTTTTATTCCTTTACAGGGTGTTATACACATTGTTGAAGCAGCACAAATTTTACAAACCGAAACCGATATTCAATTTAATTTAATTGGTACTGGCTTTGAATGTGAGAAGATGAAGCAATTGGTTGAAAAATTAGCGCTTAACAATGTTAACTTTTTAGGTTGGGTAGCTTATGATAAACTTTCTAGTAAAATAAATGAATTTGATATTTGTTTAGGAATTTTTGGAGACACTCCGAAAGCAGACCTAGTAATACCGAATAAGATTTACCATTATGCAGCATTAAAAAAATGCATAATTACCAAAGATACTCCAGCCATTAAAGAACTCTTTATCAACCAAGAAAACATTGTACTAACGAGCAACAACCCCAAAGCCATTGCGGAGCAAATTTTAAAATTAAAAAACAATACCATCTTTACCAATAAGATAGCCACAGCTGGGCATCAATTAATTACAGAAAACTACAACGAACATAAAATTGCAGCACAATTTATTGACATTTTAAAAGGCTTTAATAACTAATTATATACGCACTTGTTACTATTGCCTTTCTCTTTAAAAAAGCATAACTTCGTTTAACAACCATTGTAAAGAATATTAAAATATTCCCAACAAGGATAGTTAAACTAAGAGTCTCAAAATACGTATTCCGTATTTTTTATAAACAACATTCAACCGTTGGTTCTTCAAAACAAAATCTAACCCAACTTTTTAAACCAATATCTTGATAAACTTATTAATTCTTTGTAAAAGCTATATGGTTATTTATTAAATTTGTTCCGATGTCAGATTCTAAATTATATTATGCCATTGGCGAAGTAGCCAAAATGTTTGAGGTAAATACTTCTCTTATACGTTTTTGGGAAAAAGAGTTTGATATAATTAAACCTAAAAAGAATAAGAAAGGAAACCGTTTATTTACGAAACAAGATGTAGATAATTTTCACATCATTTTTCATTTAGTTAAAGAAAGAGGTTACACTTTAGATGGCGCTAAAAAGAAACTGAAAGACAATAAAGAAGATACAATCCAAAATGTAGAGATTGTTAAATCGCTGCAAAAGATTAAAGGTTTTTTAATTGATTTAAAAGAAGAGCTTAATTAACTTCTCCGTTTTTAACAACACTCCTTTGCTATAAACGTTTACAAAATAAATTCCTTTATCGTAATCATTATTAAATTGAATGCTTGAAGTATTTTTTGATCTTTGTACATCAATAACTTTTCCAGTAATATCTAATACTTCAATCCTTAACAACTCCACTTCCTTTTCCAACTGAACAGTTAACACCTCCTTAAAAGGAGAAGGGTACACATTAATTGTTTGTTGAGAACCGACCTCTACAAGCGAAACGGGGTAAGGATTCATAACTACGTCAACTATTGTTGTATTCCCCGCAGTCAACACTACATTATTTACCGTTTTATTTTGATAACCAAATTTAGTATAAGTAAGGCTATATGTTCCTGATGTTGCTATTCCCATTTGGTAATCTCCTAAAACATTGGTGTTAGACGAATCTACTGTCGATACAAATTTAACCTGTACGCCATCTACAGCTAAACCAGTTGCCAAATCAGTTGCCTTCCCACTTAAAAATGAAGCTGGAACATACGTTGGGCTTAAAATATACAAACCATTTTCTATATCGCTGGCAATAATTAACCCCGATGGTAAATAAGGATAAACTCCCCAACTCCCATTAAATCCATTACCAGAAAAACTTGGTGAAGTATCATAATTTCCTACCTCAATCATAACAGCAGGATTACGAGTATCATGAATGGTAATCCCATCTCTATAATAAGACGTAACAATAAAATCGCCTAAAACAAAAACGTTATGCGGTATTACATCTTCTCCTGGGCTCGATTGTATTCTATCTAATTCTTGAATGTTATTGATATCACTTACATCATAAGATGCTACAAATGCATTCGGTTTTTCATCAGTCGTATATAGTGTATGCCCATCATCAGAAATCCAGCAATTGTGCGTAAAACTAGTTGGTGTTGTTTGTGTAGCCCATGTTACAGGATTAGCCTTGTCAGAAACATCAACAACAATAAAGAAACCATCATTAACAGCTCCACCCCAAAGCGTATCTCCCCTTACCATTCCATCATGCAAATAAAAATCATTGTACCTTCCTACTTCAACCGGCACTTTCGGATCGTTATTTAAATCTAATATAATTGCTCCTCCTACACCATTATTTGCACCCATAATATACGCAAAGCCGTTCTCATCTATATACAAATCGTGAGCTGACGTAAAAGGATAAGTAACTCCAGTAAACTGATAAACATCAGCCCCATTTATAAATCCAGGTAAATTAGACATATCAATAATTTTCAGTCCATTATTCTGTTCATTCACGATATATGCATGGTTATTCCAAACTTTTAAATCTCTCCAAATTGAAGGCGCTCCATTACTGTTAAAGACCTCAACAGGTAATGATGGTGTAGAGATATCAACTATTGATGTTCCTGAAAATTTACCAACAATAGCATATTCCTTACCTGTAGCATCTACATGCCCCCAAATGTCACTCAAATCACTTCCATAAGAAAGTTGGCCAACTAAACTCATGTTTAATTGACTATATCCTGATAATACAAAACCAGTTAAAAATAAAGAGAAGAGAAATCGTTTAAACATAAGATTTTATTAAAATATATTGGAAAGTTACACTTAAAAAGTATGCGCAACCCTCTCATTCCACTAAAGGCTTAAAAAGTTAAATAAACGGACAATAAATAGAACCAAGAATACTAACAGATATCTAATTAGCGCTTTTTAGCATATAATCATCAAACCTTAAAAGGAATGAGTTCGTGTTTTCAAAACCACTCTCAAGACCTGTTTTAAAGAATTTCAGATTAATTGAAAGCCCCTTAAAGTCTTTTAGAGATACCGCAGAAAAGAGTATTCCATTATGTATTAAATTGTTTCCAAAACAATACCCCAAATCAAATCCTAAAAAAGTGTTTTTTGAAGGGTATGTTTCTTTTTGCTTTACATATTTCTTTACAAAACTCTTCACTAATGAACCTTCATCATTAATAAAACGAGCTGAACAATAATGCACATTCAATATTTGAAAATAAGATAAATCAATATTTTCAAAATTCATCCACTCTTCCAAGCCTAATAAAGTTACCCTATAATCTTTATAGCTTTTTTTATTTAACGTTGTAGTCAAAACACGAAACAAGTTTGTAACAAAAAATTGATCAGTTGTTGGCACAAAAATTACATTATTTTTTGTTGGATGCAGATGACTAACTATCGTATTAATATTAAAACTAATATCGAGCGTTTTAATTGCTGAATAGATGATGGTGTCCTCGGAATTTAGAATTTTCTCGTTATACGTTTTAATATAAGAATTGACCAACAATCTTTCTTTTGCCTTTCTATAAGACACCGCCAATAAGTGTTCTGTTTTAAAACTATCAACCACCAACGTACACATTTCTTTTAACGTTGTAGATTTAGAAGGAATCGCTTTAAATACAAATGGATTATCCAACAATAATTTATTACTTTGTTTTACTGGAGAGACAATAGGGATCTGTTTGTTTTGAGCAAACTTAGCAACCAATTTGAAATTATTAAAGTAAAGCGGTCCAATAATTAAATCAACCGTAGCTAATTCTGGCTGAAGTAATAAATTCTTTATACGCAAGGTATCATCTCCGTTTGTATCGTAAACATATAGTTTAAACTTACAGCGATCTGTTGAAATAGAATCTAATGCCATTTTCACACCATTATAAAATTCAATGGCAAATTTTGATTTTGGATAGACTGACTTTTCATAATTGACATCTAAATAGAATGGTAAAAACAACCCAATTTTATATTCATTTTTACGAACTATATGAATCGTATCCAATAAAATACTGTCAATTAACTGTGGCATTAAACCAACTACAGAAGTATCTACACCAGACGTATCCGCCTTTTCATTATGCGTAAAAGGAATATAGATTAACGCTCCTTTTTTTAAGCCTTGCTCCAATCCTCCATTAATTAACTTAATAGAATCAATAGGTATTTTATACAATTTACTTAATGAATAAAACGTTTCTCCTCTTTCAATTTTGTGTGTTTGGTATTTATGATCTTGAACAATAGTTTTTGGGGCTTCTTTCTTTTTAATGTTAAGCACAGGTATTTTAATTTCCTGCCCATCTTTTAAACCATCTACTAAATCAGGGTTTGCCGCAACAATCGCTTGTTGTTTTACCTCGTAAAGTTTAGAAATAGCATATAAAGTTTGTTTCTTTTTTACCGTATGATTAATAAAATTACCATTGGTCTTAACCTTATACTTCACCCTCTTTTTAATAGGAATGAATATTTTTTCGCCAATACTTAAACCATCTAAAACACTCGGATTTTCTTTCCTTATAATATCTAACGGAACATTATATTTTTTATGGATAGCATATAAAGAGTTCCCTTTTTCAACGATATGAATATAGTAATCTTTCCCCTTAATAATATGAACTTTAAAAGAGTCAGTTGGTAAAGAATCTACTTGCGCAAAAGTAGTCATAACAACTAAAAAAGCTATTATGACTACCAATCCTTTTAATATTTCATTCGTTTTCTTCATGACCTGTTTATTACCCAAGAATCAATCAAACTACTCCCATTCAATTGTAGCTGGTGGTTTAGAGCTAATATCATAAACAACTCTATTCACTCCTTTTACTCTATTTATTATATCGTTAGATACTTTTGCTAAAAATTCATAGGGTAGATGACACCAATCAGCTGTCATCCCATCCGTGCTTTCAACAGCTCGTAAAGCTACAGCTTTTTCGTAAGTTCTTTCATCTCCCATAACCCCAACAGATTGAACAGGTAATAAAATTGCTCCAGCTTGCCAAACTTCATCATACAGATTAGCTTCTTTTAAGCTATTAATAAATATTGCATCAACCTCTTGCAAAATCTGTACCTTTTCTATTGTAATGTCTCCAAGTATACGAATAGCTAGCCCCGGGCCAGGGAAAGGATGCCTTCCTAACAAGCTTTCTGCCAAACCCATAGATCTTCCAACTCGCCTTACTTCATCCTTAAATAACAACCTTAAAGGTTCTACAATTTCCAGTTTCATATAATCTGGTAAACCACCAACATTATGGTGTGATTTAATTGTTTGTGAAGCTCCACCATTTACTGATATTGATTCTATTACATCGGGATATATTGTACCTTGCGCCAACCATTTCACATCAGAAATCAAGTTTGCTTCTTCATCAAAAACATCAATAAAAGTTCCGCCAATTGCTTTCCTTTTCGCTTCTGGATCAGACAATCCTGTTAAAGAAGTATAAAACTTATCTTTTGCATCTACACCTTTAACATTTAAACCTAAATGCTCATATTGATCTAAAACACTTGTAAATTCATCTTTTCTTAATAATCCGTTATCAACAAAAACACAATACAGATTTTCTCCAATTGCTTTATGTAATAATATTGCTGCAACTGTAGAATCTACTCCACCTGATAAGCCTAAAACAACTTTATCATTTCCAATTTTTGATTTTAATTCGGCAACTGTACTTTCAACAAAAGAATCTGGTGTCCAATCTTGAGAGAAGCTACAAATTCCAACAATATAGTTTTTTAACAATAAAGCTCCTTCGGTAGAATGGTAAACCTCTGGGTGAAATTGTATTCCGTAAGTTTCTTCTCCTTTAAAGTGATATCCGGCAACGGCAACATCTGAAGTACTTGCTATAATCTCTATGTTTTCTGGCACCGATTTTATCGTATCACCATGACTCATCCAAACTTGAGAATTATCAGATATTCCTTTTGTTAAAACGTTTTCTTTATTTACGAAAGAAAGGTTTGCTCTACCATATTCTCTAATTTTTGAAGGTAATACAGACCCCCCATAAGTTTGAGCCATATATTGAGCACCATAGCAAACACCTAATAAAGGCATTTTTCCTTTTATTGCCGCCAAATCAGGTTTAGGTGATTTTTCATCCAAAACCGAAAAAGGACTCCCAGATAAGATAACTCCTTTAAAGCTATTTATGTCCAGTTTATCCATCTTATCGTAAGGGTGAATTTCACAATAAACGTTTAATTCTCTTACTCTTCTTGCAATCAATTGAGTGTATTGAGATCCAAAATCTAAAATCAGTAGTTTTTCCATATTGCTGCAAAGATAATTTATGTTATTTGAATACAATATTTTTAGACCAGCAACTTTTCAAATCTAACTACAACTTTTAAACAACTGTTAACAAGAATTTAACTTAGAAACATTCTTAACAATAAAAATAAGAACTATTTTTGTACTGGTTTTTTGAATGACTACCTATATGGATTCTCCTAAACCATTTAAAATTTCAAATAATTTAACAAATGATTTCCTCTGTTAAAAAAGTTAGTTTAACGGCTTTTATTACAGCTTTACTCTTACTTAGTTTCAGCGCTATTAATGCCCAATGCTTTGAAATTGAAAGTATTCTTGTGGACGCTTGCGGTTCTCCAGAAGGAGAAAATGAAATGGTTCGATTTAAAATTGGATCAACAGCACTAAACACTTCTAACATAACTTTAAATTGGCCTAACAACTCTTGGTTAGGACTTTCTCAAAATGCAGGGACAGCGACAACTACCTCTGCACTAAACAATACAGTTACTGGTTGTGGATTATTAATAGAACCAACAGCAGGAGCTCTACCTGCCAACTCTAAGGTTTTATTAATAACCAGTACAGCACTTAATACAACAGCAAATTCTTTTGCTAATTTAAACGATACTTTATATATTATCTATCAAAATGCAGGAAACCCTTTTGGGCATTTTGTTAATTACAATACTACACCTGGCTTAAGAACATTAATAATTTCTTTTTCTGTTCCTATAAATTGTAATGATACTGTAACTTATGATAGAACACTACTTGTTAATCAGAACGGAACACCTGGAGGATCTGCAGCGCTAAAAAATGGAGCATCTGTTAATTTTTCTCCCAACGGCATTCCAACCTATTTTAACAATGGATGTCAAGCTCCAGTTACTCCCATTTTATTAACAGCAGCCAACCTAACACCTCTTTCCATTTGCCCTGGAGATAGTGTAAATCTAACAGCTACCTATTCAAGTGGTATACAATCCATTCTGTGGGCTGAAGGAACAGGATCATTTTTGACACCCAACAACTTCAATTCGACTTATTACTCATTACCAACAGATGCAACTCCTTATTTCATCAAATTAAATGGAATTACTGCCTGTAACGACACAGTTAAAGATAGCTTGCAAATAACTTTTATCGCACCAAGCAACCCTACAATAACTGAAGCTGACACAGTCGATATTTGTATAGGATCTAATATTACACTGCATGCAACAGGAGCTTCTTCTTACCTATGGAGCAATTCTTTAACTACGGCGGCCATTACAGTAAGCATGCCTGGAGATTATTTTGTTACAAGCAATAACATTTCATGTCCTTCTGATACAGATTCAGTTCACGTTAACATTATCCCCAACTATACTGTTACAATTTCAGGACCTGATACGGTAAACATCTGCCAAGGAAGCGATACTTCACTTTATGCAAATGGAGCGAGCAGCTATCTATGGAGTACCTTAGCCAATACAGATTCTATAATCGTTAACACCTCTGGATTATATTATACCTTTGCAAACACAATATGTCCCTCTGATACTGATTTCGTTTATGTAAATGTTGTTCCTAATCTAACCGTCAACATTAATGAGCCTAGCATTATCAGCCTTTGCGATGGAGAAACCATTACATTAACAACTACAGGAACTGGTCCCTTCTTATGGAATAATGGTTCTACTTTTGATTCTCTTATAGTAACTACAGCAGGGAACTATACTGTAACTTCATCTAATACTTGCTCTTCAGCCAATGCTACTGTTCAAGTCAATATCAACCCTCCAATTAATGTTACCATCTCAGGTCCTGATACGGTAGATATTTGCCAAGGAATTAATACTACATTAACTGCAAATGGTGCAATCAGTTATCTATGGAACACATTCTCCAATACAAATTCTATAAGCGTTAACACCTCTGGACTTTATTACGTTTTTTCAAACACAACATGTCCGTCCGATACTGATTCAGTTTATGTAAATGTTATTCCAAATTTAACCGTTAGCATTAATGAGCCAAGCATTATCAATTTGTGTACTGGAGAAACCATTACATTAACAACTACAGGAACTGGTCCTTTTTTATGGAATAATGGTTCTACTTTTGATTCTCTTGTGGTAACTACTGCAGGAAACTATGCAGTAACTTCATCTAATACTTGCTCTTCAGCCAACGCTGCTGTTCAAGTCAATATCAACCCCTCAATTACAGTTAATATATTAGAACCCGATACTTTTATTTGTGATGGTGAATCTCTCATTCTACATGCAAATGGAACAAGTTCATACATCTGGAGCACAGGAGAAACTACCCCTAATATTACAGTAACAACAAGTGGCTTTTACACCTTAACAGCTAACACCTCTTGCCCCTCTAACACAGCAAGCATTCAAGTAGCGGTTATACCAAAAAGTAGCCCATTAATAGCAGAAGGAGATTCTTTGGTTTTATGCCCAAACACCTCTATTGTACTTCATGCTACCGGGGGAAATAGCTATGTATGGAACACATCTGAAACAACCAACTCAATTCAATTAAACTCAACAGGAACATATTTTGTAAGATCAACAAATGGTAATTGTCCAGGCGGATATGATACCATCGTCATTATGAATGATATAATACCTAGCGCTCAAATTATTGGCGACAGTATATTTTGTACTGGAGAATCAACAATCCTAAATGCTCTAGGCTCAGGAAACTTTTCATGGTCAACAGGGACAACTGGAGACCATCTACTTGTTAGGTTCGAAGAAGAAATTATCTTAACTGCCGAAAATTCATGTGGAATATTAGCCTCCGACAGCATACTAATTATTAAAGAAGATTGTAATTTAACAACAAAGGTATACATCCCAAATGCCTTTACCCCTAATGGGAATGGCAGAAATGAACTGTTTAAAGTGATGGGCACCAACATTCTATCTATTAACGGGAAAATATATAACCGCTGGGGAGAACTCGTATTTGAATGGAATGATATTAATGATGGATGGGATGGAACGTTCAGGAATGAACCTGCCTCATCAGGCGTTTATATCTATAAAATTACGGTAGAAGACAGCAATTATGATGATAATGTTAAAAGCTATGTTAACTTTATCGTTTTAGTTCGGTAATTATTAACGTCCACATCAACAGACAACACAATTAAAAAAGTAAAGTTTTAGATTATTCTGCTGTAAGAATAGTAAACTGTTGGTCTAAAGGATTTAATTCCTCAACCAACTCATCAATTACATCTACTCTATAAAAAAGGAGCAGAGATATAAAATTATCATGTCTTTCTTGCAATGAGTTATTCGGAAATAACTTCTCTTTAACATTCTTGATTTGATTAACGCTGACCTCTTCCTTTTTCTTTTCAGCTTTAATTAATCTACTCTCAATATTCTTTAAGCCTTTCAAACTCTTTTGTAGTTCCGCTTTAATCATTGGCTGTAAAGAAACATCTATACTCCCTGCCTTAACAACAATATCATCAAATACTGATTCAACAATTTGCTCCTCTTCTTTTAGTTCTAATATAATATCAGAACCATTTTTAAGATATGCCTTAATCAACAACTCTGTATCTTGAAACAAGTCTGCAGCACTTAAGCCTAACTTTTGCAGTTTCTTATCACTTCCTTGATCTACAAACAGAACAGAGTTCCTTAAAATTAAAGTTGGATAAGAAATACTATTTGCATCAAACATTGCCTTTAACTGAAACCAATAAGCTAACTCTCCACCTCCACCAATATAAGCTAAATTTGGCAGAATTTTTTCTTGATACATGCAACGCATAGGTGCATTTGGACTAAATCGTTCTGGATTATTCTCCAACTCTTTTATCACCTCAGCTTCAGAAAATTCAAGCTCTGTATTGAGCACTTTATATGTATCATTCTCAAAAACAATACGCTCTCTAATTCCATCAATCAAATAAAAAATATTGATTTCACGAGGTGCAACCTGAGCCTTAAAGCCTAATTCCTTTAATTTTTCTGAAGTTGCATTAATGATTTCATGATTTGTTCTATTTAACAATTCACTTTTAAAATCATCAACAAACAATCCTTTTAACTGCTGATCATCTCCATCAATAATCACTAACCCATATTTACCAAAAAACTCGTTTACAACCCCTTTAATGGCAACTGAAAATGTTGTAGCTGATGAATAATGCCTAGA
>TARA_B110000459_G_scaffold7729_1_pt1 | contig 11574 bp, 5 predicted proteins | sample TARA_B110000459 | Tara Oceans TARA_B110000459 (sample SAMEA4398296) | marine metagenome | biome: Polar Biome; feature: [SRF] surface water layer (ENVO:00010504); material: water (ENVO:00002006), including particulate matter (ENVO:01000060) such as... | depth 5 m | reverse complement strand
GTTGGAAACGTGCCAGAATACATCTGTCGCTCTTCCTCGTTCTCCTCCGGGGTTGCTACGAAAAAAGAATGCGACGATGCGACGAAGACTTTAGTGGTGGCGGGAAGAAACGAGAAGACACGCTCGGAATCCGATTTACTCGGCGAACTGGATACCATTCCAAAAAGCGCTTTGTACGGTATTGCCACCCAAAGGGCAGTGGACAATTATCCAATCACCGGAGTGAAACTGAGCCACTTTCCGGAGTTTATTCGCGCTTTAGCGTTCGTCAAGAAAGCAGCCGCGACGGCTAACTTTAAGGTTGGATTAATCTCGAAAGAAATTTTTGAGGCGATTTCCATCGCGTGCGATAGTTTGTTGGATTCGAACGAACATCACGGAGACTTCATCGTCGATGTCATCCAAGGCGGCGCTGGCACATCCACAAACATGGCTGCGAACGAAATCATCGCGAATTTGGCTAACTTGAGTTTGAACAAACCAATCGGATCGTACGAAATCGTCCATCCGAACGATCACGTTAACTTGTGCCAATCCACGAACGACGCCTATCCTACCGCCGCCAAACTCGCGGTTGGTTTACACCACGAAAAAATGGTTTGCGAATTGAAACTGTTGATTCAGTCTTTCCGCAAAAAAGGCGACGAGTTTAAATACATCGTCAAGATGGGAAGAACCCAGTTACAGGATGCCGTGCCGATGACGTTGGGTCAAGAGTTTAACTCCTTTGCCAATTCTCTCGAATCGGACTTGGCGTATTTAATGAAGAACGTCAACGCGTTGTATGAATGCAATTTAGGAGGCACCGCGATTGGTACCTCCATTACCGCGCACAAAGAGTTTTCCAAAGAATCGATCGACGCTTTGAAAGAGTTGACAAAATTACCATTCACAAGCGCGAAAGATTTCGTCGAGGCGTCGAGTTCCACCTCTTCGTTTTTGTTGTTTTCGAGCATTTTGAGAAGAATCGCTTTGAAAACGTCAAAAATTTGCAACGATTTGCGTTTGTTGAGCTCTGGTCCGAGATGTGGTTTCAACGAGATTGATTTACCCGCCGTCGCGCCTGGGTCTTCCATTATGCCGGGGAAAATCAATCCCGTCATCCCCGAGGTGATGAATCAAGTGTGCTTTCAAGTCATAGGCGCGGATGCCGCGATATCCATGGCTTCCGAACACGCGCAGTTGCAACTCAACGCGTTTGAACCTTTGATCGTGTACAACTTATTAAACTCGTTAGACTCCATGACCAACGGTTTAAAAGTCTTGCGCGAAAAGTGTATCGATGGTATCACCGCGAACGAAGACGTCTGCGCGAGCCACGTGAACAATTCCATCGGCATCGTGACCGCGTTGTTGCCTAAAATCGGGTACAAAAAAGCCACCCTCGTCGCAAAAACCGCGCTGGAAACGAACAAACCAGTTTCTCAAGTCGCCACGGAAGTGCTCAACTTCCTCTCCCAAGACGAGGCGGATACGCTGCTCAACATCGAAAACATGACCGGCGTCGTCGCCGGCGATAAAAACGCCGAGGCAAAAAGAAACTCGTATCCCAAACGAGGCGTAGACATCGAGTCGCCGCAATCCGCCGGAGGTGATAAGTGTAACTTCTGGAGTTACATGTATCCGCCGGAGAGGCAGTTGTTTCAATCCGCCGGCGCTATGTAAAATACTATTTATATAAGAGAGATGAAGAGAAACTCTTGAAAAAGACTTTCGATTTGACATCTCACATCCACATGCCACAACAAAAGTGTAATTAATTAATACTGAAAAGTTCCCTTTCCAATTGCCTTATAACGCACTCCTCCTTTCCTCGAGAGAAAAGAAGACAAAGACAAAGAAGGAGAAGAAGCAAAACATCACAAAAGTTCATCACAGTTCACGCGCCTAAACCTGTACATATAAAAGTAGTATCTTTTTCGCGCGTCGGGGTCGTCATCATGTCTGCGACGATGAGTACATTGAATTCAGTGGCGGTGTGGCGGCGAAACGAGTCCAACAGTTTCACTTCGTCCTCTTCATCGTCGTCGAGAAGAGGCGCTCGCATTCAAAGAAGCAGTCGCAGCAGAAGACAAAACGCGGGGTGCTCTTCGTCTTCATCTTCTCCTTCTGGACAGACGACGAGTTCTAACCAGCAGATCTTAAGAGACGTGACGAAGAAACTCCGCGATTGCGTCAAGAGGAAAGCGCCGTCATCCGCCGTCGATTTGCTCGTGTCTTTAGGGAGAGACCATGGGATCGAACCGGACGCGCGCGCGGCGTCCACGTGCATCGCGGCGTGCATCGCCGGTCGGGATTTAGACATGGCGGAAAAAGTGTTCGAACAAGTGTTTGAAGGCGGCGTGTGCGAACCGGATGAAATCGCCGTCGCCGAACTCGTGAAAGGGTATTTGACCATTGGGAGAGAGAATGTGCCCTTGTGGCAGAAAGCGACGAGTTTATGCGCCAAGATGACGAACGAGTACGGGATCACAAGAACTGCGGTGACGTACAACGTTTTATTGCAATGCTGCGCGAATACGAACGATTTTGAGAGAGCGGAGGAAATTATCGATACCATGTACGATGAAGAAGTCGCGCCGAGTCCGGAGACGTTTAAAGCGGTGGAGAAGAGGAGGAGCATTCGCTCGTACGCGAAGAAGGTGTTGATGTAAAAAAAACAGAAAGGAAAAGAGAGAGAGCATTGATGATTGCTTACTTGTTTGTATTTCTATGTATACTCCATCGAGAGGTGCTATTATCTCAGTTTGTTGCCACCGCCTTTGAAGGCGCTAAAGCCGTCCTTCTTCTCGGTCGTCCCATTTTTATCGTCAGCAGCGTCTGCGCTCTTCTTCTCGGACTCTTTTTGTTTTTTCCTCGCCATCGCCGCTACTCGCGCGCCGCCGCCAAACATGACTTTCCCAGCCGCTTTTCGTTCCGCTCTTTCTGCTTCGGATAAACTCTTCTTCTTTTCGTCGTTGGCGCCTTCGGCGTCGCCTAAAACGCCGCCTTCGCGCAGTTTCTGCCACTCTTTCGTCACTCGCAAAGAGGTTGTCGGAAGCTCTACTTTTACCGGTTGCGATTCCCCAACTTTAGGCGCTTTCCCGTCCAATCGGTTCCCGCTCCCCGCGAACGCTAAAAACGTATTTTTGTTGTTCTCTTCTTCTTTTTCATCTTTCTTTTCTTCTTTTTTCTCGTCTTTCGCTCGCGTCGATGTACTTCCGCCGGTCAAATCCACCACTCCGTTCTCATCCACGTCCATAAAACTTTCCTCTTCTCCATCTCCTCTTTTCTTCGTCGTTGTCGTCGTCGTCGTTGCATTACCACCACCACCTCCTCCTAAACCTCCTCCCTTACTATTATAATCCGGTTCCACGTAATCCAACGGCGCCGCGAAATCCACCTCGCAATCCGTCTCCACCACGCACACCCCGTCCGCCGGCTTCGCCTCAATCACGTCGATAAAATATCTCTTATTGTTGTATTCAATCATAAACGTATCGTTCACGGTTAAGCACGTGTAATTTCTCAAACACGTTTCCAACACCGCCTTCGGGTTGCTAATGTTCAGAAAATCGCTCGTTTGCGGTTGCAGCTTCACGAACGTCCCTTTCGGTAACCGCGCGTTTTTCACTCTCAGAACGTCCCCTTCTACCAGTCGTAAGTTTTGCATCATCCAGTACGGAAGATAGCACACGCCTTCATCGGCGATGAATTCTAAAACCCCGCAGTGCGTTTTTGTTTTCTCTTTCACGTTTTCAACGTTGAACAACATCGGGAAATCCAAGTCTCCGAGTTGCGACAATCTGTCCAACGCGCTCGGTGGTAGGATGATTTTGTCCCCTTTGTCCAACTCCGAGCGGTCGATGAACGAGACCGGGTAGGCTCTGTATTGCGCTTCGAACAAAGACGAAGCTCTGTTTCCTCTGTCTCCTCCTCCTCCAAATCGAAACATTCTGAGGATGAACTTCTTCTTTGTCTTCTTCTTCTTCTCTATATAAGAGCGTTTTTGATTTGCGTTTGTGTGTGTGTGTAAATCTGATGAAACGAGGAAGAATTTTTTTTCTTTTTTCTGAGAAAAAGAAATTCTTGGTGACAGCTCTCTCTTCATCTCTCTCTGCTGCAAAAGAAGCAAAAGAAGCAAGAAGCAAAAAGAAGAAGTCAAAAGAAGAAGAAGAAGAAGAAAACAAAAAAAGGACACAAAAGAAATGAAAATTTGTGAAACATCATCACAAATAAATAACTATAGTAATATATAAATAATGCCTTCTCCTTCTCCAAATCGAAGGCGCGGCAGAAGCAGCGGTAGAGAGACGACTCCTAGTGCTGCTGCTGCGGATTCAGCGGTAGAAATTGAAGAAGAAGGAAAGAAAACGACGCGAAAGAGAAAAGAAATGTCACCACCAATTCCAGAATCATCATCGCCAACGAACACCAACAACAAGAATAAGAAACGCGTGAAAGGAAGAGGCAAAGCGAGAGGAGGACTGCGGTCGGACGGCGGAGAAAGTCCAGAAGAGAGAAATGACGATGAAGAAGAAGAAAAAGAAAAAGAACCAACAACGACAACAACGGCAGCAAAGAATACTAACACTAACAACAACAAAGACGACTTGATAATACAGCAGAGGAAACGAAAGCTTCAAGAGTGGCGAGAAGCGCAGGAGAAGAAGAAGAAAATGAACGAGATTAAAGCGGCGGCTTTGCAAGCGGTGGTTGGGAAGAAGAGGTTTGAACGGAAAACGGTGATGATGGACGATGATGGGATGTTTGACGACGAGGACGAGGACGAAGACGCGAACGCGGCGATGAGGAAAAGGAAACCGCCGAATTTTCTCAACGACGATGAAGACAACGAGGATGATAACAACAAAAACACCAAGAAAGATGCCGACGAAGACGACGAAGATGATCCTCTGGAAGCGTTTATGAATTTGAACGACGAAGCGATGAACGAGGAGAGAGCGAAAGCGGAGGAGAAAGCGAAACAGTTAGCCGAGGAGGAAGACGAAGCGTCAAAGTTGAAGAAAGGGAAAGAAGAGGAAGAAAAAGCGTTAGAGGCGGAGTTTATGAGAGCAGCGAAGAGAGCGGCGAGAGTTCTCGTCGAGAAGGACGGAGATGCCATGGATGTCGATGATAACGGCAAGAAGAAGAAGGAAGGAAATACCGTCGTCCAGCTACAAAAGAAGAAATCCATCGTCGACGTGAAAACGAGAGCGCCGGCGTCTGAACAAGCCATCAAAAACGCGAAAAGTAAAATCAAAGTGAAGGCGGAATACATCGTCCGAGGATTCTTCGACGAAGATTCGGAAGGTGAACCCGACGAGGACGAGGACGCGAAGAAGAAGAAGAAGACGACGACGAAGAAGAAGACGACTGACGCGGGTGGTGTAGACAATAATGGAGAAGGAGCAACTGCGACGACAACTGACGGAGGTGGCAAAGACGAGGACGATAAAGAAGAACTCGCCATGTACGAAAGCGATTCTGACGACGAGTGGGCGGCCAAGCAAAAAGCAAAGTTATCCAAAGCAGATAAACTCGGAGCAGTGGTGCACTCGGACATTGACTACCCTCCGTTTCGGAAAAATTTCTACATCGAAGCATACGAAATGTCTAAAATGACAAAAGAAGAAGTCAAAGAGCTTCGAACGAAACTCGACGGGATATCGTGTCGCGGTAAAAAAGTACCAAAACCGATTAAATCGTGGAATCAAGCTGGGTTGTCGAATAAAATCATGGAACTCATTCGGCGTTCGGGTTTCGAGAACCCCATGCCGATTCAAGCGCAAGCTTTACCGATCATCATGAGCGGTCGCGATTGCATCGCCGTCGCTAAAACTGGCTCTGGTAAGACACTAGCTTACATACTACCGATGTTACGACACATTAAAGATCAACCGGACATTAAAAACGGTGACGGTCCGATTGCAATGATTGTCGGACCGACGAGAGAATTGGTGACGCAAATCGGTAAAGAGTGTAGAAAGTTTGGTAAAACGGTTGGTGTTCGATGCGTGTCCGTGTATGGTGGATCTGGTGTTCAATCACAAATCACCGATTTGAAGCGTGGGTGCGAAGCAGTCGCGTGTACGCCCGGAAGAATGATTGATATTCTCACGACCGGGGCTGGAAAAATCACAAATTTACGACGCATCACTTACTTCGTTTTGGATGAAGCCGATAGAATGTTTGATATGGGATTTGAACCGCAAATAACGAGAATATTAGCAAACACGCGCCCGGATCGTCAAACGGTTATGTTTTCCGCGACGTTTCCGCGCGCGATGGAGAATATCGCTCGAGCGGCGCTGGAAAATCCAATCGAGATTCAAGTAGGGGGCCGTTCGGTGGTGAATTCCGATATCACGCAGCTCGTCGAATTAAGGGAAGAAGAAGATCGATTCATTCGCATGCTGGAATTGTTAGGGGAGTATTACGAACAAGGAAAAGTGATCATCTTCGTAGCTTCGCAAGATAAGTGCGATACGATATTCCGAGATTTGTTAAAGTCTGGTTATCCGTGTCTCTCTTTGCACGGCGGGAAAGAGCAAGCCGATCGGGAATGTACGATTGTTGATTTTAAAACGGACGTATGTAACGTCTTAGTCGCTACTTCAGTCGCAGCGAGAGGTTTGGACGTTAAAGATGTAAAGCTCGTCATAAATTTCGATTGCCCGAACCACTTGGAGGATTACGTTCACCGAGTCGGGCGAACGGGAAGAGCAGGAGAGAAAGGTACCGCAGTGACGTTCATTTCACGAGACGAGGAACGTTTCGCGCCAGATCTCGTGAAAGCTATGCGTGAAGCAAAGCAACCAGTGCCACAAGATGTATTAGCACTCGCAGAAGCGTTCGGGAATAAACGAAAGAATAACGAAGTTATGGCAAACGGTTCCGGTTTCGGTGGGTCTGGATTTAAATTTGATCAATCCGAAGCCGACGCGTTGAAGAAGGAAAAACGCCAAGCTGCGAAAGCCGCTGGTTTAATCGTCGAAGATGATAACGACGACGACGACGAGAACATGGATAATAACGACGATGATGACGGCGGAGGTGACATGAAATGGGGTGCCGCCGGGTTATCGTCGGTTTCAGCAATCGAAGGCGCGAACCCAAATTCCGCTGGAGGTTCAATGGCGCCTGGACAAGCCAAAGCGTCCACGGCAGTCGCGTTGGCGTCGCAATTCGGCGCAACGCCGGCACAAGTAGCGCAAGCGGCAGCAAATGCAGTCTTCAAAGAAATGTCCAAGAAAGGAGGCTTGAATGCTCCGACGTCTGCAGCAGACGCCGAAGCGCAGAAAGCGAGTGCGCTCATCGCTGCAGCCAAAGCTGCGGCTGGAAAAATTGCCTCGTCCTTGGGTAAAGGTAAAACGTCTTCGTCGAATCATAATCCTCCCACGAACGACACGACTGTACTCAGAGATCAAGCGGCAAAAGCAGGACACGTTGCCAATTCCGCCGCTGCGTTTATGTCGTCTTCTGCCGCTCAAAATGCAATCATGCTCGCGCAAAATACAGCTTTGGCGCATGGCGCTTCAGCCGGTGCAGCCAAGGCTGCTGCTTTTGCGGCAGCTTTGAACGCGCAGCATAAGATGTCCACGGGCGGAATGACTAAAGCTGCAGGCCAGAGTCACTTCGAATCTGAGCTCGAGATTAACGATTTCCCGCAATACGCCAGGTGGAAAGTTACGCATAAAGATCAACTCCAACAGATCAACGATTTCACCGGCGCAGTGGTGACCGTCAAGGGCACGTACTATCCTCCTGGAAGAGCGATTCCAATGGGTGAACGAAGATTGTTTTTACTGATTGAAGGTCCAACCGAGAGATGCGTGACCGCGGCAAAGAATCACGTGAAGAAACAAATAGAAGAGGTAGTATCAAAACAGGCTTTACCCGGCGGAGCTGGGGCGGGTCGGTACAAGTTGTGAGCGCGAGATAGAATTTATTAGAATGATTAGAAAGTGTGACTTTGTTTTATACTTTACACGCGTTTATTTTCACAAAGAAATGAATGTTAATAGTATCCAGGTTGTGTGTAAGAATCTCCCACCACCTTCCTCGTATTTTAAAACCCAAACCAACCAAGGATTCCGCCTCTTTTCGATGGCGTCTCCGCTTCGTTTGAGTCTTCTTCGCAGTCTTCAAATTTCGATCCGTCCGAGTCTTTGCTGCACATCGAACTTTGGCTTCCTTTCTTACTTCCTCGTAACGTTCCTGATGATCCCGGTTTTACTGTGCTATGCTTCGCGGCGCCTCGCTTAGTCGCAGAGGATTTCTTCGCTTCTATCGGAGGCGGTCCCGGAGGAAGCGGAGGCATCGTCGATGAAGGACTTGGAGCGTTACCACCAGATTTCTTTTTGTTTTGTTGCTTATTCGTTTTCTTATTCGTTTTCTTATTCGTTCGCTGCTGCAATTCATCACCGCTCGTATCCGGTGATCCTTCCGTCGTCGTCCCTCCACCCTGTTCTGACTGAACTTTCTTTTTCTTCATCGACGCTTTCTTTGAAGCAGATGATGGAGAGTCGCCATTTTTCTTACCAGGGAGCATCCCAACGCCCGGCGGTGCGCCTGGCGGCGGCGGCGGCGGCGGTGGCGCACCTGGCGGCGGACTCGGCGGCTGACGCATAGGAGACACGCCGCGCGGTGATCTGTGCGCAGTGTCTATTGGCGGAGGTCCCGGCGGCGTCGGCGGATGTTGCAGAGAACCGTTCGATCCAGACAAAGTCAAACCGGACGCGCCGTACGGGGAAAGCGGAGGTTTCGTGCCCGGTGGTGGTGTTGGCGGCAAAGGTGCGGGTGGACCTGGTGGTGTCGGCGGTGGCGCGCCCGGCGGCGGCGGCGGCGCGCCCGGTGGTGGTGGCGGTGTTACCGGGGGCGTCGAGGCGTGAAAGAGAGACGTGCCCTGAAGATGTGCGTAATCTCCGTTGGTGCTAGGATGATACGGTGGTCTCGATTTCGATGGTGGTGTCGATGTAGGCGTAGACGTGCCACTGATGATAGTCGTCCCAGGAGTGAATGCCGACGCGGACAATTTCGGCGGCGAAGACGTGCTCGTTGTCGTCGTCGTAGCTTTTTCACCCGGCGGCGTCCACAATTTCTTCTCTTCTCCCGGTTGACGCTTCAACACCCGCAAACTTTCCGGCAAGTTCGCGGAGGAAAATATCGCTTCTTTTTCTTCTTTCTTCTTCGGTTTCTGTAAAATTTTCACGTTTCTCGGTTCTGGCATTCTCTGGTCCGAGCTTCTTCTCGTGCGTGAGGATTCGCCTCCATCAAAACTGTTCCCGGAGCCTCTGGTCCTCGTCGTCGTTTGGAAGCCGCCGGGTGGAGGGTCCGAAAAGTCCATCTGATCGTCCTCTCCCCAGTCGCCTTGCGGAATGTGCAAATTCGCAATCGCTCCAGCAACTTCGTGTTGAATCTCTCTTTTCACCCGCGGTGCTCCGTCGGTCGTCGTGTTATCGTTTTCGTTTGCTTTTGCCGCCCACTGCGGCGGCGGTCCCGGCGGTGGCGCTCCTCCTTGATTGTGCTCGCGTCGTCGCCAATCCTCCGACGTGTCCGCTTTACTGCCAGCGCCGAAGCCGCCGTTTTGATAACTACTTCCGTTGGACGATCCTCCTCCTCCTCCATTTCTATAATTCGCATTCGCATTATTATTATTATTACTCTCGCGATGATGGTTCCAACTGTTCCCGAGTTCTCCGTCGCCGCCGCTTCCCCAACTCGCTCGCTCTGGCAAGTTGTGCTGCTGCTCTTTATTCGCCGTGGTATCTGATGATTCTCCGTTTTGATTATTATTATTATTATTGTTATTATTATTATCTGACGAAGAATCGTTCGAACCTCTTTCTCCTCCTCGATTGACTAACTTTATCGACGGATCGTTCATTAAAGTCGACGTTGGATCGTGTTCGAAACGTTGCGAGGGTAAATTTATTGGTTTCGGCGCCGCGACGACTCGTCCGAGGGACACCATTCGCGAGCCTTTGTAGTGGTGTCTGTGATGATGATTATAAGAGAGAGAGAAGAACGAGACGTTTTATTATTAACGAGTAGTAATGGTGGTCAGTTACAGAGTAAAGAGATGCACAAAACACGGAGAGAGAGAATTGCTTTCGGGGATGATGTTTCCCCAAGCGGCACCCAACACCACTTTTAAAAGCCTTCTCGTTTCTCTCTCAACAGGCGCGCGGAGATGCACGAAAAGGAAAGAGAGCCATCGAAGATGATCTTTAATAAAGGTTTTTGTCGGCAACGCGACCACGAATACTCCGCATAAACGCGCGAAGAAACAAAATATAGAATAAATGCATAACGAGAACGCACTTCCTGTCTGTCGTCATCTGCGCCGGCAAATTTTACTCCTCTATTAAAACTACTCTTAAAAGAAGGAGAGTATTTTAAAAGGAACGCAGAGGAGAGCAGTGTAAAAGAGTCGTAACAGTAGTAGTACCGTGCAAAACTAGTTTTACACGAGCGCAACTTTTAGTATCTTTGCGTTTCGCGTGCAACTTTTCTTTAACGCAAACAATGAGCAAATTCTCTCAGAGACCTTTTTTCCCTTAAAAAATTCTCTTGAATTCTCTTGGAGAAAAAAACTCGAGGAAACTGCCCTTTTTGTTTCCTTTTTTTTTTGATTTGCTCTCCCTCGTTTGCTTTTTCCTCACACCCCCACACCAACAACACTCAAAATTACTCAAACTTTTGCATAATCACAACAACGAGAACACGAGAACAACAACGAGTAGTAGTCTCGAAACACAGAAGACAATGACGACGACGACGATCAAAACTTTGAATACTAATCATCATTCTTATTGTTCTTACGATGATGTTGTTTTCAGAAGATCACAAAAAGCATCATCGCGTAAGCGAAGAATCTCTCGATCGTTTACTCCTCGTGCATCATCATCATCATCATCATCATCATCGGATGAAAAAGAAAAAAATGTAAACATCGCTTTAGTGGGTCAAGAGACGTCGACCGGGAAACTCGTGATGGGACTCTCCGCTGGACGAGGGAATAATAATAATAATAATACCATTTCCGTGGTGTTTGGAGAGAAGATGGAAAATTCAGAGACGATGACGGAAGGGATGGATGCGCAGACGTTTGAGAAGCGGTTTTATTGCACCAAGGAACAGTTTGCGAAAATATCTACTTTTGCGAGCGAGAGGAGCGCGTCGACCGTCTCGGCGTCCTCAACGACGACGACGTATATATTCTGCCACGAGTCCGGGGCGAAACAGATGAAAGCGATGAAAGATTTAAAAGCGATGAAGATTGTAAATAGCGGGGAAGTTGATGATAAGTGCGTTTTATTATCGAGAGTAGGGATCAATCGAAAAGAGAAAGCGCCGTTCAAGACGCAAAACGAACCGTATCAACAAAGAGAAACCGTGCAGATTGGACAAATCGCGTTACCAATTGGAAATGCGGTTGGGGAACCTATTATTGGGACTTTGGACGGCTACGAGCAAAGCGAAGAGTTCGCGAAGGAAATTTTCGGAGCGGAAAACGTAACCGTCGTGAGATCCGGGGAGTTACGAGGCAACGGGCCTCTACTTCTCGCGGATTTGTCCGCGCGACTCGTC
>TARA_B110000459_G_scaffold203213_1_pt1 | contig 11597 bp, 6 predicted proteins | sample TARA_B110000459 | Tara Oceans TARA_B110000459 (sample SAMEA4398296) | marine metagenome | biome: Polar Biome; feature: [SRF] surface water layer (ENVO:00010504); material: water (ENVO:00002006), including particulate matter (ENVO:01000060) such as... | depth 5 m | reverse complement strand
GTGAGCGGACAGTGGTGGTCGGATACGGCGAGAAGGCGCTCCATCGGCGTCTCTTGCGGATATTATCACACGGACGTCACTCGAATGCTCACCGTGCTCGAAACTACCGGTTCAGATACCTTCTCGCTGCTCATGCTTTTCGCTCCGTTTCAGTCATACATTTGGTTGGTGCTATTCGCGGCGTTTCTTTTGGTTTCAACCGCGTTGGTGTACATCGAGCACGATTTTCACACCGATTCGAAGCGAGTAAATTTTAAAGACGAGTTGTGCCGCTCGTTGTGGAACACTTGGTGCCGATTTGCGTGCGGAGGTGATGCTCACGATCCACGCACGCATTTAGGTCAGCTCGTTCAAGGCTCCTACGGATTTCTCCGCTTAATAGTTGTTGCACTGTACGGCGCGAGTTTAACTTCTATTCTCATCGAGGACGCCAATACTTCCGGTACGATCAAAACGATGAGCGAATTGCGCGCCGCCGGTGGTAAAGCGATAATGTTTGAGAGCGATCCGCTCAAGTCACGCATATTAGCGCAAAACCCTTGGCTCATCCCGGAAGATGTTTCTAGGGGTGAAATCTTAAATACCACCGATTTTCGCGCTTTGCTCGATAAATACGGCTCACAGGCGGTCATTCTTTCGGCGCCGGACGCGCTGACCGTGGCGCAGAATTCAGATCTCTGTGACGTCATAGTCTCCGGCGTGGCCATATCCGCGGGAGGAGGATTCATTACGAGTTACGATGATTGCCTTTCGGATTTAAATTTTGTTTTTGATTCGCTCCTGATGACCATGGAGTCCGATGGAACGCTCGATTACATCACGGCTTCCTACGCGAATAAAAAATGCACGTCCGTGATCAAAACGGAAAGTCCAAAATCGAAGTATCAAGTTGGCTTATTTCGCATTTCTGGCATCTTTGTTCTCGGAAGTGCCGTGTTAGTTGGTGTTAGCGTGCTCTCAAAACTGCATCAAGTTGCGGATGGCGTCGCTTCAAAATCTCGCGCAAAGGAAAGCGGACAAACTGAAGGATGATGAAAGATTTGGGTAATCAAGGTATGTATAAATAGAATCTGTAATAAATACACGCACACGCTAATTTACATTCGTGTCATCCGCCAAGAGAAAGCTGGCGCAACTCCAGCTATACATCCATCTTCGTATAGGCGAAGAAATGGAAATTCCCCCACTTTTTCTCGAACAGGATAATAAATCTGCCTCGTAAATTTCCTTCTCAAATGTTCTTCCGCAATAATACATGTATTGAACCGGTCGGTCGAAAGAATTCCATAAATTATACGAACGACACTTTGTGTTCTTCATCTCCTCGTTTTGCGCGTCTAATCCTTTCTGAATTATAGATTTTGTCGACTCGATCGGCTTGTCAAAGAGTTGCGGAAAATAGCACGAGCGAAGCCAATGACCAACCGTCGTCGCGTCGTGTAAAATATTCCCCAAGGAGAAAGTGTTCATGAAAAGAACGTGAGGAATTGCTGGTGTCACCATGCCTTTCCAAAACTTATCTCCGGATTCCTCGTGTGCAAAAAACTTCGTGCCATTTGGGAATAAAATAGGAGCTTTAGGATTGTCGTATCCAGTGCAGCAGATGATGACATCTGCGTCAACCCCTAATCCTTTCGTGGTGTAAAGCTTTTTCCCTTCTAGATAACCAATCTCTCCGCGCAAATGAGAAGATTTCCGGTACGGCTGCATTCGCTCTGGTTCAATGATTGCGCCGTGAAAGTTACCGAGATCATACGTAGTCGCATCGAAAGGATTCAAAAGATAACCAACTTTTGCGAGAATAAACAAACCGACTCGAGAGAGCCAACTCGATCGCGACATATCAAAATCCAATCGAACTTTCATGAACACATATTGAAGAACTTTTCGCCATCGCGCGAATAGAGACGATTTGTTGATGAAAGAACTCTGAAAGTAAGAAAAGTTCGTTCCCCAATACGTCTTTCTAAACAACCACACAAAAGACGTGTAGCCTCGCTGATTAAAATTCCAAACCGTATCCATGGCGGCTTTAGAACCGCCGAGTACGACAACTTTATGCTTTCGCTCCAGAATTTCATCGAATTTGTTCGATGAAACATCAGCTGCTGCAAGAATCTCACCTGTGTATTTATTCTTACCTTGAGCAAATTCAGGCACTTTCGGTTGATGCGTCGTTCCGGTGTATATCACAAAATCTGCAAAGAGCGCTCGCTCTTCTTTGTCTTTGTCCGCCTCCGAAAATTTAGTGCAGAGCACGTTGAGTTTCACTCGCGAGGAGGACGAAGAGGTCGTTTGAACCATCTCCATAGACTTCACGCGCGTGGAAAGATACACCGTAACTTCGACTCTTTTTTCCGTGGTCATATTTTTCTCCGCGTTGCTTTTTTCTTCTTCTTTTTCTTCTTCGTTGCCGTTGGAATTTTGACCAAAATTTTGGTGTTGCGCACCCTCGACGACGACGACGTTCTCTTTCCGGAACAAATTTTTCATCGCGCCGTGGACATCTTTATGGTGCGCGTGATCGTACGGCGAATCGAATCGATCCCAGGGAAGTAACGAAAATCCAGCTCTGACACCGTGCGTTTGGAGATTATGGTAACACTGTTTAGGATTCCAGGTCCCACCGATGTCATCTTTCGCTTCGAGAATGATGATTTTGGAAATCGTCGAGTCGCCTCGGCGTAAAGCTTTCACCAACGCGACGGAGGAAAGACCGGCGCCGATTATGACGATCACTTTTTTTCCTTTCACAGGAGGCGGGGCCGACATCTTCGGGAGCCTGTTTGTGGTGCGCGTATATTACTCTCGAGTTGATGTGATGTGATAGATATATATCGTTATTCCAAACGCGGTGGGGAGGGGGCAATACAGAGAGAGAAAGTGAAAAGTGAAGAATTAAAACGTTGAAGGAGAGAGAGAAAGAGGATTATATGAGATGAGACACATAAACGGGGGAGGGAGGATCCGAGTGAGTCACCTTTAAATAAATTTTTGTTGTTTGTTTCTTTGGACGTTTTTCGTATTAAATAAAGTATTAAAGTGTATTATATTAAAGAAGTGCAATAAATAGGAATAATAAATAGGAGGAGGTCAATCCATTCCTGGTTGTTCGTATCCTCGTCGTCGAAATCATTGCCGTCGCCTTCGTTTTAGCTGCGCTGCATGACTATGTGTACAAAATTTTCCTTTTTTTTTACCATGCACCGTCGGGGGCTGTGAAGATAATCTTCGAAGAGTCTTTGACGACGAGCATGAAGTTCTTCGCGTCCACGTACGGTTGTAAAGTTCTCTTAAATCCAGACCATATGATCGTCCGCGGCACGTTGGCAACTTTTCGGAGCAACTTGCAGGTTTCCGTATCATCAACGCCGGGAATCTTATACTCCAAGTACGCGACCAATACTTTGTGCATTTCTTGCAAGTCTTGTACAGACATATCATCGCCGACTTCGTCCAAAACGAGCACTTCAGGAAGCGCGAGCAACGCTCTCACGAGCCTAATTTTGATGAGATCATTCTGATCCAACAAAGCCAAGAGCGAATCCAAAGAAACCTCGGACCAGTTCGATTCATGTACGCTTCCGATGACGACGGAACTCAGGCCAACGAATTTGCAGATATCCCAGACTTTTCGAGAATCATAACTTCGGATTTGATTCAAAAACAGAGAGTTTTCTTCCGAATATTCAGCTAAGTCTCTCACGCGAGATTCAGCGTTTAGTATTAAGTTCGAGCGCAAACTTGCAGATTGCACGAAAGCGCCATGTTCGGAGTTCACCCGACAGGCGAAAAGCGTCGGCGAAATTCCAACTTTACCGGTTGTCGAAATTTCCTCTCTCATCAAGAGATTCATGAGAGTTCTGGAAGAGCCGTCAGAATTTCTTAAGACTCCGATTATACCACCCGTTCGAACGTCACTGACTTTCCTGGAAGATCGGTCCACTAAAGAGCAATTTTCAAAAATACTTCTCGAAGCGTACGCGACTGATACGTCCTCGAACACCAAGAGAGGCACGCCATCGGACAGAGTAATACAAGATCCTTCATGATCGCGCATACCATCTTCGTTCATTGGTATATTACAGATTCTCTTCTCTTCCGAACTTTGGAAGTTCAAAAGTTCCGCAATGTGCTCGACTTTGGATAAAACTTCGAGAACGGATGAACTGCAAACAAAGATCTGAACGCAACCGGTCAAAAGTTGAATCATGGCGGTCAAAGAAACAAGATATTCACCAACCGTGACTTTGCCTTCATCACCATCGTAGTCTTTCAAAAATTTGGTAGGCAACGCATAAAAGACGGCGGTAACGCAAACTAAGCAACCTTGCATCATCCAGGTGTTGTAGTAGAGATGATACCAACGCTCAAAGACGCCGCCGTTCAACTGGAACCAAAGTCTGTCGTACTGGAGAGAACAAAAGTCGATGACACTTCTTAACTCTCGCACCAAAAGAGTATTGTGCAGAATAACGTGTGCTCCAGAGTACACTATCACTTCGAGTCTGTCCTCGTCCAAGCCGATTTTCAAGCCACGGGAGCATCTGAAAAACAAGAAAATGAGAGAAAATCCCAAGAAACCGTACGGGATCCCATAAATAAGCTTCATAAAGAGCATGCCCATATTCTCGCGGAATAAAAAGGCAAGAAACGCAGAAGCGCCAACCATTCTAAACAATTGCTCAAAAATTTCGTTCAATGGCTTCCAAAATTCTTCGCGAATCGCTTCGCAGTCGGTGAAAATTGTCACTCGAAAATATGGTTCCGAATCGTTGATGTGCGTCAAATCGGCGGTAGATAAAATGTTATATTTAAGCAACAACAGCTGCTCAAAGTGCGACTTGATCATATAAGCTCCATTGAAATAGTGCAAACCAACGTGAAATTTATAAACCTCGATAAACGCGAATGCCAATCCAATAAAAATGCAATAATCTGCTTTTTTAAGGATCAAACCTTCATCGAGTAAGAGTTGAAAGAGAAATCCCCACAAAAATGTTTCCAACATCGCAACACTGGCTTGCTTTAATTGATATTTCCACTGCATACCTGCGATATAAGGGACACTTAAACAATTTTTGATCAATACGAAGAGAGAATTATAAGTCCAAAATGCGCTTTTTCCTTTCACGTCCAAGCCGGTGGAAGACGAACCGTGCATGAACGGCTCACTTGGAAATATCTTTATCGACAAGACAGGAATCGAGGACGCGAATATCGAAGCGTCACCATATTTCAACGAAGAAGAGTCTTGGAGTCCTGATCTCTTGGATCCACCAAAAGAATTCATGGAGGTTAGTTTCTTCGTCGAAATACTTTCAGCTTTCGCGGCGCCGGCATCGCCGAACACTTCCCCAGGTTGGAGTATAAAGTGGAACCCCTTCAACGGCGAAAATTGCTTACTTTTCCGCAGGATTGGTACTCTCAACTTTGTAATTCCCGACGATACCGAAAAGCTAAAGGTATAATCGTCAACTCTGGTGACTGATGTGTTCTGACCTTCCGCGGCATATGGGAACCCAAAATCTTTATTGAGCACCGCGTGAGGAACTGTGCCCCATGAATCTGGAACCTCAGATCGGTGCGGTCCCGATTTGCAAGTCATGTAAACATTATTAAGGCGAGTGTTACTTTCGATCGAAAACTCGACGCACTTTTCATCCGAACGACACGAGATCTCCTTCACGATGAAGTTTACTCGAGCCGAAGATTTTGACACCGCCGCGGGTTTTTTTGTCAAATCGACACCATCCAAAAGTTTAGGCTTTCCAGCTGTAAAAGGCTCAACATCGTGTGCCTCTAAAACTTCGAGAGATCTCTTAACCTCCACGTTATAATACGCACCTGGACGGTAAATCCATACCATCTGAATAAGCACGTACCCGATAAAAACGACCAAGCAAATAAAAATGATTTTGATGTCATCGAATATATACTCGTTCGGCTCAATATAATCTTGCCACAAGTGTGGGTTTTGTTTTAACCACTCGCACGCTCCGAGGGAGTATAATAAAGAGGTGTTGTAATTGATTCTTTCATCTTCGCCGGCGCCTTCCCAATTAGTCCAAATTTCGTCTCGCTTCGCAATTAGAGAAGTATTTTGGGTTTGGTTCACCAAATTCCACGACTCTTCAAACGTGACGCTGTATTTTGAAAATAAATAAAATGCATCCTGAAAGTATAACCGGTCTGGTAAATACGAAGCCTTCTCGAGAATATCTTTCGCAAAATCGCAAGGCGCGCTGGTGTGGTTCGCGGCAAAAGCCGTCGAGTAAGAAGATCTATAACCCGCTTCAACAAACTGGTTGTTCGCGCAGAACATCTCATCGAGCATGTTTACACGCGCGAAGCGATAATCCGAGACGACGCCAGCATCATTCACGTACGGCTGAATGAAGAGATCTGGTTCCCACCAATAAAAAATTGTTGGTTTGTCCAAATCTTCGGCAACTTTCACCACAGTTTTTGTCTTCGCCGGTCCAGCGTAGACAATCTCGAGCGGTGCAGCACTGGCAATGACCCGGATCTCATTCTTCTCAGTAGGAGGTAACCATCCAGGATTCTCGACGATGAGCGCAAAGCACTCGTCCAAACCGCCGCAATTACCTTCAGCCTTCATGCGTCGAGTGCAACAATTCGCCGTCGGTGACTCCCAAGTCCAGTACACGCAGTCTAGAACTCCACCTTGAAAGTTTGGATTACGGTCTTCGCCCGAACAATGATCATCTTTCCAAGAAGCTGGAGCATCCAAAACGGGCAATTCCGATGGACGCACGAGATGAACTGGAGACGTCGTATCGAAACCACCGTTGGCTTGAATGAGAGAAAGCGTATCAAAATATTTGCCTTTAAGCGCAGCGGCGTTTATGAACCAGCCGTTTCTAGCGGATGGACCAAGAATGCCATCAAAAGCGACCTTGGCCGGGTTGGCAAGAGTCACCTTATCGGTAACGTAATCTCTTCCCGCTTTACCGCTTTGCGTCCAAAGTTCAACATCGAAAGATTTTTTACCAAGCATAAGATTGAGATATTGGAGCTGCGCGGTCGGATAAGGCCCATTCTCTATGCCGTTATCTTCTGCGTACGTCGCATATGAGTCAATGCAACCTAACGACGCGGTATATTCGTGGAGCTCAACTTCGTACCCGAGCTTCTCTCTCAGCAAAATCTCGAGCGCGAACGTCTGCATCGCCTGTGTTTCCCACCAAACAACTTCCAAGTTGATCGTATTTCGCAAACCAAGCAAATTAGAGAGAAAAGCTGGAACAGAATTCCGATTGGATACGTGCGTATCATCGAAGCATTGCGGTCTTTGCGTTGTCAAATGTTTACATATCGGCGGTTGCGCAGCTTTCGAAACCATAAATTGTGTCCCCGAAAGCACCAAAAAAGCAGTCAAAATTGTAACTGCCAGAGGGGACCAACCGCGCGTTCGCATGAAAGATGACATCATCGCTCGATTGCAGGGAACGATGAACACGACAAAAAAATGTAGCCCTGAGGTATGCTTTTTATATACGTATTTAACGGTTCGAGAATTCCTCTCCTCGTTTCTTTTCTTCTTCTTTTTTATAAACCCCTGGGACTACTCTTAAAAGTCGATTTTGTTCTTGATAATTATGCAAATCTGTTCTCCAACGAACCAAATTCTCTCTCGTCGCTGCTTTCGTAAAGGCGATAAATATAAACACGCGCGCTCGAGTAACGCAGATCAACGACAACAACTCAAACGAACAAATTAGTATCCCGTCCGTCGATGTAGACTGAGTGTGAATTCTTTGGTCGCGTCTGAAGCGTTGAAGCGTGTGATAATGAGGAATTTTGCACGACGCAATATAAGGAGTAAGAAAGGTGTTTTTAATTGTACAGAACAAAAAGGGGAAGAAGGAGATATTTATTTTTTGATAAAAACCTCCTCAAAAAAAAAAGAAGAGGACGCGAGCTCCAGGGGGTCAATCAAGTGGGGGACAGAAAAAAAGAAGAATTTAGGAAAGGTCACGCCGCAAAAAGAGACGCGAGACGACCGAAGACGAGATCAAAACGATCGCGAACGGAGCGATCTACCATCGCCACTCCCGCGTTTCGTCGTTTTTTCTTTCCATCTCTCTGTTTTCATCCCCTCCGCGCGGAAAGGTTGGCGAGGGGAAAAAAAAGAGAGAGCGCATTTTAAAGGTGTGTTTCTCCATATAGTCCTTTTGAGCTTTCTCTTTTGAGAAAAACGGAAAGAAATATATTCCCTCTCTTTCTCTTTCAAATTCCTCTGACAACAACGACACACAACAACAACAACAACAACGCGCTCTAAGAAAGACGAAAAGCTTTGCGTTGAGAGCGAAGGAGAGAGAAAGCGGCAGAAAGGAGGGGAAAATGAACACGTGCGTTATATCCGATCTGCCTCCTCTCAACAACTCATCGTCTTTGCGTTTTTTTACCATCCTCGCATCGAAAGAAGGGGCGCTGGCGAAAAAAAAAACATCGTCGTTCTCCTTGGAAGACGTGGAAGAGGTGGAAGAAGAGGAGGAGGAATTTAACGACGAGGAAGAAGAAATAGATGAGGAGGAGGAGGAGGAGGACGACGACGACGAGACAGAACGACGATGGATGGAAGACGAGAGGATAACGAACGCGACGCGCATCGACGTGCGCGAGTTGACCGATACGCTCTACGACGAGAACACAAACGAAATAAACTTAACCACCGCGCGAAGTAAATCGTATTTGAAAAAAATACAAATGCAAGGCGGAAGCAGCAACCAGAGCACGGAAGAAGAGAGCAATAGTTGTTCCAAGGAAGTGCGGGAGGAGGGAAGAACTCTGATCATTTTTTATGAGCCAGCAGAAACAAGCGAAGAAGACGAAGAGGAAGAGAAGAATACATCAGATAAAGATGCAAATAACAATGATACTAATACTAATAGAAGTGAGAAGAACGAAAACAACGCTCGTCGTCGCGCTCGTCGTCGACAACGAAATAGGTCCGTATTCGTTCCGTTTTACATCGCGCACGTGTTCAGAAGATGTGGGCACACGGGGCCGATAAAAGTGCTCCTGAAGGAGGAGAAGAAGAAGAAGAGGCGAGGGTCGACGAAAGAAGAAGACGAAGAGGAAGAGGCGAGGAGAAGCGTTTCCTCGGTCTCGGGAATATACGATGAAAGGATAGCATCGGTGTATGATTTGTTGCAAAATTTAACGACGCAGCGACTTCAAGTTATCGATACGCGCTCGGAAGCTTTGTTTCTCGGTAAAGTGCGCCGGGGGGCGAAGACTGGTCCTTCTTCAAAGAACGGCGGCGTCGACAGAGCCGGTCACATTCCAAGCTCTATAAATGTACCTCACTCGCGATTGCGACCGTTTGATAACGAACATAATATTGCGATATTTGAAGATCGTGGGGTTGATATGAGCGCCCCTTGCGCAGTTATAGGCGAACACAGGTGTTCAAGTGCGCCTTTCGTGGCGGCTATGTTGGAAAACCTTGGCTTGAAAGAAGTCTTCATCGTCGAAAGCGGGGTGCGCGCGTGGAGGTGCGAGGATGGTGGTTCCTATCCTTTATTCAATCCAAGCACCGACAGCTCATCCAAGGGTCGAGTTCTCGTTTGGAGCGTCACGAGAGGACGTTCAACGGCTTTAGAGCGAGCTTTCGCGCAGCACCCAAAAATCATGGTCATGCACGAACTTTTGACCGAACCGTATTTGAAAGAAAATACGCCAGACAATTACGAAAAGATAAAAAATGGACAGCAGACATTAAACGTATCCTCGAGCGGTTGCTCGTATGCGTCCGTGATGGAACTCATGATGACTGATTATTCCTCGCAAGGAAAACCATATTATTTATGCAAAGAGCTCTCTTGTTATTTCGATGAGGAGAAGTGCACCGATGAATGGCTTCTAAGCTTTCATCACGTCATTCTGGTTCGAAACCCAAGCGATGCGCTGAAATCTTTCTATCGAGTAGGTCTCAATAATGCAGTTGCGGAATCGTTATATTTCGATCCGTCTGAATCTGGATTCAAAGAGTGTCAAAAGATTGTGGAGAGATTGGATAGGATTAAAGGAAAGTATATGGTCGTGGACGCTGATTTAGATTTAATGGCTAATCCGGAAGGGACTCTGAAGCAGATTTGTGCGTTTTCCTCGATTGCGTTCAGTAAAAATATGCTTTCGTGGGAACCGAAAGAACTCGATTCCTGGAAAAAGTTCCGCGGCTGGCACACCGACGCCGTCAACTCAACGGAATTAAAAGCACCAGTACGGAGCGAATCTTTCGAGCTAGCAGACTATCCGAAAGAAGTGTTCACCGCCGTCGAAGAAGCCATGCCGTACTATACTTTCTGCATAAAAAGAAGATGAAAAAGGAAGACGTCACCAGTAAAAAATAAACATGTTCACATAATACCGGTAGAAATTTATTCTTATATATATTTTATTACAGTAGAATCATGCGTTATTATCACATTCAATGCATGTATGATACATGCAACTCGCACTCGCTTGCGCGCGCGCGTGTGCGTGTGTGTGTGTGTGTGTGTGTGTGTGTGAAAGTATTCTCAGAAATCTCCTCTTTTTTAAAGGTTACTCTCGTCGGCTCCCTTTTCTTCGCTCGCCTTCTCCTCGACGTGTCGAAATTTAAACCTCCTTCTCCCAAACGATATGGAAAAGAGCAGAGCAACGACGCAAGATAAGATAATGAATATACCAGCAGTTTTGTCTAACGCAATCGTGTAATCGATTTTGCTCGCGCTTGCATTTGCATCGCATGTATCCGTGCTGTATTTGTTCAATATTTCATCCAATACGCCATCCGCTTCCATGCCTAATAAGATTGTATCAAAGATGTGTGTTATATCCGAATGACAATCGTCATAGTTCGTAATAAATCCACCGCCAGCTGCTAAGACTATACCATTCGCGGAGGCGTCACAGTTAGTTGCTTGCTGGACAAGTGTACCCGCATCTGCCGAAGAAAGAATCACCGCTTGAGAGCCGTACTTACTGAGCAAATCGTCAATTTTCTTCGTCGCTAATATTTCACTTCGAGCGACATCCGTAGCAATAAGCCAAGGATTCTGGGCAAGTATTCGAGACTTCAGCGGGTCTCCTGTGAACATGATGGCTCTTCCGCCAGCCTCTTGCAAATCGTTCAACGTATTGATAGCCATCGTACTTATCGCTTCCTCGATGAGTATAGATGTCAACGCGGCTGTATATAATGAGCTGAAACCAAGCGTGCAAAAGCTAAATACTGATTGAAGCACCATGCCCGTTTTCGTCACAGGTTCTGCCACGAAACCTCCCGTCAAGCATTCGAACGATAAAAATATCGATCGAGCCGCGGAAGCTTTGAACGTCGGTAGATTAAAGTGCGGGTGTTCAAAGAATAAATACAAAAGAGCGTAACCGACCAGAAAACTAATAAGCGTGAGCCATACCTGCCAGCTCAGAGGAGCAAGGAAAGAGAAATAATCAATCTTTCCGCCGCTTCCCGCTTGCTTACTCACGGTTAATATTCGCGTAATGTCCGTGTGATAATATCCGCAAGAGATACCGATGGAGCGCCTTCTCGCCGTATCCGACCACCACTGTCCGCTCAC
>TARA_B110000459_G_scaffold204092_1_pt1 | contig 11622 bp, 8 predicted proteins | sample TARA_B110000459 | Tara Oceans TARA_B110000459 (sample SAMEA4398296) | marine metagenome | biome: Polar Biome; feature: [SRF] surface water layer (ENVO:00010504); material: water (ENVO:00002006), including particulate matter (ENVO:01000060) such as... | depth 5 m | reverse complement strand
AACCAGAACCAGAACCAGAACCAGAACCAGAACCAGAACCAGAACCATTTGTTAGCATAGCCGAGCGATTCATTGGTGCTGACGAAGATGATGATGGAACTTTATCTGTCGAAGAACTATCCAAGGCTACAGGTCTATCAATCGAAGAGAGCAAAGAGATCCACTCTCAAGCAGATGTCGATAAAGATGGTTCCCTCTCTCTCTCGGAAGTGATGGCTTCACCTGCTGCTGAAAGGTTATCTGCTTTACCTAGGCCAATATCTCCTGTACGTAGGCCCGTTAACAAGAGAGAGCCGACAGCACAACAAAATATCCCTAATCAGCAGCCAAACGCTCCAAATACGCAACAACAACCACCGCCACTTATCAATCAAAATCTACAACAACAACCAATTCAAAGAAGCCAACCTATTCAGCAACATCCGCAATACCCTCAACCCCAGCCTCAACCTATGGCTCAGCAACAACCCATTCAGAGGCCACAACCAGCCAATCAACAGAATTGGAATCAACCAGTTCAACCAACAATTCGTTCAGGAGTATTATGTCGAGGATGTGGCATTGGTCTTGATCCATATTGGCGACACTGCCCGGTATGCGGTGGACAAAACCTTGGTTGATTAAAGTTCAATAATGAACTGTCCATCATCTAATATTTGTGTGTCATCTAACCAGACACTTGGAGATTTCAATACTCCAGGTATGTGAATTCCTACTGAAGAGTTACCTCCTAATGCAGTATTATCTCCAATTGCGATATAGCATGTTCCTAATCGCTTTTCATCTTCTAAAACATTTCCACCTAATCTAGCATGTTCATTTACTCCAAATCCAAATTCAGCGATAGTCCAGACATTTTCTCTATCTTTTGAACGAAGTTTCCTTGCCACTTCTCCAAATTCTTGCCTAATATTTGCAGCTGTAGTACCGCCTTTTACATCGATAACAATTCCATTTTCAATTTCTAGTTCTATTTGCTCCTCCAGAAGAGTTGCATCCCAAGACCCGTCGATAACCACTTTTCCATTCATCGAACCTTCTCTAGGCATGATGAATGCTTTACCTGCTGGAAGATTTGTTAACATTCTTGGGCGATTACAAATTCCATTATCATCCAACTTCCAATCTCTCCAATTCACTTCAAATGTTATGTCAGTACCTTGTTCAGATTTTACATTTATGATTCTTCTTCTTCTAAGATATGGGCCTAGATTACTGATTTTTCTTTTTATTTCATTAAAATCAGCCGCCATTCCTCCATGGGTAAACATTTCTTCTGTCATCCCAGGCATCGTAGCAACACGGGCGCCTTCTCTCAAAGCCTGTCTTATTGCCTTAGTATGGGTTAACGAATACCTTGTAGGAGCCATAATGACTTGTTGTTGTCGCATTAGACTAGCCACTGGTGATGGAGGCTCTTCGCCGTGATGACGCCCTTTTGGCATGACAATTAGCAACACTCTTTCCGAACGATTTGTGACAGCTTCATGTAATGCTTGGCCTATTTCACCAGTAGTAGGGTCGCATACAATCAGCACATTTTCACCTCTACGGATATCCATACAGGTTTCTACAACCATTTTCGCACTAGTTGCTAGTAATTGTTCACTTGAAGGATTTAAACCAGTATCTTCAGGCTTGTAGGACTCATTATTTGAGTTATTGACAACTGAGTCTACGACATCAACTAAATCATCATCACCTTGAGGAATATCAGTATCTTTTGCTTTTGAACTCCTCCCCATGATAGTCGGATAATGTCGTTAGTCTTGAATGTGTGGCCGTAAAATAAACTTTTTTAAGTCAGTAAATTATGAAAGTATTGATGAATGAGGTACATGTGCAAGTGATATGGACGATTATGAACAATTCATTTCTAGAGTAAAAGATATTCACAAAATCGGGGCATTGCAGGGTCATTTAGGTTGGGACCAAGAAACGATAATGCCTGCGAAAGGAGCAGAATCCAGAGGAGAAATATTGTCTTGGCTAGCTAAAGAACAACATTCACGTACTATTGACCCTGAATTGGGTCAACTCATTGAGAGATTGTCTCAAGATGATAGTCTTGACCAAGATCAAAAGTCTAACTTGAAGGAGATAAAGCGAAGATTCCAGAAGGCGATTAAATTGCCATCAGAATTCGTAGCACAATTTGCTAGAACTAAATCAGAAGCATTATTGGCATGGCAACAGGCAAGAGCAGAGTCTGATTTTTCCATGTTTCAAGAGAAGTTACAGGAACTCATTGACATGACTAAAAGGAAGATTCAATATTATGGGATAGAAACAACACCATATGATGTATTATTAGATGAGTTCGAAGTTGGAATGAAAGTAAGCGATTATGATCCACTTTTTGATGGGCTTAAGAAAAGGTTAGTGCCTTTATTACAAAAAATAATCAAAGCAAAACAATCCAGTCCTGACCCCGAATTACCCAAGGGTATGTTGTTTTCTATCGAAGGACAAACTGAGTTTTGTACTAAGGTTTCACAGGCTATGGGCTTTGACTTTGAAGCAGGAAGAATGGATGCATCAACTCATCCATTCTCTGCCGGATTATGGCCAGGAGATACTAGGTTCACCACACGATTTGATGAGAAAGACCCGTTTTCTTGTCTATATGCAGTCATGCACGAAACAGGACATGCACTGTATGAGCAAGGGCTTTCACGTGAACATTCCTTCACTCCCAGGGGAGATGCAGTGTCGCTAGGAGTACATGAATCACAAAGTCGATTTTGGGAAAACCAGATCGGCAGGACTCCTTCTTTTTGGAAGATAGCACTACCTTGGTTCAAAGAGCAGTTCCCTCAATCTCCGGATTGGAGTCCTGAAGACTTGAATAAAATCGCTAATAGCGTTACTCCAGGATTTATTCGAGTCGAGGCTGATGAAGTTACTTACAATCTACATGTTATGTTGCGATATGAGATAGAAAAGAAAATTTTCAATGAAGATTTACCGGTTAAAGACTTGCCTAAAGTATGGGACTTAATGTTTGAAGAATGGTTTGACCTTAAAGTTCCAAATGATACTCAAGGCTGTCTTCAAGATATTCATTGGTCTATGGCTGCATTCGGCTATTTCCCTACCTATACACTTGGAAATCTATATGCTTCACAGTTACTACAATCAATGTCGGAAGATCTTGGTGATGTTGATGAAATAATTAAATCAGGTAATTGGTCTAGTCTTCTTGACTGGTTAAGACCAAAAATACATCATCAAGGTAGTAAATGGACGCCTAGTGAATTGATAGAAAAAGCGACTGGAATGCCACCTTCTCCTGAGCCTTTCTTACAATATGTGGAAGAAAAATATTCTAATCTATATGATTTGGATTAGTTTACTCTTCAGAACTTTCATCGCCGCCAATCATGGATTCCATTCTAGCGGTTAGTTCGTTTATTGCATCCATTAGGTCGTGAGTTCGGTCATCTTCCCTTTCTGTTCCAAATGAAATACCTAGCATAGTAATCATAGCGCCAGCTAGCATAGTGAATGCAGGCCAGTAAATATCTGATGCAGTCATATCAACATCTGCTTGTATTCCGCCCCAAATCGCTCCAATAATGAATACCACAAATCCAATTATTATCTGTTGATATCCGCTTCCAAGTGTTTCTTCCAATCCTTCGCTCATAATAGTTCTCTCAAATCCCATTATTACTAAGGTGCTTTTAATCTATTTCCCTATTATTTACTCAAAATAGAGGTTTTGATTATTTCCAAGGCCCCATGAGAATAGGTTTTCCAACAGTTCCTGACCCAACTAGAATTTTCCCTTTTGGACCAGTCAATTGGTTCCTTTCAAAGACAGGGATGCCGTCTACGACTGTCAAAACTGGCCATCCGACTAATTCCTTGCCAGCATATGGGCTCCATCCAACTTTAGTCCACGTAAACTCATCTTTTACAGTGGTCTTACTACTCATATCTACGAGTACAATATCACCATCATAACCTTCCTCAAGTTTTCCTTTGCCAATCATCTGATAACATTCAGCGACATTGGTAGACATCCAATTAACTACATCTTCAATAGTACAAATTCCATCACTGGCATGTGTTAGCATAACTGGCAATGATGTTTCGACTCCCGGCATGCCGCTAGGAGCCTTAGGGAATCCAAGTTTTTTAGCTTCTAAAGTATGAGGTGCATGGTCAGTAGCGATGCATATGATGGTTCCATCATGTAATCTCTGCCATAACTTTTCCTTGTCTATTGCAAATCTAATCGGAGGATTCATTTTCAGACGAGTTCCTCTTTCATGGACATCTGTTTCATCATAAGTGAGGTGTTGTGGTAATACCTCTGTAGTAATTATTGGAGATTCAACCGCACTACTTGGGCTTTGACATACATCGCTTAGCCAATCCGCTTCAAGCCCTGAAGTCAAGTGCAAAACATGTAATCGATGGCCTGTTGCTTTAGCCATTTCAACCGCAGTCTGGGTAGCTAATAATGCAGTTATATCATCTCTCCACAATGCATGTGCTTCCATATCGGTTCGGTCTTGATAGGCTTTGAATCTCTCATTCATTCTATCTTCGTCCTCAGCATGAACTGCAATTAGTCCAGCAGTATTCTCGAATATATTCCTTAGAGCCCCTCTATCAGACACAAGTAGAGTGCCGGTTGATGCTCCCATGAATATCTTAATTCCACAAATTCCTGGAATCGCTACCGGAGTATCTGGTTTTCCAACTGCTTTTTGTAATTCTTCAACATTATCTTCTGTCGCTCCAATAAAAAACCCATAGTTGTTAATACATTTTTTAGAAGCAGTTTCTAATTTAGTCATCATACCATCCAAAGTAGTAATTGCAGGATTATTATTTGGCATATCTAAGAAAGAGGTGATTCCTCCACTTACAGCAGCAGCCGAGCCACTGGCTAAGTCTTCTTTTTCTGGTTGGCCGGGGTCACGAAAATGCACTTGTGGATCTATTGCTCCGGGCAATAGATGTAATCCAGTTCCATCTACAAATAATTCATTTTCGTTTGATTTAAGCCCACCATTTGGCGCAATTTCTGAGATTTTGCCACCAGAAATTCTCAAATCTCCAATTATAGTTTCACCGGGTAGCACCATTGTGGCACCACAAATTAGTAAGTCGCCTTTGTCCATCATCATACTCGCCTAATACATCAACTTAGACGGTAATGAATGAACTCTTCGGCTAATCAGCGTCTTTTTGCAGACTTGGGTCTAAAAGCAATACAAACATTATCGTTCATATCGATGTAAGGTCCTTCGAGTAAATCTACACAGTAAGGCACTGCTTGCCAAATTTCATCAATCGTTTCCCGTATCGATTTTGGTCTTCCCGGTAAATTAAAAACCAAACACTTACCTCTAGTACCGCCGACTTGTCTTGAAAGAATAGCAGTGGGGACATACTTCAATGAGATACTACGCATTTGTTCACCAAAGCCATCGAGAATTCTATCACAAACTGATATTGTCACATCAGGTGTTACGTCTCGTTTCGCAGGGCCTGTGCCCCCGGTAGTCACGACTACATTACAGCCCAGGTCATCCACCAATTCTATCATAGTCTCCTCAATTATAGAAAAATCATCGGGTACACACCGGTAGATTATATTTGCAGGACTAGAGAGAGATAGTTGAAGAAATTCTAGAATTGAAGGGCCACCTTCATCAACATATTCTCCACTACTCGCTCTATCACTTACGGTAATAATTCCTAAAGTAGCAATATCGCCACAGGTATCTTTAGACCCTGCAATGAAAGTATTAGGTTGCAAACCTGTCACCACTTCTTCAGTTATCGCCATACTTCGCATGGACATCTGCATGGAAATTATCAAGCAAGGTATCTTCAAACAATTCAGTTTGCCTTCTAACCTTTGTAGACCTAATATGAAGGAATGCAGCTCCAACAAATACTATGATTATCAGAGGGATTACAGCCTCTAACTTGTACTGGTGCATAAATTTCACAATACCTTCAGCAGTATATGCCCAAGTTACAGAAGCAACGGCTCCACCGATGAAAGTTGCAGCAAGCACTCTAGAAAATTGCATTCTAGACAGCAATCCAAGCATTGCACCTACAAGTACACCTGATGCCATGAATGGAATCCATACGAATACTATGAGGCCCCAGAATCCCCATTTATTGATCATTTCACGCTTTTCATTTGCCATATATTCTACAGTAGAAAGTGTATTTCCAAGGAATTTAGTTTGTAGCATCTTTCCGCCCAAACCATCTTGTTTTGCGACAGCAACGATTCTATTATCGTCTTTACCACCACTTTCGACACGGCCAGCACCAGAGCGGTCAGCTAGAGTTGAGATTTGATTCCTTGCTTTCACAATCAACTCTTGTCCACCAAGAAGGTCTTTATTTCTATCAGAAATATATCGGTAAAGTTCCACTTCAACTTCATCTGTTGTTTTCTTAAATCTAAAGAAAGCAAATTTTTGTGTTGGTCGATAAATTACAGACACGAAGATAACGCTGTCATCACTAGTGACGACGGCGCCCTCCATTCTAACATCTATTCTTCTGGTAAAGAAAAGGTCTAGACTATCTCTTACTTCATCTTCAACTCTAGATAAAGTGTGTAGTTCGGAAAAGAAACTAGAGTAATCTTGTTCGTCTTCTAACTCAGCCCCTTCCGCACCGGTACCAATTCCAACTCCGCTATCAAAGTCGATAGCCTGGTTGATTCCAATTGTTCTAACAGTGAGTTGAACAGGTTTGAATACACGGAAAATAGCGAATTCTTCTAGGATTTCGCGAAGAACATCTGCACGGACGTCTTTACTATCTGATAAAGTAGCATCCGTATTTTTATACGGCACCATTATATCAATAGAGAGTTCCCTAGATTCTATTTTGTATAACTCCCAGTCAACCAATATATTTAGCCGCTTTGCAGTTCTATTGAGGGATTCTTCCACCAATCGAGAGATATGAGTCCTAGATAGTACATCGTCAGTATCTTGATGGTAGATTTTATACATTATTGGATAGACTACTAGTAATGTTATGGCAGATAATGAAAGAGAGATAAAGGCCATCCACCAAGCAGGTATTCCAGCGGTTCCACCTGTTAGCATAGCAGTTTCTCTTCCACCTCCAAGTTCAGCAGCCATCAAGATGTAGCCCCAATCTCCTAGGTCCTTAGTACTCCAGCAAGTTCGATTTCCTGAATCAGTAATTCTTACTTCGCTTCTTGTATCAGAGTCTACAAACGGAAGGAATGAGAAAAACCCACCGTCGGAAATTTCTAATTCGAAGTCTATGGTTCTAGTGATTTTTTCACCATCCTCAACGATACTCGCATTTTGAATATCGCTATTATTGAATATTGTAACCTCGAAATATAATCTATAATCGCCTTCTTGCAGTGTGTCATATGGTGCTTTGAAGTAAGCCCTTTCATCTTCGACCTTTTTGACTAATTCTTCACTAAAACCGGCCCAATCGCCTTCTATTTCCATTATCGAGTAATTCATTACAGCAAAACCATCTACAAGGTTATGCCCTGCTAAAGAGAAATATTCGAGGTCATTCTCAGGGAAAATATGTATCCAAGGAGTATCTTCGATATCATCACATTTTTCTCCAGTATCTAGGAATGTTTGAGATGCTTTTTCATCTAGGGTAGTTGAGGAACCAAAAATACCACTAGACATACAGAATATAACTAATGCAAATAATGCGCCATATCCAAATCCTGCAAATAACACATAATCTTCTTTATTGGTTAGGAATCGTTTCTTCTTACTCTTCGTACGACGTCGCCTGATCTCACTGATTTCTTTAGCGACCTTATCTCTTGCTTTTTGCTCAACATCGACCTCAGCGATGTCCTCGACGTCATCAATGATTTCATCGCCCATGACGGGCAGAAAGGTCTCTAGCACATGAACCCAACGATTGAAGAAATATCCATCAGTCGAAAAATCCACCTAAACAAGCCAAAATGGTGGGTAGGGCCGGACTTGAACCGGCGACCTCAGCATCTTCAGTGCTGCGCTCTCCCAACTAAGCTACCTACCCGGTAATCGTGGCGATGACAACTGGCATTTCAAGCCTTCCGAAAAAAGCAATTCTAGAATGTTCATTCAATACCATCAAGAATGGCGACCTGTGCTTCGAAAAGAGCATCAAGTCCAGAGTCGGCTAGTGAAAGCAATGCAGAAAGTTCGTCCTTTGAAAAAGTAGATTCCTCTCCAGTTCCTTGAATCTCTACATACTTACCATCGCTAGTTTTTACTACATTCATATCAACATCAGCATTAGAGTCTAGAATATAGTCAAGGTCAAGATATACTTCACCATCGATGAGTCCAACAGATAAGGCTGCTAGGTCATGAGGGATTACATCATTTTCATGATTGATTCTTTCTTTTTCGGAAAGTTTTGGAGCGGTCCAACCGGATTTTCTCTCATCATCAGTAGGTCGCAAGTCCAAAGGCAAGCATATTCCTTGAGCGATCATTCTTCTGACTGCAAGTCGAAGTGCAATGTTTGCAGCAGTGATGGATGCACATCTAGTGCCACCATCAGCGTTTAGTACATCACAATCTATATTCAAGGAAATTGGACCTAATGCCTCAAGGTCTACAGCAGCACGCAGAGAGCGAGCAATCAATCTTTCAATCTCTTGAGTACGGCCTTTTGCACCGCGCCTCTCTCTTCGGAATCTAGAATCGGTTGAACCTGGGAGTAAAGAATACTCTGCATGTACCCATCCTTTGGTCGAGTCTCTAGGGAACCAACCAGGTAGTCTTGATTCTTTGGTACAACATACCAGAATCACAGTGTCTCCTTGGCGATAAAGTATCGATGCAAGGGCATTTGGGGTAAAATCAATCTCAACCTCAACATGTCGCATTTGGTTGGGTTCTCTCTCGGTTTCAAAATCGGTTTTGAATTTGGCCATGACACCCGCAGGACTTTTCTTTCATCAACTCTTCTCATGAAAACAGAGTAAACTTAGATGCACACATTCAAGATAAGTACCCTTTTAGCCAATTTATGGGAGAATCAAAAGTAGCAATCTGTGCAGTATCCAGAACCCCTATCGGTTCCTTTATGGGTTCTTTATCTTCTTTATCAGCGGTGGATTTGGGAATACTAGCGGTTAAAGAATTATGTTCAAGGGTTGGTCTAGACCCTGCTGGCGGCTTAGTAGATGATTTCCTGTTTGGGCAAGTATTGCAAGCAGGCTGTGGCCAAAATCCAGCGAGACAAGTAGCACTTGGCTCAGGTTTACCAGTAACAACTCCAGCAACAACAATCAACAAAGTATGCGGAAGTTCCCTTGAAGCAGCCATGCTTGCATCAAACAGTATTCGTGCAGGTCAAAGTAAGGTTGTCATTGTAGGGGGAATGGAAAGTATGTCAAATGCCCCTCAACTCCTCCTCGGTCAAAGAAGAGGCAAGAAAATGGGAGATTCTAAATTGATAGATTCTATGATTCATGATGGATTATGGGATGTATACAATGATATTCACATGGGCAATACAGGAGAAACGGTCGCCAAAGTAAGTGATATTTCTAGAATTAATTCTGATGAATTCGCACTTCAAAGCCACCATAGAGCGGCTAAGGCATGGGATTCGGGATGGTTTGATTGGGAATCTTTTTCTGTTGAAGTGCCACAAAGGAGAAAAGATCCAGTTATATTTTCTAAAGATGAAGGGGTAAAACCGAATTCTTCAATAGAAGTACTTTCTAAGTTACGCCCAGTATTCAATAAAGAAGGACAGGTGACTGCTGGAAATGCTAGTACTCTAAACGATGGGGCAAGCGCAGTTTTACTAGCAGATGCCGGCTTTGCCAAGAACCAAGGTTGGGATATAATCGCCTATGTCGAGGATTATTGCACTAGCGGTGTGGCACCAGACCAAGTGATGAGTGCACCTATTCCGGCAATTAGGACTCTTTTACAAAGAAATTCATTAGAGGTTTTAGATGTTGATATCTATGAACACAATGAAGCATTTGCTTCAGCATCTTGTGCAGTGGCCAAAGAAGTCGGAATTCCAAATGATAGGTTCAATCTTCACGGCGGCGCAATAAGCCTTGGACACCCACTTGGAAGCAGCGGTACTAGATGTTTAATCACCATGATAGGTGTCATGAGAAGAGTTGAAGCAAAATCAGGTATTGTTACATTGTGTCTTGGCGGAGGCAATGCTGTGGCAATGTTAGTTAGAATGGGCTAATATCGTTCGAACCGCACATAATTTACAATAATTTACTGATTTAGGCACTATTACTACTGTGGGTATCAAATAGGGTTGGAAGGCGGCCACAAATGGTGAGGGTATGGTTTCATTTTCAGATTTGGGTATTGGCGAAAGAATAGTCAATGCTTTGCGTCAGCAAGGTATTGAGGAACCTTTCGAGGTACAAACCGAGTCAATTCCAGATGGAATGCTTGGAAACGATGTGTGTTGTAGAGCGCCTACTGGCTCTGGAAAAACTCTTGCTTTTGGGCTACCTCTTCTTGAAAGAACTCCGCAAGCAGCCCCAGGCCGTCCGACCTCTCTTATTCTAACCCCAACTCGAGAATTAGCAGAACAGATTTACAAAGTTCTCGAACCATTGGCTTGGGAAATGGAACTTTATGTTCATGCAGTATATGGTGGAGTATCATACACCAAACAATTCCGTGCTTTAGAAAGAGGAGTTGATATTTTAGTTGCTTGTCCAGGACGTCTTATCGATTTACTTGACCGCGGTTCTCTAACTTTAGAGGATACAGGAATCGTAGTTTTAGATGAAGCAGATAGAATGGCGGATATGGGTTTTATGGAACCAGTATGCCAAATATTAGATGAATGTAAGAAAGACCGTCAAACAATTCTTTTCAGTGCAACTTTAGATGATGAAGTTGCAGAATTAGTACGTGATTATCAGACTGACCCAGTCACTATTCAAGTAGGCCCAGAAGAAGTTAGTATCGAGAGTATGGAACATCACTTTTGGTTGATGCCAAACTCCAAGAAATCTGCTATTTCTTCTGAAATCATTAGGAAGTGTGGCCGTACAATCTTATTTTGTCGTACCAGAGCAGGAGTCGATAGAGTTGGTGAAGACCTAGAATATGATGGCTTAGCGATTGAAACTCTTCACGGTGGTCTATCTCAAAGACAGAGAGACGGAGCAATGAAGCGATTCCAACATGGTGAATGTATGGCTTTGGTCGCAACAGATGTTGCTGCGAGAGGTATTGACGTTGAAGGAGTTAACTGTGTAGTTCATTACGACCCTCCCGAGAATTCCAAAGCATACAAACATCGTAGTGGAAGAACCGCCAGAGGTGGAGCTAGCGGAGTAGTTATTTCCCTTGTTCAAAAACCACAAAAGAAATCTTATGGCAGAGTTCAGCGCGAAGTTGGTATTAAAGTAGACTTCAAACCTCCTGAATTCACTGATTTACCTGAATTCGAAGTCGAATTCATAGCCCCAAGAAAACGCCAAAGTTATGGCGATAGGAATAGAAACGATCGAAATCAAAGCCATTATGGTCAGAGAAATCAAGGCTCTTATGGAAATAATCGTGGCGGCGGAGGCCGTGGCGGTGGCGGCGGAGGCCGTGGCGGCGGAGGTCGTGGCGG
>TARA_B110000459_G_scaffold3297_1_pt1 | contig 11645 bp, 9 predicted proteins | sample TARA_B110000459 | Tara Oceans TARA_B110000459 (sample SAMEA4398296) | marine metagenome | biome: Polar Biome; feature: [SRF] surface water layer (ENVO:00010504); material: water (ENVO:00002006), including particulate matter (ENVO:01000060) such as... | depth 5 m | reverse complement strand
TCTTTCGTAGGCGTCAACGATAGAGATGTGCTTGAAGGTATAGCAATCAAATATAATAACGAGGTATTAAGAATCAATATCCCTGAATCCCTATTGATGTCCAATATTCAAATTTTAAACACGGTAGGCCAAGTAATCATTAGTAGCTTGGATACTGAGATTTCCACTACAAACCTAAGTACAGGTTTATATTTTGTGAGCGTTCAAACTGAAACAGGCAAGTACTCACAATCGTTTTTCAAGTATTAGGTATGAAGTCTACCATTTTTAAAGTTTGTTTTTGGATTTTTGTAATCGGAGCAGTTGCCTTACGATGGGCAGACAGTCCACCACCAGGGATTATTGCTTTTGAATTATCTAAAACTATCGATAATGCTAATGACATGGTCGCCCAATGGGAAGTACTTGACGCCATTCCCCTAAAAAAGTTCTCTCTACTATTCGATTATGTATTCATTTTCGGTTATGCAGGAGCTCTTTTTATCATCTTACAAGAATGGTGGGGAAAAACGGGCAAGCAATGGATATACTATATGAGCTTTGTGCCGGTTTTGGCTGGGATATTGGACGGTATTGAGAATCTAGGTCTGCTTCAAATTGTTTATGGCTATGGCACTCAGTTCTCTGCTTCTTTAGCCTATTACTGTGCCAGCATCAAGTTTATCATGCTACTGCCAAGTATAATGTTTAGCTTATACTATCTATATGCTAAGTGGAGAGCTTCAATCAATTGAACAAAATTCCTGCATATACCCTCTAGATCTTCAAGAACTAAAAGGAATAAAACTTGGCAAGTATCAAAGACTTGGCAAGTTTGTCTTGGGAAGTTTACCTATAATGTTTACATTTGATTGAAATTAATTCGCAATGGAAAAGATTTCAGACAAATTTGCATTACAAGGGCTAACCTTCGATGATGTACTCCTCATCCCCGCTCACTCAGAAGTTTTACCAAGAGAAGTCAATATTCAGACGAAATTGACTCGAGACATTACAATCAATTTACCCTTGATATCCGCTGCGATGGATACTGTTACTGAGTCTGCAATGGCAATTGCAATGGCGAGAGAAGGTGGAATGGGCATGCTTCATAAAAATATGAGTATCGAAATGCAAGCTAAACAGGTTCGAAAAGTAAAGCGATCTGAAAGCGGATTAATCGTTGACCCGATTACTCTGCGACCAAATGCTACTATTGGGGAAGCACTAGATATAATGAGTGAAAACAAAATTGGCGGTATTCCAATTATTGATGGAGATGATTTACTCATAGGTATCTTAACCAATCGTGATTTGCGTTTTGAAACCAGGCTAAGTGCAAAGGTGAGTGAAATCATGACCAAGGAAAAGCTAATTACTGCTCCTGAAGGGACGGACTTGGTAGCTGCCGAGGAAATTTTGAAGAAGTATAAGATTGAAAAGCTTCCTGTGGTAAGTCGGGATGGTAAAATAGTTGGACTAATCACTTATAAAGATATTTTACGGGTTCAAAATTACCCCAATGCTTGCAAGGATAGTTTTGGCCGTTTAATGGTTGGAGCCGCTGTCGGAGTAACGGGTGATATGTTTGAACGCATAGAGGCCTTGTTAAATGTTGGCGTTGACGTAATTACTATAGATACTGCTCACGGGCATTCTGCAGGTGTATTAAATGCAGTTAAAAAAGCAAAAAAAGAATTCAAAGAACTGCAAATGATTGCAGGGAATATAGCTACCAAAGAAGGCGCTCAAGCCTTAATTGATTCTGGTGTTGATGCTGTAAAAGTAGGAGTTGGCCCGGGATCCATTTGTACCACAAGAGTTGTCGCTGGTGTAGGTGTCCCTCAACTCACAGCTATTCATCAAGCTTCTTTAGCTTGCTCCAAAGCAGGTGTGCCAGTTATTGCCGATGGAGGAATACGATATACAGGAGACATAGTAAAAGCTTTGGCTGGTGGTGCTGACGTAGTTATGGCAGGCTCTGTATTTGCAGGAACCGATGAAAGTCCTGGTGAAACAATCATTTATGAGGGTAGGAAATTCAAATCCTATCGCGGAATGGGTAGTGTAGAAGCCATGAAGCAAGGATCTAAAGACCGATACTTCCAAGATGTGGAAGATGACATTAAAAAACTAGTTCCTGAAGGAATCGTTGGTCGAGTTCCCTACAAAGGAACGCTAACAGAAGTCATGCATCAATTTATTGGCGGATTGCGAGCAGGTATGGGATATTGCGGTGCAGGTACCATCGAAGCACTGAAACAAGCTAAGTTTACTGTAATTACCTCTGCAGGCGTAAGAGAAAGCCATCCACATGATGTGACCATTACTAAGGAGTCACCTAATTATAGTAGATAAATAGAGCACGATATCCGAGCACAGCGCTGAAAGAAAATATTTTAAAAGTCTAGTTATCTTTGTACCATGAATCCATTTGATCAAGCCAAAACAATGCTTCAAGAAATTCAAGAAGCGATTTTACCAACAAGCGAATCAGCTGAGGAGTTTAGAATTAAATTTATTGGAAGTAAGGGTTCATTAAAAAGTCTTTTTGCTGCTATTAAGGATATTCCCAATGAACGCAAGAAAGAATTTGGTCAATTAGTTAATCAAATTAAACAAGAAGCTGAAGCCAAGATAACAGCCGCCAAACAAACCACTTCAAATACCAAAAAAAATACAGCGAGTGATAATGATTTAACCGCTCCTGGAGTTCCTTACGAAATAGGGACCCGTCATCCGCTTAGTCTCGTGAAAAATGAAATGATTGAAATCTTTAAACGATTGGGTTTTGTGGTTGAAGATGGACCAGAAATTGAAGATGATTGGCATAATTTTACTGCATTAAACTTGCCAGAGAATCATCCTGCGCGAGATATGCAGGATACCTTCTACATAGATTACGAGGCTAACAAACTTTTGCGAACCCATACTTCTTCCGCGCAAATAAGAGTTATGGAAAAACAAAAGCCTCCTATTCGTATCATAACGCCGGGTAGAGTATATCGAAACGAAACTATTTCCGCAAGAGCACATTGTACTTTCCACCAAGTTGAGGGTTTATATATTGATAAAGATGTAAGCTTTGCAGATTTAAAACAAACCCTATATTATTTTGCAAAAGAGATGTTTAACAGCGACAATATTCGCATGCGACCATCTTATTTCCCTTTTACTGAGCCTAGCGCTGAAATAGATATATCCTGTTTTATCTGCGAGTCCAAAGGTTGTGCGGTATGCAAGCATAGTGGATGGGTAGAAATAGGTGGCTGCGGCATGGTTGATCCAGCCGTTTTAACCAACGCAGGAATTGATCCGGAAGAATACTCGGGCTTTGCTTTTGGTATGGGTATCGAGCGGGTCGCCATGCTAAAGTATGGGATCAATGATATTCGTTTGTTCTTCGAAAATGACAAACGCTTCTTAGAGCAGTTTAGTTAGATATAGCCAGTTGATTAGCCAATAATATAAAAATGGTATAGTTAAGTTTGAAGCTTAAAATAAATGGTAATTGATGTATCTTGTGAACGCTTCAAAATGAAAATCATGCGGGATTATAAAATGCTAAATTATATTAAGGATGTATTAGAAAATATGCCAAGTGATTGGTTGAAATCCACTACACATCGACTAGATATTTTTGATGAAAAGTTGGCCAAAAGTCAATTCTTAACAACTTTTGAAGGCCTATTTAAGGATAACAATTCAGAGCCAGCTGCATTAAAGGATTTACCCACAGCCTACGACTACATTCGCTTAGGACATCCCTTATCTTGTATCTTGGAATGGGTAATTGCAAATGAAAATGAGCTAGACGCAAAAAATGTTATCAGTTTTTCTTCTCGAACGATGCCTGTTTTAGCAATACTTAGAAAAAATTTATTCGAAAATAAAAATACTCAAATCCTATATAAGGGAGAATTGCCAGATTGTTTTGATGCTGAGCTACTAAAAAGTATTTATGGCTATAAATTTGAATTAAAGCGTGTTGAAAATCTAGAAGACTTGCACGGCGCAGATAGCTTTACGGGAAGCACCATTTTCATAGCACAACATGAGAATATTCAAGCCATGGATTTAAAATCATTCCAAATGGCTGGGAGACTTGACTTTTATATTCATACTTATGAGGGCCTTGGAAGTATTGTTTTAGTAAATGACAAACAAGGCGGGCAAAACGAAGGTTATATCGCTGAAATTCAGCATGTAAGAAGAAGGGAAACCATTTCCATGACGCCAAATAATTGTTTAACTGCTTTACAATCAATAAGCGGTCAACCTTCCCATGGCAATATACAAGGGAATGCCGAGGCAAACCATACTTTGGTTGTTGATTCTATTGCTGCCATTACAGGATCAAATACAAAATCTCTCTTAGGATCAAGTGGACTATCCATTCAATATGCGATTATGATGGGGGTCATTCATGATGCCTTAGAAAACCATCAAGGAAAGGCTATCAAATTGGTAGTTCCGCCAAATTGTTACGGTGGGACCAATGATCAAGCTCGACGAGTTGCGGCTTGCATCGATAATGTTGAAGTAGTTGATTTGCCCGTTGATGGACAGCATGATATGGTCGATAGTATTCATATTGTTTTAGATAAAATTGCCAATGAAGATGCCGTCCCATTAATTATCGCTGAAATTCCAACCAACCCGAGAGTTGAGGTTCCCAAGCTAAAAAAGTTAAAAGAAGCACTTAGTGCAGCGCGTAAAACGGCTAGTGGCGAAATTGCAATCGATCCCGTTTTTATCTTGGATCAAACATTCTGTCCCAATGTGCATTTTTTAGGAGAGGGTGAGATTCTATCATCAGTTAGAACCATTGCCTATGTGAGTGGGTCAAAGTTCCCAAGCGGAGGACTTTGCACGGTAGGCTATTGTATTGGAAATAAAAAGACAGAAGCATTGATTGAGAAAATAGATACGCATCTAAAACTTTGCAACAATGAAGCTAACAATCTCCAAATTGAAATCTTAGCCAAACAACTGCCTTCGATGAATCAACGGATTGACAAGGCTTATCGAAATACGCGGGAATTTGTAAATTTTATTAAGCAAAATTTGCCCGCTGCGAAAATCAATTTTGTCTCGGAAGAATTGGCAGATATAGGTTTCACTCCATCCGTATTTTCATTAGACCTTCCTACTAAAGGGAATACACATGAAGAAAGAGAGTCGCATAAAAGAAACTTAAATCACCAATTGATTCAACGCATGATCCGCGAAATCCCTAAGGAAAGTAAGTTCTGTGTAAGCTATGGACAATTGAAAGGGTGCTATTGGACGATACCCGCAACCTCTACGCAAGGAACGACCAAAGAAGGAGATAAAGATTATATCGTGCGGGTATCACTTTCTCCAAATATGGATCTTGAAAAGCACAAGGAGGTTTTTGCCAAATTTGTAACAGTAAGCAGCTGACAATAGTGAAATGCTCACTAAAGTGCTCCATCGATAATCTCCTCAACGCACTCAGGATTTAACAAGGTAGAAGTATCCCCAAGTTGGTCCATTTCATTGCAGGCTATTTTGCGTAATATTCTGCGCATAATTTTACCTGAACGGGTCTTAGGTAGACCATTGGTAAATTGAACTTTATCCAGTTTGGCAATAGGCCCTATATGTTCTGTAATGATTTGATTAATTTCTTTACTCAAGTTTTCGTGATTCCGGTGCTCTCCGACTTCTTTTAAAGTTACATATCCGTACAAAGCACTCCCCTTTACATCATGTGGGAAACCGACTATTGCCGATTCAGCAACAGCAGGATGCTCATTGATAGCATCTTCAATCGGAGCCGTACCGAGATTGTGCCCAGATACTATAATCACATCATCGACTCTACCCGTAATCCGGTAGTAGCCTACATCATCACGTAACGCCCCATCCCCAGTAAAATATTTATTTTCATAACTTGAGAAGTAGGTTTCCTTATACCGTTGATGATTCCCCCAAATAGTTCGCGCTATGCTGGGCCAAGGAAACTTAATACACAGTTTACCTTCTACTTGATTCCCTTTTAACTCATTTCCATTCTCATCCATGAGCGCTGGCTGAATACCCGGCATGGGTAAGGTTGCATAGCTTGGTAAAGTTGGTGTAACATAAGGAATTGGGCAAATCATTATACCCCCGGTTTCAGTTTGCCACCACGAATCAATAATCGGTCTTTTCCTTTTCCCTACATTGTTGTTGTACCAATGCCAGGCTTCTTCATTGATTGGCTCACCTACAGAGCCCAAGACTTTTAAAGAGCTTAAGTCATACTTATCTACAAAATCTAAGTTCTCTTTTGCTAAGGCGCGTATGGCAGTTGGAGCCGTATAAAATTGATTGATTTTATGCTTTTCAACGATTTGCCAAAATCTTCCAAAATCAGGATAACTAGGGATCCCTTCAAACATCACTGTGGTTGCTCCATTGGCCAAAGGGCCATATACGATATACGAGTGACCCGTAATCCAGCCAATATCAGCAGTACACCAGTACACATCATCCTCTTTATATTGAAAAGCATTTTTGAAGGTGTATGCCGTATACACCATGTATCCGGCTGTAGAATGAACCATACCCTTTGGCATTCCAGTAGAACCTGAAGTGTATAATATAAAAAGCGGATCTTCCGCATCCATTGTTTCTGCAGGACATTCATTGGTCACGTTTAACAACAGATCTTCTAAGAACTCATCACGACCTTCCTTCATCTGAATATTGCTGTTGATTCGTTTCACAACTAGCACACTTTGAACACCTGGACAAGACTCTAAAGCTTCATCTACTATTCCTTTTAAGTCGATGGTTTTAGCGCCTCTATTAGAACCATCTGAAGTAATAAGCATTTTGCAAGCACTATCATTGATTCGAGTAGATAAGGCTGTCGAAGAGAATCCAGCAAAAACTACAGAGTGAATAGCGCCTATTCTAGCGCAAGCTAAAGTAGCTATCGCTAACGCTGGAATCATAGGAAGGTAAATACATACTCTATCTCCTTTGACTACCCCCTTTGACTTCAATACATTCGCAAAAGCATTTACTCGTTTAGATAAATCCTTATAAGTGATATGCTGAGCTGCTTCGCTGGGGTCGTTTGGCTCAAACAAAATAGCTGTTTTATCCCCTCTTGCAAAAAGATGTCTATCAATACAGTTCTCCGTTATATTAAGTTTTGCGCCTTCAAACCATTTGAATTCAGGTTTACTAAAATCACATTCGAGCACATTGTTCCATTTCTTTCTCCAAACAAAATTCTCTTCAGCAATCTCCTCCCAAAAACTCTCTGGGTGGTTCACCGACTCTCTATAAACTTGGAAATACTCTTCTAAATTTTTGATGTGATAATTACTCATTGTTCCTGCTTGATTTTTCTCTAAGTTAAGGGCTTCTCCTGAAAACAAAAAGCTTCACTAAATATCGCGTTGGCTTTTGCTTTATTATTCCGTCTTCCAAAAATATAATACCTTTGTATCATGCAAATCCAACTACCCTATAAAATCATTGTAGCAACCGGTTTAAACAACGAGATAGGAGCCAAAGGTGATTTACTTTGGCGCTTACCAAAAGATATGCTTTGGTTTAAAGAAAACACTTTGGGCGCAGATGTCATTATGGGCAGGAAGACTTATGAAAGTTTCCCTGAAAAGTATCGCCCATTGCCAAATCGAACAAACATCGTCATCTCTCGAAACGAATCGCTCGACCTGCCTAAAGGGGCACATCTTGTGCATAGCCTTGAAGAAGCCTTCACCTACGCCGAAAAATGTACAACAACTGAAAAATTCATCATTGGAGGTGGTAAAATATATGAATTGGCCTTACCCCATTGCAAGGAAATCGTGCTGACTAAAGTGCATGCCACGTTTAAGGAAGCAGATACCTTTTTTCCAAAAATTGACATGGACGAATGGACGGAGGTTTGGGCAGAACATCATCAAGCAGATGAAAAGCATGCCTATGATTATTCATTTATACGTCTAGCCCGGAAAGAATGAAAACCTGGGATGTCATAATCATTGGCGGCGGCGCTGCAGGTTTTTTTACTGCCATTAATTACAAACAGCTCAATCCGAATAAAGCGGTCTTAATCCTTGAAAAGGATAAAGACGTTTTAAAAAAAGTAAAGATTTCTGGAGGGGGCAGGTGCAATGTAACGCATGCTTGCTTCGAGCCCAAAGAATTGGCTAAATTTTATCCAAGGGGCAGCAAAGAATTGCTCGGTCCATTCCATCAATTTTGCACAGGTGATATGATGGGTTGGCTCGAGGACCATGGCGTTCCCACAAAAATAGAAGAAGACAACAGAGTCTTCCCCCAAAGCAATAGTTCGCAGAGCATTATCGATTGTTTTATGGATGAAACAAAACGCTTGGAAATCAAAGTCAATCTAAGAACCCGACTCGATAGAGTTGTCAAGGAAGATAACTGGAAACTCTATTGCGGCGAAGAAATTTATACAACAAAAAATCTAGTTTTCTCTTCTGGCAGCAGCCCAAAAGTTTGGGAACTTTTGCACAGAGACCTCGGGCATCAAATCGAAGCTCCCGTCCCCTCCCTTTTTACGTTTAACAGCAAAGACACTAGAATTCAAAATTTAATGGGACTTTCAGTTCCCATTGCGCAGGTCAAAGTGATTCATGAAAATTTAGTGAGTCAAGGACCCTTATTAATTACTCATTGGGGGTTAAGCGGGCCAGCAATATTAAAATTATCAGCTTGGGGAGCGATTGCATTACATCACTTAAAATATAAATTTACTATCGCTGTCAACTGGCTGGGACATGTGACTCAAGAAGAATGTAAAGAAGTACTTTTAAATCAAAAACAGGAACACGGCAAAAAAAGTGTAGCTAAGCATTGCCCTTATTCTATACCCAAGCGACTTTGGGAAAGCCTGGTATTAGATGCTGTCAATCAAAAAGACAAAAATTGGGCAGACCTTAATAAGCAGGAGTTCGGCAAGCTCATTGAAAACCTCATTAGCTGCACAATTGAAGTAAAAGGAAAAAGCACTTTCAAAGATGAATTCGTGACCGCCGGTGGCGTGAAACTATCTGAGATTAATTTTAAGTCCTTTAGTAGTAAACTTCATGACAAGTTATATTTTGCTGGAGAAGTCTTAAACATAGACGCCATTACTGGTGGTTTTAATTTTCAGGCCGCTTGGACAGGTTCTTGGATCATAGCTCAACATATCAAGTAAAATAATTTATGCATATTTAAAGTACTAATCGCCATGATAGCAAAGGATAACATTTTACGGTATGTGCTGATCATTAGCTTTCTAGCCTGTATGGCAATGGCCAATAAGTTATGGTTGGGTAGCAGTCGAATCATCCCTGAAGTTGCCTTGGTAAATGCTGATTTTTTAGCCAGTAATGCACTTCAATATACCTTAGTTGGCTTGCTTGTTTTATCGCTGTTATTCTCTTTTTTCAACAAGTATTATACTTATTGCATTGGCATTGCTGCAAGCTGTTTTTTCATACTGGTCCTTGATGACATTAATCGTTTGCAGAGTTACTATTATCAATTTATGGCTATGCTCGTGCTACTAGCCGGCATGCATAAAAAAAGCACGAGCCAAAAGATATTGGTGATGTATGTACTCATGGCAGGTATCTATTTTCATAGTGGTTTAAGCAAGTGGGATGATAACTTTGTTCACTTTGTATTCCCCAATATGCTTTATGCATTTCAGTATATTTCTTTAGAAACATGGCAAGAATTTTCTTTGCAAGAAATAGCCTATTGTATTCCTATTTTGGAAATGACTCTTGCGGCATTGATTCTTATTCCTTCGACCAGAAAGGCCGGCTTAATCACAGCGATTATTTTGCACCTTGCTATACTCTATGTTATCGGACCCTTTGGTTTAAACTGGAATTCTATTGTCTGGATATGGAATATTGCAATGATTGCTTTCAATGTTATTCTCTACCTCCAGCATGAAAAGATAAAAGGAAAGGTGGTCAAACCATTTAAGCTAATTGGTTTTTGGATTGCTTTGCTACTTTTTGGACTACTTCCCTTGCTGAATCTTATCGACAAATGGGATAATTATCTTTCCTTCAATTTGTATTCGGGGACAACACCGAATGTGCAATTGCATGTCAACCAGGCATCTCAGTTAGACGAAATTCCTTTGTTTTACATCGAACAGGATACTTTTATCGACTTAAATGTTTGGGCTTTACAAGATATCCAAACTGCTATCTATGCAGAAAAGTGGGTATTTGATCATATTAGTAAGCAAGTCTGCCAGGAGCTTGATTGTAAGCAGGTGACCCATTTTCAGGTGTATAAAGAAAGTATTGCTTATATCAATTAATTCAATTTATGCCTACAATCTTATTGCAGGCTTGATCGAGCATTTCAAATACATTTTCGAAGCCAAATTCTCCATAGTATGGGTCAGGAACGGCTATATTTTTACCCGGCTCTAGCTCATTCATAATCAATTTAACCTTTGCCTTTTCCTTTTCAGACTGGGCCATAGCAATCACGTCGCTGTAATTGCTTGAATCCATGACGTAGATCCAATCGAAAGTTTCAAAATCCCATCCTCTAAACGGACGACTGCGTTGATTTGAAATATCAATCTCATTCCTTTTGGCTACTTGTATGGATCGTATATCAGGTTTTTCTCCAGCATGAAAACTACTTGTGCCCGCACTATCGACTTCCCAGTCCAAGCTCAAGTTATTAATTTTATACTGTAAAATACCCTCTGCCAAAGGTGAACGGCAAATGTTGCCAAGGCATACCATTAATACTTTCAATTGCTCTATTTTAGGTCAGATAAAAGCTAAAGATAGAAAAGCCACAACTAAATCTTCTTCTCCTTCGATACCTTTATACTTTTCGCTTAACTTTGCAGACAATATGCATACTGATTCACATACCATAGCAGCCATAGCAACAGCCAACGGAGTTGGTGCCATAGGCGTAATCCGTATATCAGGAGACGACGCGATCGCTATCTGCGATAAAGTATTTAAAGGGGCAATATTGAGCAAAGCAAAGAGTCATACCTTACATTATGGGCATATTTATGATGGTGACCTCTTGTTAGATGAAGTGGTTGTAAGCTTATTTCGGGCACCTAAATCTTTTACTACTGAAGATAGTGTTGAAATCTCTGGCCATGGCTCCCCTTTTGTATTGGAACAGATACTACAAGTACTTATTCGAAACGGTGCAAAAATGGCGCAGCCTGGAGAATTTACCCTAAGGGCTTTCTTGAATGGGCGTATCGATTTAAGTCAAGCAGAGGCAGTTGCTGATTTGATAGCCAGTAATTCAGAAGCCGGAAGAGAACTGGCTTTGCAACAAATGCGTGGTGGTTTTGCTACCGAATTAAAAACTTTGCGGACTCAATTGATTGATTTTGCGGCACTCCTTGAATTAGAATTAGACTTTAGCGAGGAGGATGTGGAGTTTGCTGATCGAAGGGATTTGATTAATCATGTCAATCAGATTCAAACGGTCCTGGGTGCTTTGAAGAAATCCTTTCAATATGGAAATGCCATTAAAAACGGCGTAGCAGTGGCGTTGGTAGGAAAGCCAAATGCAGGAAAAAGTTCTTGGATAAATGCTTTGACCAATGATGATATTTCCATTGTAAGCACGATTGCTGGAACCACTCGAGATAAAGTAGAAGCGCG
>TARA_B110000459_G_C16625381_1_pt1 | contig 11652 bp, 8 predicted proteins | sample TARA_B110000459 | Tara Oceans TARA_B110000459 (sample SAMEA4398296) | marine metagenome | biome: Polar Biome; feature: [SRF] surface water layer (ENVO:00010504); material: water (ENVO:00002006), including particulate matter (ENVO:01000060) such as... | depth 5 m | reverse complement strand
ATTAACGTAAACGCTAACTTTAAGAAAGAAATAATTAAACATCTCGATCTCGGGCTTAGGGTTCGCTACCAATATGCATTTCAACAGTTTGGCGCACCGGACACATACGATGCTGATTTCGATCAAGCCTTCCGTTTTAAGCCTGGAATTTCTTATGATATCAAAGGGAGTATATTCAAACCAACATTAAGTTCGGAATTCTTCTACAACCCTTCATTCGGAGAGGAGGGGCGACAGTTTTCCAAAATGAGGTTTGCTGTTGGAACTAAGGTTGATTTGGATGGGCCTCACGGCTTTTCTGTAAAGTATCAATTCGATAAGAAGTTTAGAAGCTACAAAGATGGAACGCGACATGTTTTAGCTGTTTCCTATGAGTTCAACTTGTAGATTATACTACTTAGTGCCTGCGAAATCAACAGTGAAAACAACATCTAGAATTTCATCCACTTTGGATTCTGTTATTCCTTGTTCTATAACGAACTTGTATTTTCCCTTAAGAGGTAGTTTTCTGCGCGCAAAAACAAGCGGTATTTCAACAATAGAGCCTGTTTTTGTTCCAATCCATGATCCGTCTGGATTCGAAATTTTCACTTCAAATGGCTCTCTAGAGTTGGAGCCGTCCGGCGCTTCCGTTTTCATGAAGAACCATAAGTTGTTGTAGTTGTAGTCCGTTGTTGTCCTAAACGAGAGTACAAAGTCGTATTCCTTATCGATATCTATAATGTCTACCTCAAATTTAAGCTTGTGGTCTTGTTTCCACTCCTTGTTGTCAAAGGAATAAGCTTTTTCATAAAACGGCGCTTCTGAACAAGAGAGCAGTGTTATTGCAACAAAAACAAACAAAATTTTATTTCGGGATTTCATTATTAGGCGGGTTGGGTTTATTCTCTGTAGGCTTCTTTCTGTTTTTTTTACGGTTTCTATTGTTCCGGTTTGGTTTTTTTGCACTTACCCCCTCTCCCTCTGTCCTGTCCTCCTTAGGTTTTTGATTTCCGTTATTACTTTGAGGGGGTTTTGCCGCTTTGTTTTTATTGTTCTGGTTATTCTTGTTCGCTTTATTGTTTTGTTGCCTCTTGCTTTGAGGCCGGTTTTTGTTGTTTCCGCCGGGCCCGTTTCTATTCGGCTTCTTTTTCTTAAACATTTTATCAAAACGGTTCAAATCGTCTTGCCCAACAACATTTGTATAATCTGGTTCTTTAACTTCAGCCGTCTCCATAAACTCAACCAGGTCATGAGGCTTTTTCCCGTCTTTATTCATTCGAATAATTTCACGAACTCTTTCTGGTTTTAACGGAATTAATCCCGAGCTAAAGTCGCCTTCATAGACATACCACATTTGTTGTTTAAAAACGTCGGTTTTAATGTGCGCAGCTATTCCTTTATCTGTTCGAAGCTTCAAGTCTCCTTTAGGGAAGGCTTTAATCGCATCTAGGTACATGTCGAGCTCATAATTCAGACAACATTTCAACTTACCACATTGGCCTGCTAGTTTTTGAGGATTCAATGAAAGTTGTTGATAACGCGCTGCAGATGTTGAAACAGTTCTAAAATCCGTTAACCACGTAGAACAACAAAGCTCTCTGCCACAAGACCCTATTCCTCCTAGTCTGGACGCTTCTTGTCGTGCTCCAATTTGGCGCATTTCAATACGAATCTTGAATTCATCAGCCATGTCTTTAATTAACTGACGGAAATCTACGCGCCCTTCGGCCGTATAATAGAATGTCGCTTTTGTTAAGTCGGCTTGGTACTCAACATCAGAAATTTTCATTTCTAAATTGAGGTTTACGGCAAGCGTTCTTGCTTTATACATGACCTCTTTTTCAAGATCTCTTGCCTTTATCCATCTATCTATATCTTCTTGCTCAGCGATTCGCAAAATTTTTCGAGCCTCAGCTTGCTTAAAGCCTGGGCTTTTCTTTTTAACCTGTATTCTAGTAAGCTCACCAACAATAGACACGACACCTATATCCTGTCCCGGACTTCCTTCAACAACAACAACGTCACCGACGTGAAGTGAATGGTTTTTCGTGTTTCTATAAAATCCTTTTCGGCTGTTTTTAAACCGAATTTCTAATATATCGTAAGGGGTTTGTCCTCCTGGTAATGACATGTTCGACAACCAGTTATACACCTCCAATTTGCTGCAACCTCCAGAACTACAGGTACCATTGTTTTTACATCCGCCTGGCGTGTCTCCACTCCCACAACTGGAACAACCCATAATTATTTTGTTTTGGGCTAAAAATACACAATAAAACCCGAGCCGTTGTTCAGATCATTCGCGAAGATTTAAAGATTGGAATGTTAAAACTAAATTATGCGCCGTGAATATAACGCATAACATTAAAACACAAATTTGTAAATAGAATTTTTGGGTTTGCATTTCTTTCAATGTGGTAATGCGCTTCGTCGAATGTTTTCATGAAGTTAAAAACGTTGTTTCCACTAATAAATTGAGAAAACTTGTCTAGAAACTGGTCTTCTTCATTGGAAACCTTTGTTAAATGATCTTCTGTGTAGTTTCTCAACATACTCTGTCTAAACATATGCAGCGAATACTTTAGAAAAATCTTTTGTTGTTCGCGACTAACTGCAGCAATCTCTTCTGACCATTGAATCATCTCAAGAACGCTTTTTTTATAACATACACGCATCAATTGAATAAACTGACGTCGGTTCTCATCTTGTTCTTCGTGGTCTCCTAAAAACTCAAGAGCCTCTATTAAGTCTCCGTCTACTCTTGAGGCAACGCTGTCTGCGTTTCCTCCTCCAACATTCAAGTTTATAGATAAATGTTTCGACAAGTCCTCCAGTTTGATCCGTGGCACTTTAACAATCTGACATCGAGAAATAATCGTTTGAAGCATAAACTCTTGAGATTCTGCTACGAGAATAAATAGGGTTTTGTTTGGCGGCTCCTCAATTATCTTTAATAGCTTGTTTGCGCAAGACGGATTCATTTCTTCTGCCATCCAAATCACCATCACCTTATACCCGCCTTCATAGGATCTTAAGCTCAATTTTTTTATAATGTCCTCGCTTTCGTGAACACTAATAATTGGCCTTCGTTCCTTTACATCGATTTTTTTAATCCATGTATTTAAATCAAAATAAGGATTCTCATGTATTTGCTCGCGCCATTCGGCTAAGACTGGATTTGATGTTTTCGCTATCGCTTGAACCGTTGGAAAGGAAAAGTGAAGGTCAGGATGCTGTAGTCTTTCAACTTTTCTACAAGACGGACATTCGCCGCAACTGTCTTCTTTAGACTTGTTTTCACAAAATAAATATTGAATGAAAGCAAGCGCTAACGGAAGTGAACCATAGCCTGACTTGCCAAGAAACATTTGAGCGTGACTTACTTTTTCATTATTCACCTCATCTATAAGATGGTTTGTCAATTCCTTTTGTCCAACAATAGCCGAAAACTGCATGGGCTAAAAGTACATGAAAATTTGGAATTGATTTTGCTAATGTATCAAGTTAAAAAGGGATTTTTGTATCTTTATGTTCCCACTAAAGTTTCAAAAATGAAAAAAATTTACGTTTTAACCTCTTTGGCGCTTGCTTCTTTGGCTGGAATGGCGTCAACATCAAATGTCGATTCCCCAATTTCAATTAGCGAACCCGTTAAAGAAGGTGTAACAATTACTATTACTGTTAAAAGTGAAAATGGTCCTGTAAAAGATGCATTAGTAAAGGTTGTAAGTGGGACACGAACGGTAATTACTGCCGGAACAACTGATGCGACTGGAACCGCTACAATTAGTGTAGGTCCTTATGGAGGTCAAATTGTTACATTGGAGGTCTTCCATAGTATGTATTCAACATATAAGCTGAAAGATATCAAACTTGAAAACGGACGAACTTATAATGTCTCCTTAAGAGCGAAAACAAGCACTGCGGAAGAGGTAGCTACTGACTCTCAAGAAAAACAAGATAAAATTCAAGGTCAAATCGACGGAGAAGTTGATTCTGCAGCAGAAGCAGCGAAACGCAAGGAAGAGGCAATTATACGCCAAGCTAAACTCGAAAAAGAAACAGCCGACATTAAAGGCGCTAAAGAAGAGCTGCAAAAGGAAAGCGAAACAGCAAAACAAAAAGCTGAAGAGTTAAAAAAGGAAGCTAAAGAGTTAGCTGCTGGATCCTCAACAATGACGGAAGAAAAAAGAAAGCAGCTTGAAAACGATATCAAAACAAGAGAAGACGCTGCTGCGAAAAGAAAGGCACACGCAGAAGCAAGAGCAAAAGTTCTTGAAGAAAAAGCTGCTCAAGTTGAATTAGAAAAAGACAAAACAGCAATTGCAGCAGCTAAAAATGATTCTAACAAGGCTCAAAAGGAACAAGAAAAAGAATTGAAAAAAGCGGAAGAAGAGGCTAAAGCGAAGGAAAAAGCAACGAAAGAAAATAAAGAAAAAGCCGAAGATGATGCAAAAGCAGCCAAAGAAGGTGCGAAGCAAGAAGAAAAAAAAGAAAAGGCTGTAGAAGAGGCTAAAAAGAACGCTGAAAAAGCAGAAAAGGAAGCGGGAAAGGGGTTAAAGGAACAAGAGAAGCTTGCTGCAGAAGCAGAAAAATTGAAAAAAGACGCGGAAAAGAAAGCTGCTAAAATGCAGAAGTTCCAAGAAAAGCTGGACAAACTTGACGCGGATCAAAAGAAAATCGACGACGATAGAAAAAGCTTAGAGGGAGAACAAAAGAAACTTGATAAGAAAGTGAGCAAAGGAAAGAAGCTCGATAAGCTGAAAGATGATCAAGTGAAACTTGATGAAAAAAACGGAAAGCTTGATGAGAAACAAAACAGTCTAGATGAAGACCGTAAAAGGGTTCTTAAGAAAATGAAAGACTAAAGACTTTTGTCAACCATTATTAGGAAGTGTTTCAGTTCTAATGAAGCGCTTTTTTTATTTTTTCACCATGTTCGCTAAATACAAAAATTACATCTTGCTTCACTCTATTATCCTGATCTACGGGTTCACCGGTATTTTAGGAAAGCTTATTGAAATTGATGCTGTCGCCATCGTTTGGCACCGTGTTTTCATTGCAGCAATATCTCTGTTTATTGCAATGTTGATTTTGCGGAAGTCCTTCAAAACAACTTCAAGGCTTAGGCTTATTCAAATTTGTGGCGTTGGTGTCGTCGTCGCTGCCCATTGGGTTACTTTTTTCCATTCTGTTCAGCTTTCAACGGCGTCATTTGGAGTTCTTTGCTTGTCTACAACCACACTTCACGTTTCCTGGCTTGAACCGCTTATATTAAAGCGAAGGTTTTCATGGTTGGAATTCGGACTAAGCTTAATCGTAGTTGGTGGAATTTATTTCGTCTCTTCCAACTTCAGTGGCCGTGAATTAGAAGCGTTGTTCTATGGGTTGACCTCTGCTCTTTTTGCGGCATTATTTTCCGTTTTCAATGCAAAACTCGCTCGAGACACACCCGCATCAACAATTTCTTTTTATGAAATGGTCGTCGCGACACTTTCGCTGTCTATTCTACTTCTTTGTCTTGGCCGTTTCGATTCAAGTTTGTTCGTTATGACTGGCTCTGATTTCGTTTGGTTACTCTTTTTAGGAATTGTTTGTACTTCCTTTGCCTTTCTTGTTATCGTCGATCTTGTAAAACATCTGGGTGTATTTACCGTTTCATTGAGCATCAACCTAGAGCCCGTTTACGCTATTGTTTTAGGAATAATAATTTTACAAGAAAATGAAGAGCTGAACGCTAGCTTTTATTTGGGCTCTGTGTTAATCGTGAGTGTTATCTTCCTGAACGCCATTATAAAGTCTTCAATTAAAAAACGAAATGCCTTACAATAATCACTAAAAAGGTGACTGAGCGCGTCCTGTTTATTGTTATCTTTGTACCTACCAAACCAGAAAGAACTATCTTATGAGAACCAAAAACTTTATTGTTCCCCACGACTTTACAGATGTAGCAAACATTGCCTTAGATCATGCGATTGCCACTGCTAAACCATTAGGAGCTGAAATCTATTTGTTACATGTAGTAGCTAAGGAGAAAGACATTAAAGACGCTGACAAAAAGCTTGAAGCGATAATAGAAGTAAATACTTCTTCCGTAAAACTTATCCCTTCTATTCGTTTAGGAAATATTTTCGAAGGTATTGGAGAGTTTGCTGCAGAACACCATGCAGAGTTAATCTTTATGGGAACGCACGGGGCTCATGGTTGGCAACATGTTACTGGAATGAACGCATTGAAAGTTATTACTCGGTCTAGCGTTCCTTTCATAATTGTTCAAGCGAAAACGGCAAAAGAAACAGGATACGACGATATCGTTGTTCCATTGGATTTAAACAAAGAAACAAAACAAAAGCTTGCTATTGTTGCAAACTTGGCTAAGTATTTCAAATCGCGTGTTCACGTAATTACCCCTGAAGAAACAGATGAGTTTTTACGCCATCAAGTAAAGGCAAATGTTGTTTTTGCTAAGAAATATTTCGCAGAACGAGAAATTGAGGTAACAACCACCATTATTCGTGGTTCTGGTTTCGATAAGAAAGTTGTTAAACACGCCGTTGATGTTGGCGCTGACTTAATTGCTATCATGAACCTTAATAAGAATAGCGTTCTTGGTGTTTTGGCCTCAACTCATGAGGAATACATCATTACAAATGAAGCTCAAATCCCAACGTTAATTATGAATCCAATTGAAGGTTCGTTCTCTTTCGCTGCGGATTTCAATTAATAGATGTTCTTTTATTGATAGTGAACCATCTTCGGAAACGAAGGTGGTTTTTTGTTTAACGATAATGATTAGGCCGGCTAAGATACAATCTCCCGAAGTTCTTCCTTTGCTCTTTCCGTATCACGTTCTGGGTTTATCCCTTTTATTATGTCGTCAGTAATTGGTTCGTTGTTATAAGCCTCAGCAACAAGCTCTAGAGGCGTTTCAACCTCAAAATTGTCATCTGTCCCGGTTTTAAATTATTCGTCGGTTTTGGAAATCGCTCCAAGTAAAAAGCACTGACACGTCATCTTCGCCATTTGTAAAAGATGCTGATCCTTTGGCCCATATTAAATTGGTTTTTGCTCTCTAATAACAAAAGGTGATGTGTTCCTTTTCTGTTGCTTCACCGTTACGAAGTTCTTCAAAGTACGGTGGCGGCCCGTCGTACATTCCTGGCCAACCTTGATATTATTACTGAGCATGTGATCCCGCTTGAGGCTCATGGTCAAAACCCTTAATTACACAGCTTTCATTAGTGCAGAAAATAAACATGTTGTTCCGCTTCCGTCATCGATCTCAGCAATCTCCATGCTTTCCTATCATTTTATATTGTGTCTATGGCACCCTAACCAATCCTCATCGCACAAAATAACATTACGTTTGGCTAATGCTATAAGTGTTGCTTGAGGCTGTTCTATTTCATAGATTGCTTCAATATTGGAAGTTGTAAACTTGACATTTTGTGGTTTCTGTTTACTAGTCTTTATACTCATTCCTCTTAAGCCTCTCCTCAACTTCTTTAAGGTTCTCCATTTTCTTCTTTTTGCGCGTCTTAATTGCAGTGTTCGTAAAGTACTTGTGCATTTTAAGGAAGCCCACTTGAATCTCGTCCCATTGACGGTCGCTGTTGATTTTTCCATGTTCCCGTAATTCCAGTCGAAGTTTATCCGCAATTTTATGAAAATCACTTCTGCCTAAGTAATCCAAATCGGCGTCACAGATGATCTCTTCGAGATGGTCTTTCGGATTATGGGGGATTTTAGTAACAAATATTAAATCCTTAATCTTATTAATGTGCTGGTCTGTGTATCCATACTTTGGAAGGATTTCACCCGCTAAACGCGCCCCGATCGGTTCGTTGTTGTCGTATTCCTCAATAAATCCTGCGTCGTGATAGTTAGCCGCAGACTTCAACAAGAACAAACCTTCATCAGTTACGTTTTCCGATAAGGCAATTTTTTCAACGGCAACTACAACATCCTTTGAATGCGCAATGCTATGATAATGAAGCGCTTTAGATAAGTGCTTTTCGAGTAACCTCATAATGTGTCGCTCCGCCTTGTAATAATTAATGGAACTGTATAAATGCAAGTTCACAATTTCATGGAACCGCGAATTTGGGATCAAACCTTCTCCTTTTGCGGAGAGTTCGGGCTTAATTCGTTCAACTATATACATATCAATTATCCCTCTACTTTTCGATTGCGCTTTTCCTTTAAACCTACATTCAAAATAAGGTTCTATGTGTTGGTAAGTAGCTCCAGAAACTGTTACCTCTCCAGGTGCGCCCATCATTTCCATTCGCTGTGCTTGGTTTACCGTAGCCCCCCAAATATCATAAGCGAGTCTTTGAGACCCAATCACACCAGCTGTTACTTCTCCTGTATTAATTCCCAGGCGAAGTTCCCAATACTCTCCATCATTCGCAATAGCGTCGTTCTTTCGCTTATTCATATAGGCCTGAATTTGCAAAGCAGCTACGCAGGTGTCAATTGGGTTGGTATTGTTTCTTACTGGAACGCCTCCTGCGCACATATACGCATCTCCAATCGTCTTAATTTTTTCAATGTTGTTTTTTGCAATTATTTTATCAAACTCTGTGAAATAGACGTCTAATTTTTTAACCAGCTCTGTCGCTGTCATGCGGTCCGAAATATGGGTAAAACCAACAAAGTCTGTGAACAAAACAGACACGATTTTATAAGCTCTTGCGCTTGCTTTCCCTTTCTTTTTAAGTTCTTCTGCTGTTGATGCTGGAATTACGTTCTTAAGTAATTTTTCCGTCTTGTCTTTCTCGATTTGAAGCAACTGTTGTTGCCGAACAACTTTGTTTTTTTCCTCTTGAATTTTTTTGTTTTGTTCAGCAATCTTCTTGTTTTGCTCACGAATCTCTTGTGTTCTTACTTGGACTTTTACCTCAAGTTTTATTTGTTCTTTTTCGGCACTTGCTATTCTTACTTTTATAAAAACGCGAACCAAAAGTGCTAAAAGAAGAGCAATAGCTGTCCAGAACCACCATGTTTGCCAGAAAGGCGCTGCAATGTAAATTTTCATTGTTGCAGGTGATGAGCTCCAACTTCCATCTCCTCTTCGTGCATAAATTTTCAACACATAATCCCCTGAGGCCAGGGCATTGAAATGAATTTCATTCATCTCTCCAAGTAAGGTTTCTTCATCTTCCTCGCCGGATAAAACACACTTGTAATTAATCAACTCTGGACTGCTTAAATCCGAAGGTTGAAACTTGAGGGTAAAAGACCTGTTTCTATAGCTTAAATAAATTTCCTTCGTCTCGTAAACTGGTTTGATCAGTGGCGAACCTTTCTCCCCGTATTTCATCCATTCACCCTCTAATTTAAACTTGGTAAAAATTACACCAATATCTTTCTCTGTATTTTTAAGTTCAGCTGGATTGAAATAATTAAAACCATAAATACCCCCAAAATAAAGCTCTCCTTTTTTGGTTTTCATGAAGGCGCCTAGGTTGAACTCATTGCTCATTAACCCGTTTGCCTCTGTATAGTTTTTAACGTTTTTTCCGTCCTTGCCAAACGAACACAAACCTTTGTTTGTACTGAGCCACAAACCTCCATTTTTATCAGAAACTACTCCGTAAATAACGTCGTTTGGAAGACCATCAGATTTATTATAAGATGTTGCTTTTTTTGCTTTGGCGTTCCACTTAACAAGTCCCGACCCCAATGTTCCAATCCAATATATTCCTTCATTGTCTTGGTAAATTGAACTGATATAATCCTTACTCGTTGCTTTTAAAATAGAATTGTATTCATACGGCCGAATTGTAATTACGCCGTTCAGATCTGATAATATATTCAACCCTCCAGTGCTCGTAGCAAACCAAACACTTCCGTTTCTATCTTTGTAGACCAGTCTGCATACCCCAATAGCAATTGTTTCATTGGGATTCTTCGGGCCATGTTCAAAGGTTTGGATTTTCTTTGTTTTGGCATCGTATAGAATAACCCCGTCTTTTGTCCCAACAAAATATTTCGAGTCTTTCCATTCAACAATTGAATAGGCCCTTTTGTGAACCAATGTTTCTTCGCTTCCTTTCTGATGAACTTCAGAATACGTGTAATCAGCTCCATTAATATTCAATTCAAAAAGACCATCTGCACATGCGACTAATAGTTTTTTATCCGAAATATCATAGATTGATAAAACCGTCATTTCACCTGTTCCAAATGTAGATTGAAGTTTACTTCGATAATATTGGGTATACTTTCCTGTTTGTCTATCAAGCTTAGAAACACCACTATTTGTGCCGATGTAAATAGACTTCCCGTCCATCGATTCTTTTAAACACCAAACACTCGCAGTTGGAATTCCTTTTTCCGGGTTTCCGCTCGGTCCTATTCCTAAAATCCCTTTGTTATTTGGGTCAAATGTTGATATTCCGCGTTGCGTTCCAATCCAAATTATACCTGAGTTATCTCTAAAAATAACGTTTACTTCATCAAATAAAAGAGTGTTTTTTTGAAAAATGTCCTCAGTATAATTCTCTATTGAACCATCGTTGTCAACAACGAAAAGACCATTTCCTGTTGTAGATACAACCCACCCAAACTTCTTGTCATAGAGAGCGTCCGAAGCGTTTAAGCTTCTGTGGTCCTTTGCGAGGAATACATGTTCCTTTTGCGCTGTAAATGTTTCTATGTTTAAAACATAAACACCTTGATTCGTTGCAAGAAGCACGTTTTCGAATCCATGATTCTTTATCTTGTTGATATTCGGTATTAATTCCCCTTTACCTTTTAGCTTAACTTGGTGCGCGCTCATCATTTGGGCATCACAGATATAAATTCCCTCATCATCCGTAGAAACGATCAATTTACCTGATTCAGCGAAATGAATATTGGTAGTTTTCTTTGAAGGTATTACAGACCGGTAGGACCTGAAGGACTTTGATTTTGAGCTAAAACGATAGATTCCTGTTTCTGTACTTGCAACCCAAATTGCTCCACTTTTTCCAACGGCAATATCTTCAATCTGAAGCGCGACTCCATTTTTATAAGTGTATGTCGTAAAGTTTTCTCTCTTAATGTCGTATTTAGTAAGCCCGTTATTCGTTCCAAACCACAGATTTCCATCAGTGTCCTTTTCTGCACACCTAATATACTCGCTTTCCAAGCCTTCAGTATCGCTTGATGTGAAAATTTCGAACGTTTTTCCATCATACCGATTCAGTCCGTCTTGCGTTCCAATCCAAAATGAATTTAAATCATCTTGAATAATACAGGTCACGGAGCTTTGGGATAAGCCGTTACTGATTGTGTAATTTCTAAAACGTATTTCGCTCTGGCCAAAAGCCGAGGATGCCATCAGAAAAAGTGGTGTTAAAAAAAGAAACAAGCGATGCATTCGATATGAAAATACCAAAATTTTAGCGTTTAGGCGCCAGTTCCGCCATCATTAACAACGGAAGATTGAATCGTAGAGTTTTCTAGGTCACGATCAAAAAGGTATAATCCAGCTTTATCTTCACCAATCATATTTATTTTGTCAACAATTGTTCTGGCTAAAGCTTCTTCCTCAAGCTGCTCTGAAACATACCATTGGATGAAATTATGCGTTGTATAATCTTTTTCCTGAAGACAAACATCAACCAAATTATTAATGCTTTCAGTAACTCTAAGTTCGTGCTCAAGAAGCAATTTAAACAC
>TARA_B110000459_G_scaffold202867_1_pt1 | contig 11658 bp, 11 predicted proteins | sample TARA_B110000459 | Tara Oceans TARA_B110000459 (sample SAMEA4398296) | marine metagenome | biome: Polar Biome; feature: [SRF] surface water layer (ENVO:00010504); material: water (ENVO:00002006), including particulate matter (ENVO:01000060) such as... | depth 5 m | reverse complement strand
AGAGTTTGGGAATATACTTGGAAATGGATCCCAGTTATCGATTGTATTTCGAAGGTTGTCAAGTGCGGTGGTAAGTGGACTTAATAACTCGCCCTGTGCGCCTGTGATTTTTGTAACAATATTTGCTACATTATCTATGCCCATAGCGGCAGTAAACGCCATCATTGCAGCTTTATCATTACCAGTTAACTGTAAGAATAATCCTGTTCCTGTTAATGTGTTTTCAGCTGCATTCTGGTTTCCACGGAATCCTTCTAACAATGGCAAAAGTCCTGACATTGTTCCCATTATTCCACCAACACCTTCCATCATTTCTAAGAATCGAGGAGATCCCAGACCTTGGTTAAATGATCCAGCTAACTCTCTCATTGCGCCGCCCATTTCTCCTAAATCTTGAATACCTGCAGATGCCATCACTGCTTTAACCGCTGCGTTAGCTATCAGTCTACTTGTTTCTTCTAAATCAGCATTGATACCAGCAGCACTAAAATTATTTGCCACAGCATCGTTTAGTATTGCTAAGTTATTATTAAACTCAGTAACCAAGTCAGCAGTTCTAACTGTTTGTTGCGAAATTGTTAGCATTGCAGTAGCTGATTCGTTACCAGTTGCTGACATAATACGTAACTGTTCTGCTGGTATAGAACTTGTTAAATTATTTGCTAATTCCTGGACACCAGTTGCAAAACTGGTTGAGTCCATGCCACCTGCTAAGTTTCCATTAATAAAGTCAATCATTGATTGACCACCGCCCTCTAACATAGCAAACATTTGCGGTGCAAACTGCCTAGGGTCAAGACCAGTTGCTACACCAGTTAATAATGCCTTGGATATTTGGTCACCACCAGGAATACTACTAAGCGACGATGCAAGTTGTCTAAATTTTTCTCGAGTTTCATCCGATTGCCCAGCAAGGAAACTTTGTGCTACTACATTTTTACGAGCTTCATTCTGAGCTTTTAATCTATCTCTAACATCCTGACCAGTTATTGCAGCCATAGCAGTTTGAACTTTTAAATTATCTGCGGTTGCCGCTGCTAGTTCAGCTTCTCCCATTCTTCTCAAAGAGTCTTGACCCATAGTAGCACGTCTGATTTCAAGTTCATCAGCCATTAGCTGTGTCATTTCAAAACTTTGCATACCAAAATAACCAACACTTCTACTAGCATTACGGAATTCACTAGTCAAAGCAACTAACCTTTGCGCACCATCGTCTGTACTAGTACCAAATCCACGAATAGCTTTGCTGTTTTCAATTGATATTTTACCAAATTGTCCCATGCTCAACCCGATGGCTGATACATTAGTTCTTAACTCAGTGAAGTCAGTAGTAAATCCAATACCCACTTGCATTGCTTTGCCGATTGCGTCACTGTATTCTTCCATGACACCGACCATCGCACCAAAGTTTGCAGCTAATGCGCCTAATCCAATCCGTGATAGATTTTTCTCTACAACTTCACTTGCGTCTGGTGTTCGTTGTGCTGCACTAGCACCAATAACCCCGTTCTGTATTCTAGATCCTGCTCTTGAAACTATACCTTGTTTTTTGATTTCTCGTGTATTATCATTTAAAGCACGTTCGAGATCATTACTACCACCGCCACCACCGCTACCACTGCCACCAGAAGAAACACCAGCAATTTCTGCTAGCATTTTACGTTGCACTCCTAGTATATCTTGCATGGTACTTTCCATTGCAAAATCTGGTACATCAATGACGGCTGGGCTTCCACCTATGTTTAGTCGTATCTCTGCCAATTAACTGCTCGCTTAATAATGATAAATAATATTATACACAGCTATTTATAGGAAAAAACATGAGCAATCCACTAGACGGGTTTTATAGAACAAAAGAAATTTATGTTAAGCTACCAACTCAAGGAAGATGGTACACAGATCCCCCAAATTTAACTGATGCAGGGGAGATTGGCATCTATCCAATGACTATGAGAGATGAAATGCTACTTAGTGTTCCGGATGCATTGTATAATGGTGAAAGTTTGTTTGAATTATTTGCTAGTATTTGTCCTGACATTAAAGATCCCTATGAATTATGCAGCCCAGATGTAGATGTATTATTACTAGCCGCTAAGGCTGCAACTTATGATAACAAGTTAGCAGTAACATCACAGTGTAGTAAATGTAAAGAACAAAATACATATGAGATTGACTTAGCTAGTGTATTGAGTAAAATTAAAGTAATTGATGATGTAACTTCTTTGGATATAAATGGGTTGTCTATTGTGTTTAAACCCAATACATTAGCGGTAGTCAATGCACAAGCTATTAAAAATGCAGAAACTGCTAAAATGATTCGGGAGATGGGAGACAGTACTTTTGATGATGAAAAACGATCTGATCAATTTAGAGAAAGTCTAGCTCGCACTACGGCCGCAAATATGGCAATCTTAGCTGATAGTATACTCACTATCACTACACCAGACAACGTTGTTGTGAAAAACATAGATCACATTATCGAATGGCTAACCAATAGTGAAAGAGCAGTTGTTGACAAATTGCTGAAATTCGCAGGAGAATTAAATCAAAATGGCATACAGAATGAGTTTAACTTTAAGTGTGCTAATGTGGAATGCGAAGATGAATTTACCGCACCAGTGGAATTTAATCCCAGTTTTTTTTTCAAAAGCGGATAACGTCCGCTAGTAATAGTGATATCAGAAAAATTATTGACGAACTTAACGCTCAAAGAAAATCATATAGAGACATGATTAATATGATAGCGGTGTACAGTGCTGGTGCATATCAAGTAAGGGATATGTGGAATATGTCTTTGCCACATATCGAAGAACTCCAACAAGCTATCATTGACAAAAACAAATTAGAAGCTGACGCAATGAACGCATCATCTGGTAAATCTACTAAGACATTTTAAATACTCATAGGTGTAATTATAATAATATTAGTAGTATACTATCTCGATTAGCTAAAGCTAATCGTCTAATTTCACTGTCGTTCATTAGATGTTTTTAATAACTTATGTTCGGTATGTTATTAATGGTTAATATGATATATTAATATTATGGTATATATTGTTATATGATGGATTATTACCTTGTTTTCAGTCGCACTTAGCTCGGTAAAGCCAAGTGCAAAAAAAAAGCTAAAGGATATTACCCCGCTCACAATCGCTCCGTTATAGTGAAACCTATTTCTAGGCAGAGGCGGTCTTGCGCTACCCCTTTATTCACTGCTTAAGACGCAGAAACACCGAATGCTATAACGACAACATTACCGGCTATCCGTGGGTTACAATGGCACAGTAGAGCCCACTCATTTGGTTCGTTTTCCCCCAGCAAGTTCCGTTGTCTAACAAATTTAATTGCGACTTCTCAATGCTCTGATAGAGGGGGTATATTATGACTGGTGTCTGTTAAGGGATTCAATAAGGGCCTTAGAACCGCCAACTCTAACATTGATGATACCATTGTAGTATTCATCTGTTTCGAGTACTTTGCGGTCAAATTGTTCTTTTGCCTCGAGATAACTTAGTTCACTTCGGCTTGTGCAGAAGTAAAGTATCTCTCTTGTAAATTTTTCTGTGCCTAGCGACTCAACATCTGCATTTAGTTTATCACTGGAACCCCAGTAAGTACGCCAATCGCTTTCTTTTGTTGATCGTCTTTTATTTTTTTTGCCTTTGAGTGGTTTTTTAGTTACTTTAAATTGTGCCAGTTTTTTGCCAATATATTTTTTGCCATTCGTCAGATTTGTAATCAGGTATACGAATCCAACATATCCATCTTCAATTTCATCTATAAGTTTACCTTCGTGAGTCCATTGCATGTAGTACTACTATATAGCATGGATGGGCATAATGTCAACACTTATAGGTGTATTTTTTAACATTTGTTTATCTTAAGAATTTCCCACGTGTCTTTCCAACTGTCGACATTGTAAAACTTTCCTGTACCATATGCAAAAGAATTTTTTCCTTCTGATCTGTCAGCAATTGCCCGTGCAATAGAATGATCGTTACCGCCCTCTTCGCACCTATCTCCAATAAAAAGTAACTTATCAGTATCTTTGAAATCAGTAAGTATTTGTGCTTTGTTTGAACCGTGCTTAGTAATGTCTATTCCAGTTTCTCCGCCTACTGTTGCAAGCAAATCAGGAAACATTGTATTAAATGCCTTGGCGATTGTTGATCGTTCGTCTACTAGAGTATCATATGCTACATACTTTGCACGTTCTTCAGTAGTAGCGTTACGTCCTACAACACTAAAGTTAACCATGCCTGGACGTTCTTCAATGTGATTGCCTGTGCGTGTAGTAAATTTACTTTCGTACTCGCAACTAATTAAAAACGTTCTTGCTAGGTCTGGCAATGTCCAATCAGTTGTTCTTATGCTACGCTCTCCTTCATAGACATCACTGCCTGAACACTGATATACCCGTTTACATTTGTGATAAATGTATTCACCAACTTGTTCAACAGTTTTGGGACGATCACTTCCAGTAACCAAGTACACTTCATTAGATTCACAAAACTTACTAAACCATATAGCAAAATGTTTATCCATACGACCTCTACTGGGTGTTAGTGTACCGTCTACGTCAAATATATATTTTGTCATTTTATTCTTTTATCAACTCTGGATCTAGTTTGTGTAGTATGTCAATTGGTAGTTTTTTCTTTATATTTTTTCGGTGCTCATGTTCAGTAACCGATATACCATCAATTGTAATAGTACTGTCTGAAAAATTATTAATACTTGTGAAGTCCCATTCATCGTCAACTGAAATCGTTAGCGTCGAACTATTGTCTTCTGTTTTATTTTTCACTCAATTACCTCAATATCAGTATTAAATGTAGTAAAGCCGCCTTCTTTAACTACCTGTAGTGTAGTATTAACTCTCCCTACCAATTCGTCACGATGTGATATTAGGAAAATATTCTTATTGCGCTCACGTTCGATCTTTTTAAGTACACCAAGTGCTGCATCAACACCATTAGTATCCATACCGCTGTCAATAAGTTCGTCTACGGCAAGAAAGTTCATTGGTGTATTCATTGTTTCAAATACATCTCTAAATGCCCAGCTAAGTCCTAGTATCAATCTGTTGCGTTCTCCACGTGATAAATTATCAAAATCTAATTCTCTTCCTAACTCAGTAATTTCAACTGTGAGGTCACTAATAAATTGTACCTCATGTGGCAATCCTAACTTAGTTAGATAGTATGCCAACCGACTATTTAAGTACTGTAAGTTTTGCTCAATAATACGCTTTCGGATAAAACTATCTTTATTTGTAAGTAGCTTGTATAGAAAGTCTTGGTGTTCTTTCATAACAGTGAGATTGTTCATATTATCCCAGCCAATATCTTGCATACCCTGATTAACAAGTGTGTCAACTTGCTCTTGGTAAGTATCAGTCTCGTTATGTGTTCTCACAACATCTGCTTGTAAATTACTGACTGTGTTCTGATGCTGTAGTGCCTCTTGAAGTGTGTTATAGTGTGTACTAGGCATTTGTCCAAGTTCGCCCAATTCAGTTAGAACTTCCTGCCATTCTTGCTCTTGCCCATCGTTTGATAGCATTTGCATAGCAGCATCTTTCTTTTGTGCTTCCTTAGACTTAAGAATCTCTTCTTGTTTACTGTCATGTAAATCTTGACCACAGCTATGACACTTGTGATCTTCAAGTAGATCAATTTCTGTTTCTAGTTTTGATATCAACCGTTGCTGTTTAATGTCGTCCTGTGATATACTGGACAACCACTTGTCAGCTTGATCTTTTAAATTCTTCTTCTCAAGGTAATCACTCAACAACGTATGGTTATTAAGTTCAGTTTGGATATCTATTTTTTCTAAAGTAGCTATTTGTTGTTCAATTTCTTCAATGTTTTGCAGTCGTTTTGATCTCCAGAGCTTTTGCCGAAGTTCCAAATCACTGATACTTTTCTTAATCCTGGAATTTGCTTCTTCAATTCCTTTAATTCTATACTCTTCTTCTTTAATTGCATCTTTATTAAGCCTTTGCTTTTCTTTAAGTGCTTCTGCCTTCTCGCTTAGTATTGTGATACCAAGTAATTGTTCGATGATTGCTCGCTGATCGCTAGCCCGCATACTTAAAAATGGATCGGTATATGTATTTAACGCCACAATATGTTTAAACATATCATGTGTCATACCAAATAGTTTTTCAACTGACGCTTGTGTTTGTCGGTTTTCACCCTGTGCCTCGTCAGTGTCACTATCTAGTTCTTGATCATTAACCAAAAACCGAAAGATATTTGGCTTTCGGCCTCGCTCAATCCTATAGCTAATACCGTCTTTAATAAAGTCCAAGGTCACTAACATTGCCTTGCCGTTGGTTTTGTTAACTAAGTTATCTTTTCGAATGTTAGTCAGCGCATTTCCATACATTGCATAGCTGAGTGCATTAATGATAGTAGTTTTACCTGTACCATTACGACTGCCGTCACCACCTAGGTCCATGTTATTACCTAGCACAAGAGTAAGACCATTTTCACTAAGTCTTACAGCTTGGGTTACATTGCCCACACTCATGAAATTTTTAATTGTAATATCTTTAAGAATAATCATAGGTTATTATATATATCCACTAAAAGTTTTTTGTCTATCATATCACTATCTACCGCAGTTAAGCTATTATACACTATTTGGTCAACATTTTCAACCTCTATATCGTCAACTGTTTTCCAGTCCTGTGCATGTTCTTCTTTTTTGCTAGGTATAAGTGAAATTTCTCTTACGTTGTACTGCTCACTAAATGTCTCTTTGATAAACGTAGCTTCTTCGTAACTGATGTTTACATCGAGTGTGGCCCTACAGTAAGTTTTGTCGTTTAAAATTGTATCTGCTTCGTCAATAAGTTTACTAAGTGGTACAGTACGATACCTCGGTCCAGGATAATCTGTGTACACTGGCACACCGTCCCATTCCAATTTCATCATTCCTCGTTCATCATCCCATGTATCAGCATAATTTTGTGGAAAAGGACTACCCAAATAGTGTACATTGCCTTTAGCTTGGCGTTTGTGGAAGTGTCCACTAAACACATACTCGGGCCCTGATAATTCACTAGCTTTTAGACCACCGTGATCAGGCATTTCTACCATAGCATTCATCTTAAAGTATGGAAGTTCAAAGTGTCCAAACATGTAACGACACTTGACGTTGCGTACTTGTTTCCATTCGTCACCAACTAGCCATGGAACAAATGCGACACCGTCTTCGACAACAGTGTTTTCATTAATTAAGTGTACATTGTCAAAAAGACTTGCATACGGCAAACTGTTTAGTTCACGTTTCTCTCTATAATAAAGATCGTGATTGCCAGTAATCATGTAAACTTTTTCAAAGTTTTCACTGAGCTTTTTCACGTTCTCAACACTATAGTTAAGTGTGCCTACATTAATCCCTGCACGATGGTGATGGAAGTCTCCCAAAAATATGCAAGTTTCACAGTCTTCACTTTGTTGAATAAACCAGTTGATGAAGTCGTCGCAGTCTTTGTTGTGTTGTTTACTGTTGTTTTTCATCCCAAAGTGGATATCAGTAAAACACGCTGCTTTATTAAAAAATGTCATTGGTCTCCAGATCGTTGATTATTGTAACTACGTAAAATTTACTACAGATTTAGTAAGGTGTCAACCTATATTAAAGCCTGCGTCCTTACGAGCTTGATCTGCTTCAGCGTCCCATTTAGCACGTTCTGCCATCTCATGATCAAGTTGCCTACTAAAGCTAGGCGATTGTCCAGCTTGCTGTAAAAGATCATCACGAATATTTTGGTTACGTTTTTCTAAGTTCAACACTCTAGTAAAACTGTTTGTAACTGCTACTGTGTAGTATGCAAATGGGTTTTGACTTTTATGCTCGTTAAACTGCAACCCGATTTGACTTAGTTGCAATAACGCTAAACTACGCATTTCATCTACATAAGTGTATCCACGCCAGTTGCTACGCATACTGTAACGTTCACAAAGTTTAATATACATTCTTGCTAAATTATCCGTAACCTTTCCATGATCAACACTGAAATGGCCATTGTCCTTGCCGCCAATCCAATGACTTCGCACAACCTCATCTAGTTTGCCCTCTACATATGCATAATGCTGGAACGGAGGGAAATTACATTTAGAATGCCGATCTCCCACTGTTTTGGGTTTGCTTTTCCTGCCTGGTTCTTCTGGAATGTGATTAAATGTCATCAGTCTAAAAATTAACGTACTTGCGTCAATAGTTTCAGGATCTACTTTATAATTAATTTGCTTGGGCTTGTGTGCTGCTTTTCCAGCTGTCCTAACCCAATAATCATGCGCCTCTTCATAAGCAACTGTGCTTAGTTGACTTGCTCTGCTTTCTTTTGCAGCTTGAATAATATCAGGATTAGTTACTTCTGATAAATCATCCACTATAACATCAAATCTACTATACTCTTCATCCAATGAATAACAATATGATAGTTTGCTCTTGTGTATTTCTTTTAGCATGTCTTTATTGTTTAAATAATTTTGTTTTTTCATAATAGGTCCTTGACTTTCCTGTTAACTTATATTATACACTATTGTGAAGTAATGTCAATCAATTGTTAAATACCCAGTTTTTTTAGCCATAAATACTATTAGCAGGAGCCCGTTATGAGATTATCGCAATTATCAGAAGCAGTCGCAACAGACATCGCCGTTTTTTATGGCGGCAGATTTCAACCTATGCACAAAGCACATCACAAAGTATATATGGACTTAGTAGAACAGTTTGGTTCTGCTAACGTATTTATCGCCACTATGATGGCAAAGAATGCAGAACCGTCTGACAACCCTCTTAGCTTTAGTGAAAAACAAATGATAATGACAGGCATGTTTGATATACCACAAAACAGTATCGTAAACACACAGCCGTACAGGCCTGATGTTAGTTTAGTTGGCAAAGACCCCAACAATACTGCGGTTGTATTAGTATACAGCAAAAAAGATAAAAGTAGACTTTCTACTGATGGATTTTTGAGAAAGTACACCCCTGGTAGCACATTAGTACCTTCAACTCAAGCCGCTTACGTCTTAGAAGTGGATATAAATGAAGATGGAATGAGTGCGTCAGATTTCCGTGATGCAATGAAAGATGATTTATTGGATGAAAAGCAAAAACAGTCAACGTTTATGGAGTTTTTCGGCGCATTTGATGATGACGTATATAATTTTTTAAAGAGCAAGATTAAATGACAGTAGCAGCAAACAATAGAACCATACTTAGATGTAAACCCGGCGCCGTCGGGTTATACACACAGGGCCCAGCCGCAGCATTGCGCACACATGGCGGAATAATGTTTCCTTATCAGCCTGATATAAGTTATAGTCAGAGTGTAAATTATAACAACTATGATTTGGTGCATACCAATTACGGATTTAATGCCTACGCAAATACTCCTAGTCCTAGTATACAATTAACTGCCAGTTTTGTAAGTGTAACTGAAGAAGAAGGCATGTATACATTAGGGGTGTTACATTTCTTAAGAAGTGTTACAAAGATGTGGAGCGGACTAGACAATAATGACGGTACAGTACCAGTTGCAGGCACACCTCCGCCAGTGCTTTCTTTTAGTAGTTTTGGATCGCAAATATTTGAAAGAGTGCCAGTTGTTATAACAAACTTTTCTACAACATTTGATAGTGGTGTTGATTTAAAATTTGTCAATGGGCAAAACATACCAGTAATGCAAACTGTTGCACTAGATCTAATGATTCAGCAAAGTCCAGACAGACAAAAACTAGTATACAATACTAGAAGTTTTGTTAGTGGCAATAGTTACACGGATGGATTTGTATAATGTCAATAAAACCAGAGTACAAAGACAGTAGTAATTATGCACAAACTAGCATAAATGGAAAATATTTAGAATTATATAATCCAAGTATAACTATTAACAGTCTAGATAGTAATACTCGTGAAATTATTATCAACAGTAAATATCACAAACGGCCTGACCTAATGGCACATGATGTATATGGAAACAGCAGAGTATGGTGGATTTTTGCTCATTATAACAGAGAAATATTAAAAGATCCGTTGCATGATTTCTTATCAGGAACTAAGATTGTTATACCTATTAAGTACAGACCCGGGAGTAGTTAATGGGCCAAAATCACAGCCAGTACCTAGAGAATGTCCTTAACCGATATGAAAGCTATACCTATCAGTGGCAGCTAATGATGGTGCATCCTCAGGAATCAACTGAGTTTGAAGCATTAATTGATAAAGGCCGTGTCGTCACACTTGCACATAGTGGTGTTGAATCTGAAATTAACATACAAAGTGTGCAACAAGATATGACACTGACATTTGCTAAACAAAATAGAAACGCAGTGGGCAACATGTTCACTATGCAGCTAATAGAGCCCATGGGCGCAACTATGTTTAACAGGATAAAGTTAGCTGCCCTACAACTGGGTATTGAAAATCATCTACAAGCATGCTATTTGTTAGAATTAAAATTTAATGGTTGGCTCCCAGATGGAACAGCCTCTGACAGCCCTCCTGGACCGTTTTATTATATGACAACAATGTCCAGTTTAGAGTTCACATATAGACAAGGCGCTAGTACATACACAGCACAGTTAATAGAGACACAACAAGATGCATACAAGCGATTGCAACTAAACCTTCCATTTGAAGGAAGTATTAATGCAAGTACATATGGTGAATTTCTTCAAGCCCTTGAAACTGAAATAAACGAGCAGGAAGTTCAAAGAACTTCTCTAGATCCTCATCAAACGTATTCAAATACGTTTCATATAGATCTAGGTGCCGATGCAGCCCATTGGAAAAATTGGAAATTCACCGCTGCAATTAATTCTGGTGACAACGCAGCAATATCAATTAGGGGGAATGGTAACTTAATATTTGAATTTAACCCTGGAACTAGTATTGCTGCATTGATGAGCACAGCACTATTTCAAACTGAAGAGTTTCAAAAGTTACCAGTTCACACAAAAAATGGTTCAGGACAGTTTGCAAAAGATAGTCCAACAGACGCCATTGCCAAAGAAACAGTGATGCAAAATCTGTTAACTTGGTTTAAGATGGATACTAAGGTTACATACAACGAATATGATAATCTGACTAAACATTATCGAAAAGATATAACATATACTATTGCACAATATATCACACCTGAAATTGTGCATGATCCCACTAGTTACTATAATCTTATGTCTAGCCCAAAATTGCAAAAACAGCGACTTCAAAAAATATTTGATAATGACTTATTGAGAAAAAGATTTGATTTTACATTTACTGGACTTAACACTGAAGTTATTGATTTAGATATTACTATGAACAATCTGTATTACCAAATACAGGCATTGAATGGTGGAGAGCTTAATGGAAGACAAGTAGCTGGAATTTCTTCATCTGATCCTTTAAATGTAGTAAACGCATTACGAACAGACTTACTGAATTTACAGTCAACTATTAGTTCTAAGAGAGCTCGTATTACGCAGTTGAATGCACAAAATGAGATCCCACCACAAGGGCCTGATGATGTAATAAATCAACATGCAGCTTCTGTAGATATATCTAATCTTGAATCTGCTGTTCGGCAACTAGAAGATCAAAAAGACATAATTAACGAAAGTTTAATAGCTGCACAAGTAGAACTAAACGCTTT
>TARA_B110000459_G_scaffold157354_1_pt1 | contig 11665 bp, 13 predicted proteins | sample TARA_B110000459 | Tara Oceans TARA_B110000459 (sample SAMEA4398296) | marine metagenome | biome: Polar Biome; feature: [SRF] surface water layer (ENVO:00010504); material: water (ENVO:00002006), including particulate matter (ENVO:01000060) such as... | depth 5 m | reverse complement strand
TCGGCAATGTCCGCGCCGTTGGTTGGGTCGCTTGGAATGCCTTCGTCAGGGTTGCCCGGATGGGCGACCATTGGCTTGATCTCATTGAGGTTGATGACGTGAACGCCCCCCTTGTATTCTGCACCCTCATCAGGCGCGACTGCGAGTGATTTCTGGGTGGCTCTGTCGAGGTGGGGTTGGGCTTTGAGCATCCAATCGAACAGCAGTTCATCCGCCTCACAAATACCAGTTCGGCCCGAGCATTCAGTGGCCATGTTGCACAATGTAGCGCGCTCATCGACCGATAGACTTGCAAGACCTGATCCGCCGAATTCCATGCTTCGGTTAAGGGTTAATTCTTCACGAGCGTGGTCCGCTAAAATGTACAAGATGACGTCTTTTGCGGTGCAGCCGTCTTCGAGGTTGCCGACAAGTTCGAACCGTATTGATTCAGGTACCTTGACAAACGTAAATCCAGCGCTGACAAGGTTGGCGTATTCTGTCGCACCAACACCCCATGTAAGGGCGTTTGAAGCACCACCCATGCAGGTGTGAGAGTCAGTGGCTTGGATGAAATCCCCAACTTCGATAAATTCCTCTCGTGCAACTTGGTGGCAGATGCCAGGCGAAACGCCATCTTTGGCGGAATAATCCCGCACACCCGTGTGCTTTTGGAATGCGACTTGCAAATCTCGCAAGGTCTGAACCTTGTCCATGAATGGGACAAATTTTGGATTGTGATGCGCATAGAGCAAGTGGTCTTCGAAGACGGCAAACTTGCTTGGGTTGGGCAGCGTGTAGGCTTCACCGTACTCTTCGCCAAGGAAAGTATGAACCTGTGCCGTTGTGAATTCGTGAGAATAACCACCTTGGACCTGAGCGATTACCGGGTCGTCGGGTTTGACGCATTGGCCTTCTGCTTGGCCGACCAAGTTTCGAGCAATGATTTTCTCAGCCATGGTCATTGGGCGTGGCGGAGTGTTCATCGGTGGCAGATCAATCTCGCCGCTCTTGAGTGCTTTTGCAAACGGAAACAATCCGCCTTTTTCAAGGATAATTTGAGTGACGTCATCGTATTGAGTGGTGAATGAATCCAATGGAATCTCTTCCCCGTTTTGCAGCCTTTCAAGCATGGCGTGGTCGCCCATTAGCTGGCCTAAATTGATGTTGTTGCGTTCGTGAATTGGAGCGAATGAGGCGGCAATAACGATGTTGATGCCAGCCCAGCGTTCGCACTGCGCAGCAGTTTCTCTGGAAGATCCTGTGCCCTTTCGTTGGCCTGAAACGATGACTTCGAAATTTCCGTTCTTCAGTGCGTTTTCATTGAAAACCCTCAATCCATTGTGCATCAGTCCAGCGTATGCGTTTTTGGCAATTTCCGCAGGATCGTGATCGAAACATACCCACGCCGGAGTCATGACGTCGGTGTTGATGTCATCCAAAAGATCGTCAACGGTGAGATCTTCCATTCTTAGATCCAAACCATCGTAGAGTTGTTGCTTGATGAGGCTGAGGTCCTTGGTTAGGAATAAAACCCGCTTTTCTGGAGATAAAGCGACTTTTTGAGGGGGCCATTCTGTTCGCATCTTCCCCATCAAATCCCTTCATGAGCCAAGCGGATATAATCGGTTCGGGCGCATACAATGCGCTTTGAACTGCACAGCGGCCCTCTTTTTAGTAAAGAATCCGCCCTTTTATGATGTGAATGTGGAAGAATCAAAATGAATTAGAAAACATGATTCAGTCAAAGTTTAAATACAATCGTCAAGGCGACTATATCAAGGTTCCCTAAAGAGTTGGGCATTGGGCTCGGCAAGGGGACAAAATGAGGGATACATATGGATGAACAGCAAGTAGAAGATATTGTGAAGTGCGGCGACTGCGGAAGTCGCAGCTTAACCCGCGACGAAACCCGTGGCGAAGTGGTCTGCGACGACTGTGGATTGGTGTTGGAAGACAACGTCATTGACCAGGGCGCAGAATGGCGAGTGTTCTCGCCAGAACAAGGCGATCAACGGGCCCGAACCGGTGCGCCAATGACCGTCATGCTCCACGACAAAGGATTGTCCACTGACATCGATTGGCAAAACAAAGACTACTCTGGAAAAACCATCAATTCCCGTTACAGATCTCAATTCTACCGAATGAGGAAGTGGCAGAAGCGAAGCCGAGTGAGCAACGCAACCGAACGCAACCTCGCCATGGCTTTGGCAGAACTTGACCGAATGGCAAGCCGCCTCGAATTGCCAAAATCTGTTCGTGAAGCAGCCGCTGTGAATTACAAGAAAGCCGTCGACAAGCGCCTCATCCGAGGCCGTTCAATCGAAGGTGTCGCTGCAGCATCCCTGTACGCTGCTTGCCGCCAATGCGGTGTGCCTCGTACCCTTGACGAAATTGGTCAAGCATCGAGAACCGGGCGCAAGGAGATCGGCCGAACCTACCGATTCATGGTCCGAGAACTGAAGATGAAAATCATGCCAACCGGCCCTGAAGATTACATCTCCAGATTCTGCTCGGGTCTTGGATTGGATGCTGAAGTTGAAGCAAAGGCATACGAATTGATCAAGGCAGCTCAAGAAAAGGAACTCACGAGCGGGCGCGGTCCAACCGGAATCGCAGCCTCAATCATCTACATCGCTTCTGTGTTGTGCGGAAAGCGCCGCACTCAGCGAGAAGTTGCTGAAGTGGCTGGCGTGACTGAGGTTACCATCCGAAATCGATACAAGGAACTGATTCAGAACCTGAACATCGAACTCGATATTTGAGGCGAATGCACACCACCTTAACTTGGAGGCTGAGTCATGAGTAAACCGCGTAATCGCTTGTCAGAATCCGCCTATGAGGCTGTAGAAAAGGGGCTCGTTGCCGCGTTGGAACGCGGCACCCAATCGTGGCCCTTGCCGGCCCCTCCGATCTCCGATCCAGATTTCCCGGCGCGCCCACCAAGTTCTCCCCAAACAATCATCGAGCAGGGTGTGGGTCTTCTTCAAGTCGATCGAGGTATGTTTGAACGCAACCTCAACACCGTTGTTGACCTGATTGTCCCTCATCGGATGAACCTCAGCGACGACCCGTATGAAGTCCATGAACGCTGGCTCAACAAGCGCGTCCCTCAAGTCGCTGAGCGACTGTTGTTCGCTATTGCCACCGACTGGTTGGCCCAGGCATTTGATCAACAAGCACCGAACGTTGACCGTTGGTGGCTTGCGGTCGCTCTTGTTGACGGGCTTGCCGTTGAACCGCGCGGTCAATCGGTGCACCAAGGGTACCACTTGGTCGAATCAATTGCTTTGGCAGAACGCCCCGGCACTTGGCACACCCAACCCGATGCAGGGCCTCACCAGATGGAGTGGAACCCTCATGCTGTGTTGCCTCGCCAAGGGGGCGTTGTCACCCATGACGTTGGTGTGAATGCGGCAGTTTGGTTGCTCACCCGCCTTGAAAACGGCTCACTTGAGCGCCGTTTGCTGTTGATGGAATGGGCGCGTCTTTTGCTTGAACGCCCCAACCTCGTTGAGCCGTTGCACATCGATCAAATTCTCATGCGCCGGGCGCTTGATCCTGAACAAGAAGTTGCTTCACGCGTTTGCTTGTGCCTCGCCAAGGCCATTGAATACGACCGTGATGCGGGCCTTGCACTTGCTCAACGGCTCCACACCCGAACAGAACTGCTGATTCGCAGAGGCATGGCCGATGTGCTGACCCGGCTGTTCAGGCGATTGACATGGGACGCAGTACCGTTTCTCGAAGCCATGCTCAAAGACGAAGACGAGGGTGTTTTGGCAGCCGCCAGCTCAACGGTGGGCGATCTCCGCTTCCTCGATGCCGAACTTTGGGCAGACACCATGGCAGAATTGTCAAGCCATCCACTGCCGGTTGTGCGCCGCAACTTAGTGCCCTTCTTGCGCGACTACCTCGAGCAATTCCCTGACGACAAGCGCCGGCTTTTGCCCATGCTCTGGGTCGACGGCGACGAGGTTGTTCGAACAAGGATGCGCGAATTGCTGATGCGTATGGAAGAGGTTGCCCCCGATCATTTCGCCGCCCGACTGGCGGACTTTATTGAGCAGGGTTGCAATCTCGAGCCGCTATGGACGCCACTCGGTTTGCGCCGACCAGAACGCTTGGCTGCTTGGCAAGCCTACCTCGCAGGAGAAGCGGAGCAACCGACCATTCCTGAGCGCCCTCCGGTGGAGAATCTATTGGACGGCGACATCAACGGAGAAGGAGAAATCGATCAGGAACTTGGCTTCCTTGATTGAAGTCATTCCTCTTCTTCAATTCGAAACGGCCCTCGCACGACAAGGCCGACGTAGGTCCCATTGAGCACAGCCAAGCTCCCAACAAGCATCCCCAACAGGCCGGTCGGCTCTGGAAGGTAGGCATCAACTCCAAGCCATGCTGCGATGTTCACAGCGAGCATGCACCCAACGCCAAAACCAATCACCAGAGGCCAACTCTTGTCAGGTGCTTTCCAACGATTCATCGTTGGCGCCACGCCATTGATGTCAAACGTGTACCTGAACCAAGCCAAGTAAAGGCAAACCATGCCGCATAGGCCGATTACGCCTCGAGTAAACGAGGCTGAATCCCAAGGCCCAGGGGGGGCAACGTCGACAAAACCCTGTGCGACACCAAGGACGCCGAGTCCGGCTAGCCAGCGCCAGGGGTGAGTCCGCTCCATGACTCAGCGTAGGAGGGCCACGCTTGAAAGCCTGTGCCACCCACCCACCTGATATGGCGGCAATTCAAGATGCGCTCTTGGTAGCGGGTGGCCTCGGCACCAGAATGCTCCCAACCAGCGCCTCTGTCCCAAAAGAAGCGCTTCCACTCGTCGACGTGCCGGCCCTTGTCCACCTTGCCCGGGAAGCACAGGCAGCCGGTGTCAAAAGGCTGCATATTGTGACTTCACCGCGCAAGGACCTCTCAAATCTTCTTGGCGACCACTCATGGCTCAAGGAAAAGCGCCCAGACCTTGACACCGCACTTCTGGCCCCTTTCGCTGACGTCGAAGTTTTGATCCATGTTCAACAAACTCCACTTGGGTTAGGCAACGCCATCCAGAGCGCTCTTCATGCAATCGACGGTCCTTTTCTCGTCTTGCTTGGTGATAATTTACTGATTGACACCCACGCTACACTTGACAACTTTGTCCCCTCAAATGCAAGCGCAACCCTTGTCGCCGCTTTCGAACAGCACGGCCGCCCGTGCGCAGCGTTGCTTCCTGTTGAGGCAGACGAGGTGTGCAATTACGGCGTGGTGCGACTTGAGGGTTCGAAGATCGTAGAAATTGTCGAGAAGCCACCAGTCGATGAGGCGCCCTCCAACCTGGTGTTGTGTGGGCGGTACGTGTTCACTTCCGACGCCTCAGCGTTGCTTGACACGTATGATGTCGAAACCCATGGAGAGTTACAATCCATCGCTCTCCAGCAACATTGGATGGACAACGGTGGTATGTACGGTGTGGAATTGAACGGGTACCAGTGGTATGATTCAGGCAAACCGCTCCCCTGGTTGAAAGCCCAAGTTGACCACGCCCTTCGGCGCCAAGACTTGAATTCCGATTTCAGGGCATGGTTGGAGCAACGGCTGGCTCAACGCTGACCAGGTTTCCAGAATGACAGCGGGGCCGGGGCTTCGTTCTGTGCCTTACGAAGGGCCAAGTGATCTGCGCGTTCGTTCCATCGGTGGCCCCGGTGGGCGCGCACATGTTCCCACGACAACGGACGCAAGCCACTCACGGTCGTCCATAATTCCTGAACATGAGCGACGAGCGCTCGGTTTGCTTTCGCTTTCCAAGCACCCGACGCGAGGTTGCCAGCGTATTGGGAATCGGCTCGTATGATTGCTTCATTGCCTCCGCCTTCGGTCAGCAGCCATCGCAGGGCTTCAGCAATGGCGGTCAATTCCGCAGTGTTGTTGGAACCAACTTCGGCTCCAATGAAATTTGCAACGCCGGACTGAGTGATCACATGCCCAGCGAACTCTTCGACCAGCGAACCATTGCCTCTGCCAAGCCCACTGTCGCCACTGACAACCACGACAGCCCAAGCGGCTGGAGTATCAGCGTCAACGTTTTGATTGCCTAAGCACGAACCATCGACGTAGATGGTCCACGGCCCAGTCATCAAGAGGGTCACTCGCCAATTTCAGCCTTGTAGTCTGCAGCGCTCATCATGGCGGTGATTGCCTCAGGAGCATCCAACTTCATTCGAACAATCCAGCCTTCACCGTATGGATCGGTGTTCATCAATTCGGGGGCGTCTTCCAGTGCTTCGTTGACTGCCACGACGGTGCCCGCAAGCGGAGCAAAAATAGGAGAGGCCGATTTGACCGACTCGACAATTGCAAATTCACCCATGTCCTCCATCACTTCGCCTTCTGCAGGGAGTTCAATGTAGACAATATCTGTCAAAGCCTCTTGTGCGTAATCTGTAATGCCGATGACGATTTCATCCCCTTCAACGCGCATCCATTCGTGTTCTTTTGTGTAATACAGTTCTTCAGGAATTTGACTCATGTCTTTCCACCCAATACAATCGACGGGCTTGCCTTAGATGAAGTCACCGCTCTTTGAGCGATACAAAAACCAATGACAAGAAGCGTTTATTCCTCTTGCGACAACTCTTGTTCAAGCACGTTCGCTTCAAGTACAGCCCAAGCAGATCCAACGCTTGCATCTTTGATCGAGGTGTTGATGTCGTTTCGGACGCGCACTGCAAGTTGTTCAGCGCTTTCATCTGGAAAGGCTTGTGAAAGGGGGCCTGAATTGCGATCAAGGGTTTTTCCAAGCCCGAGAGAAATCAGTCCGAGAAGAACAAAAAGCCAGCCAAGGCTGAGCCCATCTACGCTCATTCGTTGTTCAATCAAGCCAAAGCCAGCAATCAACAACAATCCAATCCCGGTGCCGAGCAACAACTTGGATGCAGCATCCCCTGGATTGGCCATGTGATGCCCTGCGGACGGATACGGATGAAACCAGCGGCTCGATGATAGGAGAAGCTGGCGAAACTTCAGTAGGTTTCTCGCATCAACTTGTGAATCTTGTAAGGCAACAACGCTCGGTTCACAGGCGTCACTTCGAGGATGCGACCATCGTCGCGTCGACGAATGTCTTGAAGCAGCGGGTGACGGCTCTTTTTGTGAAGGGTGAGCAAGGTTGGTTTGTCCACTTCAAGCGCACTTCGAACCACGTTGACAAAATTCTCGCTTTCGACAGCAAACTTTCCAATTTCATCGATGACGAGCACTTCGCATTCATCCCGGGCGTATTCAATAGCAGGAATTGCAACGCGCTCAAGCGCTTCAATATCAATGCCGTAACCAAGCACTCGCAACCTTGAATCGATGTTCTTGTGAGCCATAATAGCCTCTTCTTTAGTGACGATGTTGATCACTTTGTAGCCAAGCCGTTCACTTCCATCCATGATGGGAAGCGTTTGCATGCCGCCGATGATCGGTGCATCAGAGAGGCTTCCTCGGAGGAGGATCTCTCGCTTGCGCTCGTCGACGAGCATTTCGAGAACTTTTTCCATCACAGCGGATTTCCCGCTGCGCGGTAAGCCGGTGATACCTATCTTTGGATGAACGCCCACAATATCACCTAGGCTAAACCCTAATGGTCAATCCAGCGGCTTGTCATAAATAAACCATGTTCCTCATGTTCCGCGCATCGTGCGCTTAGATATCCGGAGAAATCCAGCCAGAAATTGTCGGATTATCGAATAAGGGGCACTAATTCCGGAATTTCACTGTTCACATCAAGCGGCAGCATTTCCAATTCATAGTTGTTGACGTTGTTGTTCGCAGACCAGGCTCGAGCCCATTCATCAAGGTCTTCATCGTTCAACAAATTGCACATCCACTGGAGAGCGGTTTCAAGCGATCCATGTAGGGTGATCAAACGGTCTTGGATTTCGGGGTGAAGCTCGATGTGGTTCACGCTGTTGCCCAGCACGCATCCTGCTGGGATGACGGCCCATCGCAAGCGGCGCTCTTGGTGAGCATTGACGATCGCTTGGCACGCCAGGCGAGGTCCAAATTTCGGTTCTGTAGCGCCGCACCACATGGCGAGTTGACGCTCATTGGCCCTTGAAGGAATGTCAGTTCGGAAGGCTGGATGGCGCACGAACACTCCACCATCGGCGTCTTCAGAAAAGTGAACGCCGCGAATAAACGGCCTTGATGTGCGCCCTTTCGTCCATGTTTCAATGCTCTTTGAATGTGCAGTTTGGTCGATTTCACCAACACGAACTCGCACGGTGTGACCGCTCGTTGCCAAAGCATGTTGCTCATCGCCAAGGCGAGGGAGCAGTGCGAGCCGGTCCAACACAGCAAGCGTTTGCTTGCGCTCGATGCGGTCTCGAGGGAGCCGAGGTATGGCCCAAGTGTCCTTGGCCCAAGCGACCCAACGCCCGGGGGCCATCTCAAACGAGGGCACCCTGTTGGAGAGTCCGTTTTGGTCGCGGCGCAAATCCGCTCGACTGATTGGACCGTGCATCAACAACTGATCGACAGCCATTTTTGCAGTAATGCCCAACACGGCCACGCCTTGAGTCATGCCAGGGAAAAGGTGGTTTGCTTCTTCAATAGCCCAGATGTCAGACCATCCGTGTTCTTCAACGAGCAGTGTGCGCAATGGGTGTGAGGATTGCTCTCGAAGGATGCTATCAGGTGCGATCAATCGAAGCCGGCCGCCTTGTTCGAGGATTTGCAAACTGCGTTCGATGAACAAGCGGTAGAGGTTGACGTTCCCTCTCATGGTTGAGAAGCGCGGCTTACCGTTGTCAGTGAGGGCGCGAAGGTGTTCGCCAAGTTCCCTGCGTAATTTACTTCCATCTTCCATGCCTCGGAAACGGTCCTTGATTCGCAGCCATGGCGGGTTGGTGACCACAAGTTGAGGTTCCGCTGTCCATGGCCATTCGCCTTGGAGGGTATCGCCTTGTTGGACTGCCTTTTCAAGCAACATTTCTGCTTCCTTTCGACCCAAGCACCCCGGCTTGTCTGCCTTCAGACTCACAAGGCCGAAACGAATGCATTCAAGCAACAATCTGCGGCGGGTTGAGGCGACGACAAGGGCATCGACATCGAGCAACTGGAATGCGGTGAGCAACAACCGTGTGTCCTTGATTCGACGTTCTTCGGTGCTGTCTTCATGGTGTTCAGAATGGCGACGAATAAGACGGGCGTGGAAGATGCCACCGCCACATGATGTGTCCGCAATCGGCAACGGTATGCCACTCAAGGTTCGCCGTCCTGCTTCAACACGCTTCAGTTCCACTTCATCATCGATTTCCGTTTCCTGGCTGTGCTGTGGGAGGTTCAGTTTCTCGATGTGCTGTCGGAAACCGGGGGGGAGGTTGCTTAGGTGCATGGTCGAAGATTTCACAGGCGTTTTTGGGCGAGTGAGGCTTTCGAGCAATTCAGAGGCAATCACAGCATCTGCCAAACGAGGCGGCGTGGGGTGGGCGCCTCGAGGCGAGCGTCCATCGGTTTCGGCGTCATGGCGGGCGAGAAGGTGATCGAGCACATGGCCCGGGTCTGTGAGAAGGTTTGCTGGCAGGGTCGGCCAGTCTTCGGGAAGAAGCGCCGCTATGGGTTGGTGAACTCGAAGGGATTGTTCCCATGCTTGGAGCCAGATTTCAATCTGTTCAGGTCGATTTTCAAGGCATCGATCCAATCGTGCATACCAGCCGCTAACTCCGCTTTGCATAACCCCACCCAACCTTGCCGGTTGGTCCGATTGGTTTGAATGTGACCCTTGTGAAGAGGGTCCTAAAAAGACAGGTTAAGCAGGTAAAATCAAACTAAACCGAGATGGTCGAAACTCTGGATATGCCACTCCCAGCCAGCTTTTACCCATTCAAACAAAGCGGAGAGTTGAGATTTCTTTACACCTGCTGCTTTTGCGATTTGCTTGATGATTTTAATCTCCTCCGAATCGTATTCCCCATCAACGGCAGCGACCAGAATTGCATCGCGCAATGCGACTTTGAGAACAATCGGTGTCAGCCGTTCGAGCACCAACTTCAATTGAGGGGGCTTTTCGAGCATGTTTCTCAAATCCACGCGCATTTCTGGATGCATCATGGCCCGCCCCATCATCGCCTCGATGATGGCGAGTTCTTCTTTGACAAGCGCTCCATCAGCGGATGCAACAATGATCATCAGTTGGGCGTAGCCTTTGACTTCATCGGGAGTAAAATCAACCGTAAGGTCGACGTACACTTGCCTTCACTCCGCTAAGGTGTTGAGCAGGTCATACCCTTCCTGCATCCACATGGTGCCTTTGACGGTCCAGTTTAGGAGGCGTTCGACCGAATCATCAGCAAGTTCGAGGTGTTCTACAATTGTTTGCAACACATCGCGTTCGTCTTCATCGACTGTGCCATCTGCAGCCGCCATCAGCGTTGCGTCTCGAAGGGCCAATCGGCCTGCTTCGGGACCTAGGCCGCTCAAGCATTCTTCCAGTGTTGGCGGCGTCTTGAGGGCACTGCGAATCATTTGTCGTTGATTTGGAGACAAAAGAGCCGTACCAAGCCGTTGTTCAAACATTGCCATTTCATCGACGGTGAGTTCGTTGTCAACTCGCGCCATGAAGGCGAGCAAGCGAGCGTAAGCGTAGCGTTCTTCTCGTGGAAGTTTGTGAACTGTATCTGGGAGCATGAATCATCGGTGAGCGACCTCACCTTAGAACCCAACGCCGCCAAGAACCCGTCAGCCGGTTGTTTGGATGACCGTTTCGAAATCGGACAAGCCTTCTTGTGCATCGGCGTGGTGCAGGGACCATGTTCCCCAGCCTCAACGTGCTTGGCCAACCCCTCGACACCTGTTCGTGCGACCCTATGACAGGGTGGTACAGGGACGGAAAATGCAACACAGACGAAAACGATCGAGGCTCACACACAGTATGCTGCGTTGTCACCGAGAAGTTCCTTGAATTTGCCCGCAGCCAAGGCAACGACCTCATTACACCCGCTCCTCATCATGGATTTCCGGGTCTCAAGCCAGGGGATTCTTGGTGCGTTTGTGCCCGAACGTGGCTGGCTGCGCTCCACGCCGGTTCCGGCTGTCCACTCGATCTCGAAGCAACCCATGAAGCGGCGCTTGAAATTATACCTCTTACTCTGATGGAAACCCATGCAGTGTGATTATTCTTCTTCAGTTTTGGTGTAACCAAACACAAGCCAGCGCATGCTCGCCCACGTGAATAAGCCCCACGCTGCGATGTTGATGAAGAACAACAGTCGAATGGGGAGATGGTCGAACATCGTTAGCATCGTGTCGAAGGTGAGCGTTGATCCCATCATGCCAACTGCGTAGACAGAAACAGCGCCGAGCACAGTCGTTCGAAGGTTTCTGCGGCCATCAAAAGTAAACACACGGTGGACAAAATGAGCGATGATGCTCGACCCCAACCACGCAAGGGACCAAAGCAGCGTTTCATTGGAATCTCCGTACAGAGGTGTAAGCCTCAGCAGCTCCCAGAGCACCCAGAAAAGGAAGGTGTTGAAGCCACCTGCAATTCCAAATCGCTGAAGCGTACCCCGCGGTAACACTTCAGAAATTGTTGGCTTTGACATCCCAATTCCTTCAATCATCGTTGGTGACCACGTCGCTTGGTTTGCCTGTGAGGGTGCCGCGAAGCGCTGCGTTATCGGTTTGAATCGCATCAAAGAGGTTGTAC
>TARA_B110000459_G_scaffold45708_1_pt1 | contig 11673 bp, 7 predicted proteins | sample TARA_B110000459 | Tara Oceans TARA_B110000459 (sample SAMEA4398296) | marine metagenome | biome: Polar Biome; feature: [SRF] surface water layer (ENVO:00010504); material: water (ENVO:00002006), including particulate matter (ENVO:01000060) such as... | depth 5 m | reverse complement strand
ATGATGAGAGCGAGGAGTTCGTTCGGGTGTTCGACGTCGTCGTCGTCGTCGTCGTCGTTCTCGTTGCCCTTTTTGTCGACGGGGAAGAATCGAATGGGATTAAAGCGCTTCAATAATACTAATAACAAAAAGAACAACAACAACAACAACAACAACAACAAGAGTAGTGTTGTTAGTATTCGAGCGGGGAAGAAGAAATCGTCCTCTTCTTCATTCGAACAACTTCCAGAACTCACCGAGGACGAAACCGCGAAGAAATGGGCGGGAGAATCCAACGACTCGCCAACGATTGTGAGTAAAAAAGAGAGTGGCAGAGGTGATGCGACAAATCCTACGACGAGTTCTACGAGAAAGTTGAGAAAAAAAGAAGACGCGATAGAGCAGGACGTGCTAGAAGGCGAGGCATGTTTGTTGGGAGACGGGATATGGGAAAAGTTATGCGAAGAAGCAAAGATGGAGATCGAATTAGAACCCGCGTTGGCGTCGTATTTGTATTCCACGATCCTCTCGCATAAGGAGATGTCGGACGCGTTGGCGTTTGTGTTGGCGAACAAACTCGGGTCGTCTGTCTTGTTGGATTCGCAACTGTTGGAGCTGTTTTCGAAGTGTTATCGGGAAGATCCGGAGTTGGTACAATGCGCGATTGCAGATATGCAAGCGGTGTTGGAAAGAGATCCAGCGTGCGATAAGTACGTGATGATTTTGTTGTATTTTAAAGGCTTTCAGGCGTTGCAAGCGCAAAGAATCGCGCACTCGTTGTGGTCGAAAGGGAGACAGTCGTTGGCGTTGTTGTTGCAGCATAGGGTTTCGGAGGCATTTCATGTCGATGCGCATCCTGCCGCGAAAATTGGAAAAGGGGTTATGATTGATCACGCGACTGGGGTAGTTATTGGGGAAACGGCGGTAGTTGGGAATAACGTGTCTATCTTACACAACGTGACGTTAGGCGGGACCGGGACGACGGACGGAGATAGGCACCCGAAAATTGGCGACGGGGTAGTTTTAGGTGCCGGAGCGACCATTTTAGGACCAGTGATTGTTGGTACGAACGTGAAGATTGGCGCAGGGAGCGTTGTGCTGCAAGATATTCCGGATAACTCCGTCGCGGTAGGAATTCCAGCAAAAATTTTACGAAGAGAGCGAAGCGAGGAGGTGATCGAGCCGAGTTTATCGATGGACCAGACAGACTTTTTAGAGGGATGGGACTTTACTATATAGAACGTTATTTATTTTCATTGTTACAATTGCTACTATTATTGCTATTATTATGAGAAACAAACTCCGAGAGGCGGACAGCGAACGAATCGACGTACGAAGAGTGTCGCGCGCCTATATTGAACAACATATCCGGCGACGACGCTCTCGTAAACTTTTCATCAAACATCTTTTCATGATACATGTTTATTCTATAGAGATACTCTCCTTCTTTTCCCCCAACTCCTGTTGTGCTTCCTCTCTTTTCTCGTATGATTTTGGCCATAATTTGAGGCGGTTCAAACTCCGGCAAGTGTCCGAGTAAATTTACGTTGAGCATCGGTCCTATGTGAAGACCAAACGTCGACGGAACGAAAATGTGCTGGTAAAAATCAAACGTATACACGAGTTCTGGCAAAAACTCGTATTTAGAACCAAACTCTGGACTGTTGAAGAGTCTCTTCCTCTGCTTTGATGAAATAGCACTCTCACTACGATCAAACGCCTTTCCTAATAATCGAGTATTTTCCGCAAACGAGGTGGCTGTCGTCACGTCCGGTTCCTCCCCAGGAACATCTGCTCGCAAAACCTGCGCAGTCGCGCACAACGGCGCGTAAATGAAAGGCTTATTTCCAGTAATATTCGCTTCCAAACCAGGCGTCAGTTTTCGAATTACTTTCAAAGCGGTCGACACGAGCCATCTCGCGGGTATTCTTCGAAACCGGCTCTCGAACTCGTGCCCGGTGACTACCTCGGAGCACTTGATGCCTTTTCGTAAAAATCTTCCTTGCACGACTGTTTGAAACGTGCGTTTCTTATTCGCGAAATACTTCTTCGTCACGTCATTGCCTTCTTCATCTCCTTCTCTCGATGGAACGTCTCGACATCGAACCAAAAGTTTACCCGCGAACGCGTTTGTGCGTATTTCAATACCCCTCGTATCGTTTATCGGTAACTCTTCATCGATCGTCGCCGATGACAGAGCGTTTTCCAACCGCAAAGGTCCATGCGTCCACTTAGAAACTCCTCCTCTGAACAACGCTGGTTTCGATGACGAGAACGAAGAAGAAAACGGAGCAGCGGCAGCCTCTCTTCCTCCGTTGTGTTCCTTCTCTTCGACGAAAACCTCGTTGGCGTCGAACCACACTTCTTCTTCTTCTTCTTCTTTGTCTTCTTTTACTTCTTCGACGGATGATCGCGCAAAATCATCACCACTCGCGGCGGCGGCGTCACTTCTTCTTCGGCAAGATAAGCAAAAGCATCGCATGCTGCTGCTGCTGCTGATAATGATGATACTAATGTGGTGCTCTCGTGTATGAGTGGATATTTTATCCCGGGGCCTAAAAATACACCAAAGTCCAAACTCTTTTTTTTTCGCTCAAACTCTTCTCACTTAATCATGGATGGAAGAGAGACGTGTCACTTCGTCCAAAGAAAATAAAAAACACCAGCGCCGTTCTCCGCGCGCAAGTTCGACTTTTGACCACCAGTTTCTCGCTCATGCTTCATGCTTCAACAAACAACAACAACAGTAGTAGCGGTAACATATATCATCGCTTCTTTTGATTGGTTTTAGATCCTTAATGTACGCATCGTGTGTGTCCTGTTTCCAACCTCCAACATTGATTTTTGCAAATTTGAGCACATTCATGCGAGAGAAAAAGAATAAAAAAAAAGTGGTGCCGAAATTGCTCCTCTTTTGATGAAAAGGGAACTCTTCTTTTTCTGTTTTGTTTCATCGCACAAATAATATTCAAATACCACACACGTGTTCTGTAGACTCTCGTCTCGTATCTGTTGTATATACGTTTTGCCAATCAAAACCTCTCTCTCTCTCTCTCTCTCTCTCTTTCTCTCTTTCTCTCTCATTGATTAATACATGACTGGTGGAGCAAAACGAGAGGCAGAATCTTTGAACGATAGTAGTAAAAACCACGACGACGACGACGCTTTAAAGAAGAAAAAGAAGGTTGAAGAAAACATCGTCGTCGTCACGACGATGAGTAATACGAATGAAAATAAGATCGATGAGGATTTACACTCTCGACAATTGGCCGTGTACGGACGCGAATCCTTTCGAAAACTAGTGGGCGCGAAAGTATTAATTTCCGGTTTGAACGGCTTAGGCGCAGAAGTCGCGAAGAACGTCATCTTAGCCGGGGTGAAGAAGGTCACTTTGAGCGATGATTGCGACGCGACGATGAGCGATCTGGCGAGTCAGTTTTATTTGACTGAGGAAGATTGCGGGAAAAATCGAGCGGAATCGTGCGCAGCGAAACTGCAAGAGTTGAATCCAGCCGTGGAAGTGGTGACGGTAATGACTAAAGATGTCACGGAAGACGTGCTGTTGGCGCACGACGTCGTGGTCGTGTGCGACTCGTCGTTGCACTCGCAACAAGACTGCGAAAAGTGGGACGAGATTTTACGCAAAGAGAAAGGCAAGGCGTTTATTAAAGGCGACACGAAAGGCGTGTTTGGGTCGGTGTTTTGTGATTTCGGGGATTCGTTTACGGTTGTCGATCAAGACGGGGAAGAGCCGAAGACGTGCATCATCGCTTCCATTTCCAACGAGCATCCGGCGTTGGTTACGTGCACGGACGACGAACGCGTCGAGTTAGAGGAAGGGGATTTGGTCACATTTTCAGAGGTGAAAGGGATGAACGAGTTGAACTCAATCAAGGAAGGAGTGAAGATCAAGTCGGTCAAAAAGCACGGGTTCGAGTTGGACATCGACGCGAGTAAGTTCTCGCAATACGTGGGTGGAGGCATCGCCACGCAAGTCAAGTTGCCGAAAGAGATGAAATTCAAATCTTTCGCGGACTCGTTGAAAGAACCGGGGGAGTTTTTGTTGTCTGATTTCGCAAAAATGGAGCGCTCGCCGCAAATTCACTTGATGTTTTTAACCTTAGAGGCGTGGAAAAGCAAGAACGGCGGTCAGTTACCGCAACCCGGGAGCGATGCGGATGCTGCCGTGTTCGTCGCGTTGGCGAAAGACGAAGTCAACGCGCAGTACAAATCGGTCGAAGAAGTGGACGAAAAATTATTCGCGACGTTTGCAAAGACGTGCAGAGGCGACATTTCGCCCATGGCAGCTATGTTTGGTGGCATCATCGGTCAAGAAGTCGTCAAAGCGTGCACCGGGAAGTTTACGCCGTTGAATCAGTTTTTCTATTTTGATTCGTGCGAATCGTTGCCGGAAAAGTTAGAAGAGGCGGATTTGAAACCGACTGGTTCTCGATACGACGGTCAAATCCAGTGTTTTGGACAAGCTACGCAGGCGATCATGGAGAAGCAAAATGTCTTTTTGGTCGGCGCGGGCGCGTTAGGATGTGAATTCATCAAGAACCTAGCGTTGATGGGCGTTTCCTGCGGCGCCTCGGGTGAAGGTAAACTCACCATCACCGACGACGACATCATAGAAAAGTCCAACTTATCGAGACAGTTCTTGTTTCGCGATTGGGACATTAAACAACCGAAATCGACGTGCGCGACGAATGCGGCAAAGAAAATCAACTCGAAGTTGAATGTCACCGCGTTGCAAAACCGAGTGAGTCCAGATACCGAAGAAGTCTTTGACGATGAGTTTTGGGGTGGTTTAGACGTCGTCGTGAACGCGTTGGATAACGTCAACGCGCGTTTATACGTCGACTCTCGATGCGTATACTTTGAGAAGCCGTTGCTAGAGTCTGGAACCTTAGGTACCAAGTGCAACACGCAAATGGTCGTTCCGCACTTGACGGAGAACTACGGCGCGTCCAGAGATCCCCCGGAGAAGTCTGCGCCCATGTGCACTTTGCACTCGTTCCCGCACAACATCGATCACTGCTTAACTTGGGCCCGATCAGAATTCGAAGGCTTGTTTGAAAAATCTCCTGCCGAGGCGAACGCGTACCTTTCCAAACCGGACGAATACGAGTCGAACGCGCGCGCGAACGCGGACGCGAGCATGCGCGAAAACGTTGAGAAAATTTCGCAGTGTCTCATTCACACGCGGTGCGCGACATTTCAAGAGTGCATCAACTGGGCGCGCTTACGATTTCAAGAATACTTCCACGATAGAGTCGCGCAATTGACGTTCACCTTTCCCGAAGACGCCGTGACGTCAACCGGGAACGCGTTCTGGTCCGCGCCGAAACGATTTCCGAAACCGGTCATCTTCTCCGAGAAGGACGACGGGCACGTCAATTTGCTCAAAGCCATGGCGATTTTGAAAGCTGAATTACACGGCGTTACCGTCGGTGTTCCATCCGCAGAAGTTCGAGGAGATGAGAAAGCGATGAATAAAATCGTTGTCGAGATGGCGGCGAAAGTAGAAGTCCCAGTGTTTGTACCGAAAGACGGCGTGAAGATTGAAACCGATCCGACCAAGAAAGAAGGCGACAACGATGATAACGGCATGGGTGGCGTCGAAGACGATCAAATCATCGACGATTTGCTCACGCAATTGAACAACGTGCGTACAAGTGACTTGAAAGGCGACGCGGAGTACCGCTTGTCCGTCATCGAGTTTGAAAAGGATGACGATACGAACTTCCACATGGAATGCATCGCCGGGTTGTCGAACATGCGCGCGCGAAACTACGACATTGCTGAAGTTGACAAGCTCCAAGCGAAGTTGATCGCTGGTAGAATCATTCCAGCTATTGCAACGACCACTGCTATGGCGACTGGTTTAGTCTGCTTGGAGTTGTACAAAGTCATTCACAAAGCTCCTTTGGAGAGCTTTAGAAACACTTTCGCCAACTTGGCGTTGCCGTTGTTTGCGATGGCTGAACCAATCGCGCCAAAGTTCCAAACGTACAAAGACGAAAAGTGGAGCTTGTGGTCGCGATGGATCATCGAGAAAGATTACACCGTGCGAGAACTTTTAAAATACTTCGAGGACAAGGAATTGGAGTGCTATTCTGTTTCCTACGGCCCGGCGTTGATTTACAACGCCATGTTTCCCAGACACAAAGAACGCATGGATCAAAAACTCTCTGAATTGGTACAAACGGTTGGGAAAATCACGTTCCCAGCGAAACGAAAGCACTTTGATTTAATAGCCGCCACGGAAACGACCGAAGGCGAAGATATCGACGTTCCGTTGATTTCAATCGTGTTTAGATAAAAAGAAAAATTACGTAAAAACAACACACAACACAGACACACATTTTAATATTAACCATACTTAGAACCTAATGAATCAAAATCCGATCCACACTGCATGTATCTACAACACTAGTACCTATAATAACTATCACGAAAGCTCTATAACTTAAAATCGCGTGGATCTCGCCAGAAACGTTTCCTTCCTTTGATCTTCCGGTTTCGTGCTCGAAGTGAATAAAGAGGAGTACACGGAGGCGGTGGCGCCTTGCGGCATGTGCTTTGGATCGGTCGCTTTGAACGATTTCTTTGCCTGCTCTGCGCTCACGTCGTCGCATCCGTTCTTTCTTTTATTGTTATTGTTCGTGCTATCTTCTTCTACGTCATTATCACCCACATTATCAGCTTTATTGTTCTTCTTCTTCTTCGCGTTCTTCTTCTCCTTCTTTTCCTTCTTCATCAAGTTTTCCTTCTCCAACTGTTCTTTCATAGCCTCCAAAACATCTCCAGTTGGATTAATAGGAATAAATGGTGGAGCGTCTTTCAAGCTCACTCCATCGTTCATCTCTTCGCAACTCTCTTTCGCCTCTCGAATGGCTTTTTCAGAGACGACGACGCCGCTCGGTCGCAACACGACGAACTTCGTCTTGCCGTTGAAATCCAACCCGGTCAGAGGACAAGAAAACACTCCTTTCTCAATCGTCGGTCGAAAACTGTTATTCTTTTTGTGAACATCGTCTTTATTCTTCTTATTCATCTTTTCCTTCGCTTCTTCTTCTTTTTTGTGAAACTTACACGTCACCAGTGCTTTCAACCCGGTCACGTGTTCAATCCTCATCGGCAACGGCGTCTTCTCCACCGCTTTGCGTTGCAAACACTTCAACACCGCCTCTTTATTGTACAAGTTTCCAATCAAATCGACGACTATTCCATCCTCGATCGTCGAATCTAACATCTCCTCCGTCAGCGAACAGTTGAAATATCTCGACAGCTCGTCTTCTTTCTTATCGAAATCTCTCACCGTCGATTGACTCGAAAAGCTCACAAACCCACCCAAAGTTTCCTTCTTTTTCGCAAACGGATTGTCGTTGTACATCTCGAGATAGGCAGATCTGGATTCCGCTCCGGTCGCGCCGCCATCGCCGCCACCGCCGAGTAAAGAGACGTGAAGGATAAAGTGGTCGTTGTTCTGAACGCCTAATTGGCGCAACGATGGTAAAGACGACGAAGATTGAAGATGATGGTTGTTGTTCTTGTTGGAAAATGAAATTGGAAACATTTGCCCGGTACGCGTTGAGCGCAAATTGATCCCCTCCAGGTTTCGACCATCATCACTATCACCCATTAAAGAGGACAACACATCGCTCACCGCAAACGTTTCTAAATCCACGGAAATAGCTTTAATCGTTTTAGCATCGCTTGTCGTCACGAACACTTGTTCGTTCATCTTCTTCTTCTTCTTATTAGGTGTTTCCGTCGTCCTTTGAAAGTGAGGCGGAAAAGAAGAAATTTTTCTTCTTCTTCCATTCTTCATTCATAAATAAGCGCTATTAACACCATTAGAACCATTAGTCATCATAACTCTTCTTGGATATAGAAAGAGAGAGAGAGTGTGTGTTTGAGTGTGTTTGAGAGAGAGAGAGTGAGATAAATAATCAAAAGCGCGTCTCTCGTCGTCCTCGCTCTTGGTATTATTCATCACATTCCTTTTGCACAAAATCACCTACCGGGGACATCCCCAATTTCCTCCTCCTCATTATGTTAGTAAACATGAAAATACTCTACGCGACAGAAACTGGAAACGCCCGGGACGTCGCGGAACGCGTGGCGAGAGAATGTTCCAGACAAAGTATAAATAAAATATCGCTCGCATCGATCGATGCGTACGATGCGAGACAGTTACCGAAAGAAGACAAAAACATTCTCTTATTCGTCTGTTCGACGATGGGTCAGGGCGATCCACCGAAATCGTTCGAAAAATTCTGGAAATTTTTGCTGAAGAAAAATTTACCTCTCTCAACCTCTCTGTTAAATCTTAAATTCGCGGTGTTTGGTCTGGGAGATTCCTCGTACGAGAAGTATAACTTCGTGGCGAAGAAGTTATTTCGACGGTTGGAACAATTAGGAGGTAAAAGCGTGATTGAGTTAGGGTTAGGGGACGATCAACATTTTAGCGGGTACGACGGCGGTTTGGACCAGTGGTTGGAAACGTTGTACGTGAAGATTTTTGGAAGTGAGTTTTATCGAGAGAAGATTATTGGGTTTAAGGATAAGTTGGACGTGTGTCCAGTAGAAGTGAACGTCGTCGTTCGCGATGGTGATGGTGTTGGTGTTGGTAGTGCGGATGGAGTAAACGACGACGACGACGCGCCGGTGGAAACGCGAAGAGGGGTGATGCGCGCGGTGGATTCGATGGCGACGGAAGAGGTCTCCGACGATAACAACGGTACGTATTGGCGCGCATTGAAAGTGATAAAGAACGAGTGTTGTACTTCAGAGAGCGCGGTCAGACAGGTACATCACATCGAATTGGATAACAGGTACACGGACGTGCACGATTTCAGCCCGGGAGAGGTGTTGGAAGTTTTGCCGTGTTCGCGCTCTGCTATTGGACGAGAGGTTTTGGATTTGCTCACGAATTCAATCGTCGTCAGAGACGGTGATAATGGATACCGAGCAATCTTGGATGCTGAGAACTTGGTCGTGTCGGTATCATCGTCGGGGTCTTCATCCAAAAACAGTCGTTACATCTGTCGCGCGAAATATCTCGTCGCGTACTTTCTCGATTGTTTCTCGGCATCGCCTCGATCGTACTTCTTCGAAGTGTGCGCATATTTTTCCAAAGATCCGCTCGAAAAAGAAAAGTTGCAGCATTTTGCCTCCCCGGAAGGACGCGCGGATTGCTATCAATACTGCCAACGCGAGAGACGGTCGGTGAAAGAGTTTTTCGAGGAGTTCACCTCGGTAAAACTTCCGTTGGAGTGGTTACTTCACGTGGCGCCAAAATTGAAACCGAGACAGTTTTCAATCTCATCTTCGCCGAGTCAACACAAAAATAGCGATGGAACGCACGTTGATTTAATATCGATAACCGTCGCAGTCGCAAAATGGACAACGCCTCTAAAACGTCTCCGTTCCGGTTTGTGTTCGACTTGGATGGCGGAGAAATTAAGGACCAGCGATGTTGTCTACGCGAGGGTTGTCAAGAGCGGTGGTTTGCCGTATTCACATACAGGGTCTATGATCTTGATTGGACCAGGTACTGGTGCCGCACCGTTTCGTTCATTCATACTGGAACGATGTTCGCGTCGCAACTTTGACGATAAAATTCTCATGTTCTTTGGGTGTCGAAGAAAAGCGGAGGATAACTTGTACGAGACTGATTGGGAAAACGTCGAAAAGTGGTCTCAAGGCAACATCAAAGTCGTCACTGCTTTCAGCCGAGAGCAGGAGAATAAAGTATACGTCCAGGATAAAATTCGAGGCGACTCTTCGAAGGAAGTGTGGGATTTAATCTCTCGCTGCGAGGCGAAGATTTTTGTCGCCGGGTCGTCCGAGGATATGCCGGCGCGAGTCCGCGAGGCGATTCGAGATGTTTGCGCGAAAGAAGGCGGCATGGACAAAGAAAGCGCGACTCGATACATCGCCGAATTAGAAGCCAAGAGGAGGTATTTCGTCGAAGCGTGGTAGAAATTATATTATATGTACAGTACGGTAGTTAGATTTTTAGATAGTGTTTGTATGTTTGTATGTAGTACTGGTAGTTCTTTGTAAGTACAAAACGTTGAATAGCTCCAAATCTGCTTTATGGATAGATGCTTACGGATACTCGCATCCTGTTTGCTGAACTGTGACCAACATGCTCGTATCGATGCCCAACGCGTTCGCTTTTTTCTTCATCGTTTCGACGAGTTCCTCGGAAACCTCCTTCTCTCTCGTAAACAGCCATAAGCCGCCTTGGTTACGCACGTTATTGGCGCTTTCCGTGGTGCACAAACCGTCGGAAACAAAAATCGTAGGTTGACCTCCAGAAATAATGGCCCACCCCTCTTCTTCTTCGTACGCGACGATCCAATAATCGCCGTATAGTGCTCTCGGCACGAATTTCGGACCGACCTTCAGTTTACTTTTGACGTCGACGTCGGGTATGAACGCGTTCAAGACCATATCTTCGTTGGAAGGCTCACCTTCCACCGAACCTTTTCGAGCAAAATTAAACACGTCCAACGTCGTCGGAGACGTCACGGTATACACCGCTCTCACGCAGAAAAGTTCGTCGACTGGTTGATACCTGTTTGGAAGTTGCGCTTGGACGTACCAAGGTTTCGAGGCGTACGCTTCGATGCTTACGTCTGAAACCGTTGGAACAGGCGGGCACCTTCTTTCTCTTCCCAAACCTCCCGCAAGAGCCGGGGTGACGAACGAGGATGCACAAGCCGCGATTGCTAAGAGTGCAACGAGGAGTGAGGACGTGGCGAAATCGTTTGTTCGTCTTAAACAACAACGCGTTTGCAGCATGATTTGGTTTCAATGATGATCCGAGAATGCAGCAAACGCGCACAAAAGTAAAGTTTTTTTGTATCTCGTTGCATCGACACGCTCGTATTTTTTGCATAAAACTCGACCTTTTTTAACTAAAAACTACTTTCACTAATTTCTACGACTACATCAACTAAAGTCATCCTCTCGGACGCCACTAAACACACCTTTGACTTTCTCAGCGATCGCAGAAAACGCCTTGTGCGGTTCTTTTCGCATGCCTTTATGCGAGACCCAGAGCTGGACTTTATTCGGAAGTTTTTTGGCGATGACGGCGGCGGCGATGTGTTCGATGTTGAAGTTATGCACCGGATCTTTCCACCCGCTTCGGTCGGAATGACCGGACCATGCCAACGCGTGACCGCAATTGGTCGTGTTGCATAAACCAAACACAGTCACGCAATCGCACTGTCGAGTTAAATACAACAGAGTGGAAAAGCCCGTCGTCGGCGTTTTATCGTACTTGTGTTTCGCTCCGTGCGTTTCTTTTGTGAGTTTCTTTAAACACACGACGCCGCGGTGCGATTCGCCTTTAATAAATCTCAACGATTTCACCGGTTTATGTTTCAACTTTTGGTTCAACTTCACGCACCACGGCTGAGGACTTCTGTGCGAACACGTGGAAAACATCAACCAGTTTTCCTGATTCTTCGCGTACGAAATCGAATGATCTAACCCGATGTTCACCAAAGCCGCGGTGATGGCTCTCACGTCCGTTCTCGATCCCATATCTTTCGCGTCTCGACTAAAATTTTTCGGCGCGTTGTGCCCATTCAATCGAATAACCCAATCGTGCGCTTCTATTTGCATCCCAGCGCCACCGACGGATAAGTGCCCGGTTGGAAAAACCAA
>TARA_B110000459_G_scaffold36133_1_pt1 | contig 11705 bp, 9 predicted proteins | sample TARA_B110000459 | Tara Oceans TARA_B110000459 (sample SAMEA4398296) | marine metagenome | biome: Polar Biome; feature: [SRF] surface water layer (ENVO:00010504); material: water (ENVO:00002006), including particulate matter (ENVO:01000060) such as... | depth 5 m | reverse complement strand
CTAAGTCCTACCTATCAGCTTTTAACAGGTAAGCCAGGAAGTTCTTATACTTTTGATATCGCCGAAAAAATAGGTTTAAACAAGGCCTTAATTGAAGAAGCTAAAACCTATGTGGATTATACCGATCTGAAATTTGAAGAACTCATAACTAAAGTAGAGAAACAACGTAAATCACTGGAAGAAGAAAATATAAATATTAAAATAGAAAACAAAAAATTAAAAGAAGCGACACTTAAGTTTGAAAAATTAAATACTCAAATACAGGAAAGACAAGGAGAACTTCGCACGCAAATAATAAACCTAGAAAAACAGAAAAACGAAGCCATCGAACAAGGCGTTAATCAGGTTCTAAACAAAATAAACAAAGCAAAAAGTAAAGAAACTGCAGCTTTAAATGCAAAGGATTTTGCTAAATTGAGAAAAGAGGTCTTAGCGAAGAAAGAGGGAGCAATTCAGCCTTCACAGATTATATCATCACGAAAATTAGGTGTTGGAGATATTGTACTTATTGGAGAATCAGAAAGTGAAGGAGAAATCATTGAGTTAAGAGGTAATCTAGCTATAGTAGCTGTTCGAGGTCTCAAAACGAGTATCTCCTTAAAAAAACTTCAAAAAATAATCAAGCAGGATGTGCTGCCTAAAACTAGTAAACGAAGAATTACGAATCACGAAGTAGAAAGCATATTCGATATACGTGGATTAATGCAGGAAGAAGCAAGGCCAATCATCGAACAGTATTTTGATCAAGCTCTCTACAATAGTATGGATGAGATAAAGATTATCCACGGTAAAGGTTCGGGAGCATTAAGGAAACAATTGCAGCAATTAATTCGTGAATACAAATCAAATATTTCTTCATGGCAATATGAAGAAGAAAAGAAAGGTGGAAATGGGGCAACAATCATCCGTTTTAAGTAAAACCCTGCATGAATGTTTGTCATACTTGTTCAAACAGCAAGTACGATTTATCATTTATAGCTACCCTTTAGAATCTGAAATCCACGTTTTTGTAGATCAACCTTCACAAGCATTAAAAAGCTATGTGTTAAATACTTTCAATACATTAAATAGCGAAGTACTAAAAGGACAGGTTTTCTCTCTCGAAAACTGGGAGACTATTAAGGACTTTCAATTGAATCCATCAATTTTAAAACAAGAAGAGCTGAGAGAAAAGAATTACATGGTTCAGCATGAATACGAGTCATATGTGCGCAGTGTTCAAAAGGAAATTCAGTCAGGTAATATTGTTAAATGCGTTGCCGCAAGAAAAAAGAAAGTCCCATTACCTAAGAACTTTGTCTTAGCCGAGGCTTTTGCGAAAACACTAATGAATCATGAATCAGCTTATTGTTATTTGGCGCATTCTAATTCAGGGACATGGATGGGCGCAAGTCCTGAATTATTAGTTCATAACAAAGGAAAAAAATCCTATACAGTAGCATTGGCAGGAACCAAATTAGTGGAGGATAATAGTCCTTGGAAAGCAAAAGAACAGCATGAACAGGCTCTGGTTAGAGATTATATCATGGATACCCTTAATGAGCAGCAAGTTAAAAACATCCAGTCCAGCGCTGTTCAAGAGGTCCAAGCAAGCCATATTAAACATCTTAAAACCGTTATTGAGTTTGACTCATTGCAGGGAGTGGAAGGATACCTGCACCCCACTCCGGCGGTTTGTGGATTACCTGTACCAGCAGCTAAATCCATCATTAGTCGTTTTGAAAAAGATGGTCGGTCGCTATATTCGGGTTATTTAGGTATAACTGGCGAATTATCTAAGCTTTATGTTAATCTTCGTTGTATGCAAATCTATGATAAATACGCTGATTTGTACGTGGGCGCAGGTATAACAATGGATTCTGATCCATTAAAGGAATGGCAAGAAACAGAAGCAAAAGCGGATGTGATGAAAAATATACTAGAAGAATAGTGTTTCTTTCCCCTGCGGATTACTTTTGAAGGATTCTATGCAGTCACTTGCTCAATTTATCCAAAAAAACTAAAAGAACGAGGTATTCTCTCGGCTCAACTAGAAGATGTCTCCATTTGAATTGGCAAATACATCGTTAACTAATCGAATTCTTTTATCTAATCATTATTTCCCTCTTCGATTTGTATAGGACGAAATTTTAGACAATGAATATCAAGAAGTAATTCAAGCATTCCATTCGAATGGCAACTTTGATAGTGCATTTGAGTGTTTTGCAAAAATGTTACTTAACTCCTACCATAAAGCTTTTAAACTTTAGCCTTTAATTCTTAATAGAGAAGCTCTATTTTTTACAAAGTTTAAAAATCTATTTCATTTATTTCTTTTACTTTTGTAAGGTATTGAACACAGATAAAAAACACATCCAACACTTAGCCGCAATTTGCAAAGCAAAAGGGGTTTCCCATGCTATTGTTTCGCCTGGTTCTCGGTGTGCACCTCTTATTATTGCATTCAATCAAATGGATGGAATTGAATGTATTTCTGTTATTGATGAGAGAAGTGCAGGCTTTGTTGCCTTAGGTATTGCACAACAAAGCAAAAAAGTAGTTGCTCTTATCTGTACTTCCGGTTCTGCAACCCTTAATTATGCACCTGCACTTGCAGAAGCATTTTATCAAAAAGTTCCCTTATTGGTTCTGAGTGCCGATCGTCCCAATGAATGGATTGATCAAGGAGAAAACCAAAGCATTAACCAGTTTGAGGTGTATAAAAACTATATAAAGAAGTCATATCAGCTTCCTGTGCATGTTGAAACAGAAAAAGATTTATGGTATTGTAATCGTATCGTTGCAGAAGCGCTTAATACATGCCTGTACCCTGATTTTGGACCAGTGCATATCAATATACCCTTGAGAGAGCCTTTATACAATTTAGAAGAAACAACTGTTAAACAAACTAAAATTATAGATTTTGCTAAACCTGTTTATGCATTGGATACTGCAAAAATGAAAAAGCTTGCAGAGGAATGGGTTGGGTACGATAAGATTTTGATTGTCGTTGGTGGATTAAAGGAAAGAGACACTGATTTGGAGCGTATCCTACAAAAGTTTAGTGACCAGAGTAACGTAGTTATTCTCAAGGAGTCTATTTCCAATGTCTATGGAGAAAATTTTATTGACCAGGTTGATGCTAACATTGAGGTAATTCAGGCGATAAAATCAAATAAATACGTACCTCAATTAGTACTTACCTTTGGTGCAGGTGTTGTTTCTAAAAAATTAAAATTCTGGTTGAGAGCACAAAAATATTTGAATCATTGGCACATTACTAGTTCGTTTGAACATTGGGATATTTTTCAAGGCTTATCTAAAGTCTTACAACATGATGCACAAAGTTTCTTCGAGCGCATGTATGCCTCAATTGCTGAGTCTGAAAGTACATATCGTATGGATTGGAAATTGTTGAGTGCTTCTACTGAGCGAATACACAGTGACTATTTAAACCAACAAATTTTTACAGATTTTAAAGTATTTGAATTTCTTTTTAAAAATTTACCCGAAGGAAGTAATGTGCATTTAGGAAACAGTACACCTGTTCGTTACGCCAATTTATTGCATATAGAGGAGGAGAAAAACTTATCGATAAACTCGAATAGAGGGGTAAGTGGAATTGATGGGGTTATGAGTACCGCAGTCGGAGCTAGTATTGCCAAACCAAATAACCTATGTTTTTGTATTACAGGCGATGTCGCCGCTTTATATGACTCCAATGCTTTAATGAGCGCGCATTTAAGTCCTCAGTTAAAATTGATAATCATTAACAATCAAGGGGGAAATATTTTTAAAATAATTCCAGGACCGCAAAAGCTTTCAGAGTTAGAACAGTTTTTCGAAACTAAACACGCTTACAACTTTGAACATTTAGCAAATATGCATTCATGTGCTTATTTTACTGCATCAAACATAGAGGAGCTTAGAATTAAATTCTCCAACTTTATTCAAGAAGCAAATGAAAGTGCTATTTTAGAGATTAAAACAAACGGAGATACCAGCGCCCAATCACTTCGGGCTTACTTCGAATATTTAAAGCAAGAAATTAACTTGAATTAGAAAGCAATGAGTCAAGAAGAAAATATACAAGAAGAGAAGCAAGCGGACATTTCCTTGATAGATTTACAAAATGCCAATATTTATCAGGAGGAATCTTTGATTCTTAATCAAGTAGACTTTAAGGTAAATGCCGGTGAGTTTGTTTACCTAATTGGAAAAACGGGTAGTGGCAAAAGTTCATTGCTTAAAACTTTATACGCTGATATCCCATTGAATAAGGGAGAAGGGACTATCAATACCTTTAACCTTCGTAAATTGAAGGATCAGCAGATTCCTCTTTTACGCAGAAGTATAGGTATTGTATTTCAAGATTTTGAATTATTGATGGATAGAAGTGTCGCTGAGAACCTTTCTTTTGTTTTAGAAGCTACTGGTTGGAAAGCAACCGATAAGATAAAAGCTAGAATAGAGCAAGTCTTAAATCAAGTTGGACTTAAAACTAAACATTTCAAAATGCCACATGAGCTCTCTGGTGGCGAACAGCAAAGAATCGTAATTGCTCGTGCTTTGCTCAATAATCCTCCGCTAATTTTGGCAGATGAACCTACAGGCAATTTAGATCCAGATACTTCTGATGATATAATGAACCTATTATTTAAAATCAATAAGGAGTCAAATACTGGAGTGATAATGGCTACACATAATTACTCTATCATTGAAAAATTTCCTGGTCGTATTGTTAAGTGCGTTGATGGTATGCTAAAGGAAGATGAAACGATGATGATGTCATTATAGGTGTATGGATTTCTCCATACTCATACCGGTTTATAATAGTCACATTGAATGCTTATGCGATGAGCTCTGCAAACAGGCAGCTAAATACTCCGATAATTTCCAAATTTTATTTGTGGACGATTGTTCGGAACTAAGCATTAGCTATATCAATCAAAAAGTAAGTTCATACACCAATGTAGACTATCAAATCTTAAGCCAAAACATCGGTAGATCTGCGATACGCAATTTGCTCTTTGAAAAAGCACAGTATGAAAATTGTATTATTATGGATGGTGATGTTCGTATAATACGCGATGACTTCATATCAACTTATCTCAACGCATTAAAAGAGAATGTAATTCTGGTAGGAGGACACAGTTATCAGAAGGGTGTTCCTATGGACCAATTGAAATTATTGCATTGGATGTATGGCGTAAAAGTGGAAAGTAAAAATTATAAAGAAAGGCAAGCCTTTCCCTATCGTTCATTCATGACCAGTAATTTTGCATGTTCTAAGCAAACATTTCAACAATTAAAATTTGATGAAACCATTCGTGGGTATGGCCATGAGGATACCTTGTTTGGTATTCAAGCCAAGCAAAAAGGCATACCGATACATCACCTAGACAATCCCATACAGCACGATGGTTTGGAAAATACATCTACATTTATTGACAAACAAGAAAATGCGGTAATCAACCTAAAGCGTCTTTATAATACCAGCCCTAATAAAAATGAACTTCATCAACAAATTAAACTTATTCGATTAGGTGAATTGAAACTTCCTTGGTTCCTTTTAAGAATCATAAGGCCTTTATTGCTTAAAAATTTGAAGGGTGATTCACCTAAAATTTTATCGCTTCAACTGCTTAAGATCCTTTGGTGGAGATATGGATAACTAGTATGTTGCGTGATATAAAAACTTATAACTTTACAAGGAAATAATGGTACAAAAAAAATGAAAGTTGCAATACTAGGATATGGAAAAATGGGTAAAACCATTGAAGATGTTTTGTTAGCTCGCAAGCATGCTGTGGCCTTAAAAATAAATGAGGGCAATATTGAAGAACTTACATTGGATAATTTGAAATCTTGTGATCTTGCTATCGAATTTTCAAATCCTTCAAGTGCTCTTTCCAATTATCGATTATGCTTTGAAGCAGGAATTCCTGTGGTAAGTGGAACGACAGGGTGGCTGGAACATTTAGATCAGCTTAAATTAGAATTAAATGACAGGAATGGTACTCTTTTCTATTCTCCAAATTTTAGTATTGGGGTAAATATATTCTTTAAACTAAATACTTTTTTAGCTGGGTTGATGAATCAACAGGATAACTATGATGTTGAAATGGAAGAAATTCATCATAAGGAAAAGTTAGATTCACCAAGTGGGACGGGTATTAAAACGGCTGCTCTTATTTTAAGTGAAATAGAAAGGAAGGATAATTGGGTAGAAAATGTCAAAAGCAGTGAAAATGAACTTCTGATCAAGGTGAAAAGAGAAGAAAATGTCCATGGCACTCATTGTGTTGATTATTTTTCCGAAGAAGATAAGTTGACTATTTCGCACACCGCTTTTTCTCGAAAAGGATTCGCATTGGGTGCTGTTATTGCGGCTGAATGGGTTATCGGAAAGAAAGGATTTTTTGGAATGGACGATATGCTTAATTTTTAAAAATTTGTGCGCGAAAAACTTTAATTTTGACGCACACAGAAAATAATGAATAAATGATTTTTATTGCCATAATATTAATATTGGTGGGCTATATGTTTGGTCTATATCTTTGGTTTGAAAAAGCTGGAGAACAAGGGTGGAAGGCTTTCGTGCCTTATTTAAGAATTAAAACTTGGATTGAATTAACTGATAAGCCAAAATGGTTTATTGTGGGCAGTTTTATTCCAGTGCTTAATCTTTTTATTTACACGAATCTGATAGGAGAAACTAGCGATAGTTATAGGCGATATGCGTTTTGGGAACATACCATTGCGATACTTGGTGGTTGGTTTTGGCTACCTTATATTGGGAAAAAACAAGAAGAAAAGTACCATGGTGCAGGCGGAGAAAACGACAATTATAAACGGCCAGGAAAGTTAAAAATAAGAGAATGGGCAGATGCAATCATTTTTGCAGTTTGTGCAGCATACTTTATTCGAACTTTTGTTTTTGAGATATACGCCATTCCAACATCAAGTATGGAAGGAACTTTAAGAGTTGGTGATGTTTTGGTGGTAAGTAAGTTTCACTACGGAAGTCGAGTGCCGAATACACCGCTAGCATTTCCCTTAGTTCATCACAGTTTCCCTAAGATTTTAGGCGGCGGAAAATCCTATTTAGAATGGATAAAGCTCCCTTATAATCGATTGCCAGCAATTGAAAGTGTTAGCCGAAATGACATGGTTGTATTTAACTTTCCAGCTAATGATACCACTACCCGAGAATTTGACAGTGCGCTCCCCTACTATGACTTAGTAAGACGCGCAGAGGCAGAAGGCGTTCCCAACGCAAGAAAATTTATAAAAGACAAATATACAGTCATTTCTAGACCTGTCGATAAACGAGAGAATTATATTAAACGTTGTGTTGCTATCCCAGGCGATGAGTTAGAAGTAAGAAGCGGTGAGTTATTGATCAATGGTACGCCGGCTTATGAACCCGAAAATTTGCAATTTACTTTTGTTGTTTATGCAAGTTCAGTAATCAGTGATGACGAATTCCATGATATTGATGTAACTGAATTTAATGTAATTTCAACTGCTCGCTCAGTATATGAAGTGTATACAAATAAGTCTAAAGCAGTATTATTGGCTGCAATGGATAAGGTTACCTCAGTTGAGCCATACTTTTACAATGAGAGTGACGATTATAATGGTTCAGCATATACTTTCTACCCGTACCATGAAGATTTCAGATATAATCAGGACAATTATGGCCCGATAACTATTCCGAGCAAAGGACTAACCATCCCATTAAATAAGTCCAACTACCTACTTTATGAACGTTGTATCCGTGTATATGAAAGCAATAGCCTAGCGATTATGAATGGTAAGGCATACATCAATGGTGTGGAAAGTGATTCGTATACGTTTAAAATGGACTATTACTGGATGATGGGAGATAATCGTCATCGTTCGCAAGATTCTAGGTTTTGGGGCTTTGTTCCTGAAGACCATATCGTAGGGAAAGCATGGTTCTTGGTGACTTCATTCAGCAAGGAAAACAGCTTCTTACGCTTAGATAGAACTTTTAGAGGCATCCATGGTAATTGGGCTCCACAAGAAGAAAAGTATAGGCATTAAATATCTATTGTATGAAATCCTTTTTTACAATCAAAACTTTAGTTATTTTTGGGATAGATTTAATCAAACACTGGCCTAGTAGCTCAATTGGATAGAGCACTACATTACGGCTGTAGAGGTTTGGGGTTCGACTCCCTACTAGGTCACAAAAGGTCTTTTCAATTAATTGGAAAGACCTTTTTTTAATTTTTAAACTAGATAAAAACTTGCATTGTAAGGCCCCGTTTAGTTTATGCAGATAACACGAAATAAAACCCCACCCAACAAGACTTAGGTGAACAAATTAGCCTTCAAGAGAACAAGACCAAATTACTCAAGTCATAACGTTTATATTTTGCAGATTTACCAAAACTATCAAACCATTTCACAACAAACTCATGATCATCTTTAAGCATGCTATTCATGGCAATTTGCGTATGACTGTCGCTAACTTTCTTTAATAATTTAACAAAATGCAAACTTAGAATTTCTTCTGGAACATTTAAGTTCTTAAATACATCGATAAATATGTAATCATAAACCTTTGAGCACTTTTCGAGATATTTAATTGCGTCTATATTATGTAGCTCTATCCTATTGGTAGTGGATAGTTCAAAATAATTGTGATACAAGTCTATTACGTTATGGTCCAACTCAACGCCATCAATATCTAAATTTAGATGTTTTTCTTGGTTCAATATATTAGCGATACTTCCAGCTCCAAAGCCAAGTATTAAGGTATTCTTTCGAGCCTGATTAAATTTGAATTGTTTGATGACTTCTTGAAAAACTCGGTGTAAGTTCCCATATGAATAGTTTGCTAAAGCAGTATCTAAAACAAGTTTGCCATTTTGAAAACTTACTTCTAACTGACCACTAACATGGGATTGGCGAGTTTCAATATGAATAGGATAAATATAACTTAACAATCGCTTAAGATTGTAAGAAAAGAACATTATAAGTCCTCTTTTACTTCGTTTAAAAATGCCTTGATTTGCTGCAATGACTCAACAATACGCTGGTTATTTTTAATATTATCTGTATTCGAATTTAATTTTTGTTTAGCTCCATCTAGAGTATATCCTTTTTCCTTGACTAAATGATAGATCATTTTCAGATTTTTAACATCTAGTTTTGTAAACAAGCGATTACCTTTCTTGTTTTTACGAGGTTTTAAGATATCAAACTCCTTTTCCCAATAGCGCAATAAAGATGTTGACACATCAAAAATTTTTGCGACCTCGCCAATAGAATAATATAGTTTTTCAATCTTAAATTCTTTATAAGGCATTAAAATTAAGTTTTTAGGTTGTTTAGATAATCAAAGTTATTCATATTAGATTTAAATGCGCTTATTTTTCGCACATATTTTAATGTTGACCGTCAAAATAGCTCAAGAAACTTAATTGGAAGAGTGAAGCTTTTATCCTCGTTTACGGATAAGTAATAATAAAGACTGGTGGCAGCTCTCATATTCCTTATGAGTTAAAGTAAAAAGCTTTGCGTGTGTGCTTTGGTAAAATACGAAGTTAGGCCAATGTGGTAGTAGATAGAAAAAAGTAGACCTAACATCTTTCGAATTAAGTCCTAATAATAGTGCAGGAAATCTGCATGTTATGAGCAAAGTAAAAGGCGAATAGATTAATCTAAAGAACTTCCTGTATTTTCAGAAAGACGAATCATTTCCTCAAAACTACTGTCATCTAAGTCTTGATAATAAAAATATACGGGATTCACTTTTTCTCCATTTTTATGTACCTCATAATGTAGATGTGGGCCAACGGATTTGCCAGTGTTTCCGACATAGCCAATTACTTGACCGCGTTGAACTTCCTCTCCTTGTTTTACAGCAAAACCGCTCATATGGGCATAAAGGGTCTTATAACCATAACCATGATCAATGATTACGCGTTTGCCGTAGCCTCCCGAACTATAATTGACTTTAATCACTTTTCCTTTACCTGTAGCATAAATTTCTGTGCCTTTTGGTGCAGTAAAATCCATTCCTGCATGAAACTTACTGACTCCGTATACTGGATCTATCCTCCAACCGTAACCTGAAGCCATACGTTTTAAGTCATGATTAGATACGGGCTGTATAGCTGGTAAAGATTGAAGTTTTTCTTCTTTCTTGTGCACTAGATTCGCAATTTCGTCGTAAGATTCTGATTGCCAAAACATCTTGCGCTTTAAGGCATCCAACTTAAGGTTTACATCAACCAATAAATCTCCTGTATTATACATTGCAAGTTCCTGATAACGTTCGCTATTGCCCACTCCAGCGTTCCATAAAGATGATGAAACTGGTTCAGATTCGAAGATTACTCGGTAAATATTTCTATCCCTGTCTTGCAAATTTTCAATTACTTTATTCAGTTGATCCATAGAAGAACTTAAGTATTCTAGCTGCTCTGCTTGAGTCTTATTTTCCTTCATTAACATCTTCTCTTTGGGTGATGAAAACAATGAACCACCAATAATTAGGATAAGAAAGGCTGTAACAATTGCTGCAGATAAAAATCCTAAAAATTTCAATATTCTATTCTTCCATGAAACCTTTACTTTTTCGTATTGTAAGGTTTTTAAATTATAATAGAACTTTTCTTTTTTCACAGCTAGATAAAAGCGTACTTTTGTACTTTTAATTGAATAATTGTACGTCAAATATAGTTAATTAATTTTAGCTTAGACTCTTAAAAAAACTTAATCCTGCTATGGAATCAGCAAAGGAAATTAGGCAAGCTTTTTTAGATTTCTTTGAATCAAAGCAACACAAAGTTGTACCGTCTGCACCTATAGTTGTCAAAGATGACCCTACCTTAATGTTCACCAATGCCGGCATGAACCAATTTAAGGACTTTTTTTTGGGGAATAAAGCAATAATTGATTCACGGGTTACAGATACCCAAAAATGCCTGCGCGTATCAGGGAAACACAATGATCTTGAAGAAGTCGGTGTAGACAGCTATCACCACACTATGTTTGAGATGCTAGGCAATTGGAGCTTTGGTGACTATTTCAAAAAGGATGCTTTATCCTGGGCATGGGAATTGTTAACAGAGGTCTATAAAATAGATAAGAACAGATTATACGTTTCAGTTTTTGAGGGAAGTGAAGAAGAAGGTATCCCCTTCGACCAAGAATCTTTTGATACTTGGGGAAAAATCGTGCCTGCAGATAGAATCATTCGAGGAAACAAAAAAGATAATTTCTGGGAAATGGGGGATGTTGGCCCTTGTGGCCCTAGTTCTGAGATTCATTATGATGGAAGAACTGAGGAAGAAAGAGCAAAAGTGGATGGAGCTAGTTTGGTCAACAAGGATCATGATCAGGTTATTGAAATTTGGAATAATGTATTTATTGAGTTTGAACGTAAGGCTGATGGCAGCTTAGTTAAGCTTCCAAGTAAGCACGTGGATACGGGAATGGGTTTCGAGCGATTAGTCCGTGTAATTCAGGGTGAATCTAGTAATTATGATACCGATGTATTTATGCCACTGATTAAAAAACTAGAGGATCTTTCCACTAAAAGGTATGGTTCAGATGAACAGACCGACATTGCTTTTAGAGTCATTGCTGACCATATTCGTTCAATAAGTTTTACGATAGCAGATGGACAACTTCCTGCTAGCAATGGTGCAGGTTATGTAATTCGAAGAATCCTTCGAAGAGCA
>TARA_B110000459_G_scaffold73889_1_pt1 | contig 11750 bp, 10 predicted proteins | sample TARA_B110000459 | Tara Oceans TARA_B110000459 (sample SAMEA4398296) | marine metagenome | biome: Polar Biome; feature: [SRF] surface water layer (ENVO:00010504); material: water (ENVO:00002006), including particulate matter (ENVO:01000060) such as... | depth 5 m | reverse complement strand
GTCGAATTGACGAAGTCGCTTCAATTGAACTCGAGTGAGGCTCAAATTCGGGTAGGAATACCCATAGCGCGAACAACGCACCATCCGGCGCGCGCTTCGAAAATGGTGAAAGCGGCTCCGGCAAAAGCACCGGCAGTTGCGACCAACCAAAATGTGCCAGAAAGCAGGCCTGTCGCCAGCCCAATGCCAAGTGCGGCACTTCCGAGAACACCCAGAATACCGGCTTTTAGCCGTGCTGCTTTTCCTGCTGCGTCGATGTTACATTCGAGTGCCATGATTCTTTCTCAGTGGTTTCGATATATCAAAGGCTGTTTTTCAAACTGGGCTTAAGCAATGATAACTTCGCTTGAGAATGGCTCATTCCTCAGCAAGAATTGCTTCAACGAGGGGAGCGAACGTCGAGCCGTGGGGGAACGGAGAAACCACGTCTGCGGCCTCCTTGACAGAATCAAACGCTCCGCCTACGGCCACCGACCAACGAGCGAATTCAAACATCGGGAGGTCATTGGGGGCGTCGCCTACGCACAACACATCATCAGCGCTCCAACCCATTTTGTCAAACATGACCTCTAAGCCGGTGCCTTTGGAAAGGTGCGGTTCCATAAGGTGGATCGCAAATCCCGTTCGAACAACTGAGAGGTGGGACCATTCACTTTGGGAAATGTGGTGTTCAACCGCTGCAAGGTCTTCGTCAGGGAACAGGCACCATTCACTTTCTCGCCAATCATTGGTTTGAATGCCGTTGGGGTCAAGCCCTTCAATCTGCAGAGCGAGCCATTGAGCGGCTCGTTTTGCTTCGCTTCCATCGGCTCGAACAATCGGGCCACCCCAGGACTTGTGCCAGAGCACACCACCGTTTTCACAACAAATTGGGCCGCTTAATTTGAGAAACCGCCAGAGGCCATAGGTGATGGCGCGCACGTTGCCGGTCGACAGCACAACTGGAATTCCAGCATCCTCAAGTTTTCTCAAAGCTTGGATGGCCCCAGTGTCGAGTTGCTTATGGCCATCGGTCAATGTACCATCGATGTCGACGGCCACCACCTTTGGTCGCCAACCCTTCGGGAGCCACTCCATGCCCCTGCGAGGAAAGAAGTAGGCGTAAAGATTGGCTTCAACCCGTTTGGCGAGAACGGCAAAACCCTGCTTTTGTACACCGGTTATGTTGAAAGCGCCGACCTCATTCCAACACTGTGCGTGATGAGAAGGTTTGGGGCACTGAATATGGCCAATCAATCATCGACTGGAAAGAACGATGCATCAAGCAATGACAGATGGTAGGCATTATCTGTGGTGCGCGTTTCCATTCAACCATGGTCAGCGATGCGGAGGAGGAAGTCTTTCTTTCGCTCGAGGAAGACAGCGGCCTGAAAGCACCTCCTGTGGCTAAAAAAGGAACCACCCGCTCCAAAAAAGGACTTGCTGCTGCTCCAACACTTGCGCCATCGGAACCTGTGCTTGAGGCCGAGGTGCTCGACGCAACCATTGTCGACCAAGTAACGGGCAATTTCGAAGTGAGCTGGCCCTTGTTGGGGATGGATTGTCCTGATTGCGCAAGCAAGGCGATTCGGGCCCTGAAAACCCTGCCCCAAGCCGGCGATGTACTCGTATCGGCTACAGCCGGAACCGTTCGTTTGAACATCGATCTTGAACAAGGCAACGCAGCCGAAGTCTCCTCGGTCCTTCGCTCCCTTGGCCACGCGCCAAATCTCGAATTCAATGAAATCGTCGGGGCTAAAGCCACAGCGGTTGCCGCTCGGAACGGCGTTGACCGCCGGAAATTGACCAAGGTGCTGCGCCAACAACCTGGGGTGCTCGATGTTGAGGTTTCGGAAGATGACCGCATAATTTTACAACTCGTCCCTGACGCAACAAAGGAGTTGTTCGAAAAGCGCAACAAAGCGCTTGAGCACATAACTGGCAGCCCGGTCACATTTGTTACGGCACAATCCAACCGGTTGCGTCCGGACCAATGGCGATTGATTGGAGGCGGCATTGCTTTGCCATTGCTTGTGCTTGTCATCGTTGGCGAATTATTGGGCTGGTCGCACACCGTGCTTGGCGTGATAGCGGTTCCTGGATTGATCATCGGTGGTTCTCAAATGTTCAAAGAAGCGTTTGCCAGCCTCATGAACCGCCAGCTTGGTTTCCAAGTGCTCACCAGCCTCGCAGTCATTGGTGCAGCGATCCTCGGTATGTGGGAAGAAGCCCTGATTGTAGCGATCCTCGTTGCGTTCACGGCACACCTCGAAGGGGATGCTTTGCTGCAAGCAAGAAAAGCCATGCAGGGTGGCCTCGATCGCTTGCCCCGAAAAGCACGGCGTCTGACAAAAGCCCATTCAGGTTCAGGAAGTAAAGTCGCTGCGGCCTTAGCAAAGGGTACTTTTTCTCTGGCCATGGCAGCACCTGCTCCGCTTGTTGGGGCTGACGGTTGTGCCCTGCCCGACCCTAACGCAGAGCATGAAGAAGTGCCGATTGAACTGGTTCGCCTCGGCGACCAATTGGAGGTCCGAAGCGGAGAATTAATCCCGGCTGACGGCATCATCATCGAAGGCCATGGGGCCCTCGACAAGGCCCCATTGACTGGAGAATCCGTGCCTGTCGAAATCAGCAAGGGCGATGAAATTCAAGCAGGACTTGTCCTTGCGCGAGGTCCTGTTGTCATCGATGTCACTGCCGTGGGCGAAGAAACCCGCCTTTCAGGGTTAATCGATGCGGTCCACACCTTCCGGGAAGAACCACCTCGGTTGCAAAACATCATCGAACGCTTCACCCAAGTGTGGGTGCCAATCGTTCTGTTTGGTGCCTTTTCAGTTTGGCAAATCGGATACCCGGGAGACTGGAAAATAGTGCTCCTGCTTTGGGTGGTGGCATGCCCATGTGCGTTGTTGCTTGCTACGCCTGTGCCACACGCAGCTTCACTCGCTCGCTCCGCTCACATCGGAGCAATCGCTCGCGGTGGAGATGTGATTGAACGCCTTTCCAAGGTCAACCATGTCCTCCTGGATAAAACCGGAACCCTCACCTCGGGAAAGCCTCGCATTGGAGAAGTGGTTGTGGCCAAGGGCCGACGCAAAGACGCAGCCCTCAAGCTAGCAGCAGGGCTCGAAGCACGCTCCTCTCATCCCTACGCCATGTCCGTCATGGAGCACGTGCGTGAAGCATCACTGGAACCAACTAAAGTCAATGTTTTGGCCGACATCGAAGCCGGTGTTCGCGGGAAAGTCGGTGGAAAAGACGTCGCCTTCATCCGATACGATCGAGCAAAGGATTTGGACATAACAGTCCCAGCAGAACTGAAAGAAGCCTACAGCGCTGCGGAGCAAAAAGGGCACGGGGCGAGTTTACTTTCACGCGACGGAGAGGCTCTTGCGCTGTTCACCTTCATTCACGACGACACTCGAGATGGGAGTCACTTGCTGATCCCCTCCTTGTTCAAACGCAACATCAACGTCGAAATCCTTTCGGGTGACAACCAGGCTGCGGTAAAGGCCTTTGCCAAGAGCGTCGGATTGGATGAAAAATCCGCCCATGGCGGGCTTTCTCCCGAGGAGAAAGTCAACTGGGTTCGAAGCCGCTCACAAACGCACGTCACCATGATGGTGGGCGACGGCTTCAACGACGCTGCAGCGCTTGCAGTGGCCGATGTGGGTGTGGCTGTGGGCAGCGGGGAAACGGTCAACTTAGAGGCGGCAGATGTTCTCATTCCGGGTGAAGACCCACAAATGCTCACCGAACTGATCGACCTTGCTCGAAGAGCGCAACGCATTTTGATTGGCAACCTCATCATCTCAGTTGGTATTACCCTCGCGCTCGTTGGCGCAGTAATCTTGCAGATGTACGATGAACTGTGGGTCGGGGTGTTGATTCACGAAGCCTCGGTGATCTTGGTGATCCTCAACGGAGCGCGTCTGGCAGGCTCAGAGGGTGCTGTGGCTTTGATTGGCAATCTCTTTGTCTCGTTGTGGAGGGACACGAAAGAATCCTTTTTGTTGCTGCGAACTCAACTTGCATCTTGAACAAACTTGACGCGGCATCTTCAAACCATAGGGTGGGCTCTTCGTGAATGGTGAGCGCATGGCCAGAGTAAGAGCAGACCCAGTCACAACCGCCCTTGCTCACCCAACCCGTCGTGCGGTCTATCTCGCTCTTTCTCACGCAGAAGAGTTGAGCACCGTACAGATCGAAAACCAACTGGAAGTGGACCGTTACAACCTCTACCACCACATGAAAAAACTCGCCTCTTTGGGTTTGGTCGAAAACCACCGGGACCAAGGTCGAGCCCGTTGGTGGCGCATCGCTGCGAAAGTGGAACTGCCAGAACTTCTTCACGCCCTGCCGGCTTCTCAGGCTGCAGTCCCTGATCGCTCTACCACATCAAACGAAACGATTCCTCAAGATCTCCAAGCAGCAGTGGATCAAGGTGGCGATTTATGCGTGATCAATTTAGAGGGCTCAAGGGACCAAGTTGGTGCGAAGAAGATGCTCGAAGTGTTGGCTCAACAACACGGCATCCCCCTCGACCTCCCGTGGAACTTCCTGCCAGAAAGCATCGTATTGATTGCCAAGAAGCGTTAACTTTCAGCAGTGCAAGAAACCAAAAACAAGAACCAAGAGGCGAGCCTATGAGCGAAGAATCAACCGTTGAATCACGTGTGTCGCCCCCAGCGCTCACTTGCCCAAAATGCGAGGGGCTCTTGCCAAGTGGTCTTGGAGAATTGCAATGCAAGTTGTGCTCAGTAAAGGTTCGAATTGATCACCCAGTCACCAGAAAGAATTGGGAGGAAGAAAAGGTTGGCTGCCCTGAATGTGGTAAGGTGCTGATCGCTGGTGTGGACAAGCGCCCAGCGCATCTCAAATGTGCCTCCTGCATGCATCACTTTACCCTCACACCTCACATCCCGAAGGTGGAAATCACCTGCCCAGGTTGTGAACGCCAACTTCGCATGAAACGCAAACCAGGCGCCCGGCGCATCGATTGCCCAGCCTGCAGCACGGTGTTCAATGTTAAATTTTAACGAATTTTGAAGGGTTGCGGCTTCCTCTTTGCTCACATCTTATCGTTTCAATTTGGTGGGGCATTTACCCTTACCAAACCGCCATCCTGCGCCCTTCATCCGTCGCGCTTCTTATCTATGATGAGAAGTGCATGAAGGATTGGATGGGATACGATGTTACCGAGCGCAAGCAAGAGTAGTGAGGCACTCGATGCAGCACGCAAGAAGCGTGAAAATGCAGACAAAGTAGCACTTTCAGCACTCCGTTCCCAATTCACTTCCACCTCTTCCACCTCCCTCGACCAAGCCACCATGACTTCAGCACGTTTCCGCCAAGAGGAGCGCCTTCGAGCGGATTTGCGCCGAGAACGCCGCATCCGCCAACAAGCCATTGCCGAGCGTGTTTCAGCCATGCAAGAAGCCCTTGCGTCTGATCTTGCGGTTCAGCATGAACTCACCCTTGATCAGTTGGAAAAAGAAATGCGAGAATCGATGGAACAAGACCTCAGCATGCTTGAAAAAGATGCGTTGGCGAGAGAAGAATCTCGCATGCGCGGGGAACTCGACCTTCGACTCAATCGCCAACTCTCTGCAATGCACGACCAGTTTGAAGTTGAGCAAGACCGGCGCGTTGAAGAGCATCGAACTCAACTTAAGGCTCAGATTGAATCCCAACTCCATGAAGAACACCGACAACGCTTGGACATCCAAAAGGAGCGCCTATCGCTTGACTTCAACCAACAGCTCCAGCACCGCATTCGAGAAATTGAAGCAGACATCCATGATGAAATGGAAAAGCGATTCACAGAGATGGAATCCAGTGAGATTTCTCGGCTCGAGGAAGGGCATAACGCCCGACTTGCAGAGCGCGAAGAGCAACTTCGTCGGGGGATTCGAACCCGCCTTGAACAACAACTTCGAACCCGGCTTAAGCAACGTGAAGCACGTCTTAAGTCCGAATACGAGCGTCGCAGCCTCCGGCTCGAGGAAGACATCGCTGAGCAACTCCAATCTGAACTAGAAGGTCGATTGCGCCAAGAAACCGACGACCTCGAGGAACGCATGCGAGAAGATATTGAACTTGCAATCGCTCGAAGAAGGGACGAATTACGGGTTGAGATCGAACAGCAACTTCAGGCAAGGCACTCAGAACGTCTCGCTGAGCGAAAGTCCCGACTCCGAGAAAAGTACGACATCACCTTCTCGAAGGCAATTGATGACATCTCACGCACCCTCAAATCTGATGTTGAGGTTGAACTTGAATCTCGCATGGATGAAGAATTCACTTCATACCGAAGCGCTCGTGAAGCAGAAATCCAAAACCGTCTTGCTCGCTTCCGCTATGAACGAGAAGCAGAATTGCGTGAACAACTCGAAAATCAGTATGATTCCAAGAAAACAGATTGGTCCGAAAGGCTCGAACTCGAGTTCCAATCCCGTGAAGCATCTGCACGCAAAGCCATCATGTCAGAGGTTGACGCAGGATTGCGCAACGAACGCCTGACCTTTGAGACGGATTTAGATCTGCTCAAGGAAGAAACTTCACTCGAATTAGAAGTCGATATGGAAGAACGTCTCAATGCGTTCAGAGAGCGCAAGGAAGAGGAAGTTGCTGTTCAACTCGAACGCCAACTGGACAAGCGCGAGGAGATCATGCGCAACAAAGCCCTCATCGACGTGCGCAAGCGTGAAGCACACATTCGTGCTGAAATTGAGGCTCAACTGGGTCTAAAGCGTGCTGAAATCCGAAACCGTTTGCAAGGACTCACTGAAAAGATGGATGCCTTCAAGGAAATGGCTGAAGATAAAATGCGAGACGCAGTCACAAAGCAAGTTCAAGGGGAAATCGATGAGGAAGAAGAAACCTATCAATCCCGGGAAAGCGAATTCCGAGACCTGCAATCCACCGATACTCGAGCAGAGAAGCGTCAGATGTGGATGCAATCCATCTCTGGACAAAACGCCCCAGGTCAGGCATCCACCGATATGGATCCATCGGCTTTGGGCGCAAGGCCAAACGCTCTTGGCGCGTCTGCAGGCCGACCAATGCGAGGTATGATGGGTGCTCAGGCACCGCAACAACCACGGATGGGCTTAGCAGGTATGCGAGCCCCTACAACCAGTTCGAAACCCATGAGCATGCCGGGGGCTCCGCTCGTCAAACCGATCAAGTCCCCACTCGGGGCAGCGGCGCCACAACTTGCACAACCAGTGCAACCGAAGGTCGTTCGAACCCCGCTCCAGCCTGCAAACACCTTGGTTCAGCCAAATGTAACGCCACAACTCGAAGACGTGCCTCTGCCGGCTGGTGAAGCCATCGGCACCCCGGTGGTCACCGAACTGCCACAATCAACGGTTGAATTGGAAGCAGCAGTTGCTCAAGAGATCGCACCAGTGCAAACTGAAGTCGCGGATCCTGTGGAACAAATCATCGAGGCAGCCTCTGAAGAACTCGAACAAGAAGTGGAACAAGAATCCGCAGTCATGCGACCAATTACTGCTGTCTTGTCCCCTGTTGAGGAAGCTGTCCCAGTCAAGACCACGACGTTGAAGGCTGTGCCGCCACAACTTACGCCCAAAAAAGCACGGGGCGCCCCACCAAGCATCGCACCAGCAGCATCAAAATCATCCTCGAGTAAAGCAGGGGAAGGCTCCACAGCAACGTTGACTCCGGTTCGCCGAATGACGCCACTCAAGATTCACCAACCCGATGCGCAAGACGAGGAAGAATCAGCAGACGAGTCTTGATTCATCTCAAAGGAAGTGACACTGGGCATCGGCTCCTTCATATTGATTGAAGGCTTGGCCTAAGGTATGAACCGCTTTCTTGTTCTGTTCATCGCCTTCACGATGCTCCCATTGGTGGCCTTTGGCCCGGTTGTAGCAGCGAACGATGTTGAACTCATCGATGCAGGCTATACGCATCAAACGGCGGTGAAGTTGGTTCACTGGGAAGTGATGAACGACGGTACTGTTCTGACCGTTGACGGTGAAGGAAACCTGAGCGTCAACGCCTTCAGCAACGGCATTCTCGTTCCTCTGTGGAACCTCGAACTTGGTGTGAGTGCGAACGGAGCACGGCTCGATGATGCGCAACTGCTCACTGCAGTGGCCCACGATTCAGGGGTGTTCATCGTTCACATGGTGTTGCAAATAGCCAACCGTAACATTTCGACCACCGATCCCGTTAATGATGTGGATTGGGATTCAGAAGGGGATCTTTGGCTTGCTTTCTTTGCCGGGCGCCGCCGGGCTGAAGAATACAATTCAGAAGGAGCTACAGGGACAAACTCCCCACCAGTACAGAGCGGATTCAATTCTTTCATCGTTCTTGACAATGGACGAATCGCCATGGGTGGCTATGACTCAAAGGTGCACATTTCAGACAATGGCGGCACATTGTTGACCACGTTGAATGAACCAGGCGGCATTGTCAACGCCCTGATTGAAGATCACGATGGCAACCTGGTTGTCGGCGCTGCAAACGGGGCTGTGTACCGGTATGACACAAACTCATGGGCCGTTGAAACGCTTTCACTCAGCCACGGTTCTTCGGTTGTTCATCTTGAGGAAGTGGACAACAGCACCTACATTGCAGGCACCCAAAATGGCAAACTGACCATGATTGACGGGGCGACGTTCAGCGAGGGCGAGACCTATACCTCTCAAGGCCCGGTGATTGGCTCCTCCACGCCGTTTACTGGTGAAGTCTACATCATCACCTCCTTTGTGTCCTACTCCAAAGTCCGCCTCTATGATTTGGACACCGACGGTGACGGCGTGACCGACACCAACGATGCCTTTCCGAATGAAATCACTCAATGGAACGATGCCGATCTCGACGGCTACGGCGACAACATTGACGGCTTCATGGGCGATGCCTTCCCCACAGATGAAACTCAATACGTCGATGCCGATGCTGATGGCTACGGCGACAACCCAGCAGGCACCAACGGAGACGCTTTCCCGAACAACGCAGAACAATGGCAAGACCGAGATGGCGACGGCTACGGTGACAACATGCAAGGGCAGAATGGCGACATGTTCCCTGACGAACCCACACAGTGGGCCGATGAGGACGTCGACGGTTTTGGCAGCAACCCAGATGGCTTGATGCCGGATGCTTGCCCAACGCAAAACGGATTTTCCAAGCAGGACCGATACGGTTGCCCTGACACCGATCTCGACGGGTATTCCAACCCCGATGCAGGCTACGGCGCCGAGCAAGGTGCAGATGCCTTGCCATCCCAAGGCACCCAATGGCGCGATCAGGACGGCGATGGCTATGGCGACAACACCACAGGGTTGCTACCAGATGCTTGCCCGTGGGAATTTGGCAACTCCACGCGAGCATGGCTTGCAAACGCAACGGCACTTCTCGGATTTGTTGAAGTCGCCTCAAATGGCTGCCAAGATCTTGACGGCGACGGGTGGGTGGATCGAACCGAGTCCATCGGTATGGAAACTGATCCGAATGAACATTTTGACGGGGACAAAGATGGCGTCGGATCCAATGCAGATTACGATGACACTCGCCCGCTGATCCAAACCGAAAAAGACCACTGCATGCTTAATTTCGATGATGCCTCAGATGCATGCATGGGTTGGCGCAGCGATGATTACCAAGCCTATCTTGCTCGGAGCAAGAACGCAAATGAAAGCGACTACTCCTATGCAGCTTGGAACACCAGCAAGAACGCAGGGTTACTCGATTCTAATTCAGATGTCGACAGCACGACGGTCAAGCAGGTCATAGCCGTTGGAGGCTCTGCCTTTGCCGTCCTCACCTTGATCATCGTTGCAGTTGGGGCAATGAGCAAGCGGCGTAAGACAAAATCCAACCTCAAGATTTACGGAACAGCACTCCCTCCAACTCAAAGCAAAAATTCCGCCTCTGCTGAGGCGCTTGAAGGAACAGCAGGCCTTTCAGCCCAAGGCGGGGTTGAATCAGATTCCGCTTGGGATGATGATGTTGCAAGCCTTGACTTCACCGTCCAAGACGAAGATCTCGACTCCATAGAGGACGCTTCAGAAGCGATTGATGCTTCTTCACTCTACAGCGAAGAAGACAGCATCGAAAACATTGCAGGCATGCCGGCAGCATCAGCACCTGAGTCAGAAGCAGCAGCACCGGCTACAGCACCAGCAGCAGCAGTGCCTCCAGTGCCAGCATCTGGCCTTCCAGAGGGCTGGACCATGGATCAGTGGAAATGGTACGGCCAGGAATGGCTGGACAAGCAAAAGTGAACTAAAGAGCCCTCAATAGAGTATCGAGGCCATCCTTGTCACATTGGGCCCGCTGGAACGCATGAAGATGTCCAAAGCAACACAACAGGATCCCTGGTTCGACAACATGCGCTTGTATAACCGCAAAAAATCCGATATCGAGGATTTAATCAGAGAAGTCCAATCTGAAATGAATGTACAACATCTTCGATACCTTGAGCGCAAAGAAAACGGGTCCCAAAAAAATAAGCTTCGGGCTTTGCTCAAGTACACGCGAGCAAAAGCAGTTTACGATACAGTACGTTGGGTTGCGGTTGAGCGAGGCGCTGCGCACCCCTTGTCAAGTGATTTCGCGAATCAATCAGCGCCAAACAATAGGTAAGGATTCTCGAAGAGCACCGAGTTCTTCTCCTGTGTAAACGGGTTTGCCATCTTGCTTCAGAGTGTTCATGATCAGCCAAAGCACACCGTTCCAAGCGGTGGCCTTAGCAAAAATTTCTACATGGCCGCACGCAGCGGCTTCGAGCAGTTTTCCTTCACTCGTGTTTTCGCTGAATAAGGCACGAACCAAATTACGAGCATCAAACTCGTAGCCGGGTGGTCGCCATTTCATCATGCGATCACACCTTGAATGGAGCGAGGTTCAAACGGTCAACCAAATGCTCGATATCAACATCAGCAACAGCCTTCATTCTGTCCCTCAGGGTTTCGATCTCGCCGTTCATTTTGGCGATTTTGTGAGCACGAACCATGTCCAAGAGCAACTCATTGACGCTCTTATGACCGCTTGTGCTGCGCATTGTGTTCAGTTGCCTTCGAACTTCATAACTCACGCTTACGGAGGTCATTCCTTCACCAGTCATCTCAATCCCTGCTTAACTCTGCGTTGTTTAGGCTACTTAACCCCCGCGAAGGAAGCGCTGCTAAAAGGTCGGTTTCCTCACCCCTATTTGGGCGCCCAAGAGCCTAAAATCACCGGTTTTTACGCTTGCGAAGAAGGCGAGGCTCTTCATTAACGCCAAATTCCCGGCGCATTTCCAGCACCCGTTGATGGAATTCCTTCGCTAAGGTCCAGTATTCTAAGGAACCAGCCCCTGCTCCAGAATTGGTTGGCTTGTTGAGCAACACCGTTGGGGCTCCGCTCCAAGGGGCTTCAGCCACTTTGACCAATCGGCGAATGGTGGTTTGGAACAGCTTGTTTGGCATTTTCTTATTCACTTCATCGCAGACGTGGCGGCTGAGCTTTGATCGAGCATCCACCATGGTCATGGCGATGCCGAAAATTTTCAAATTGCGGTTAATTCTTCGCTGAATCATCTTGATCGAGTTCATCAGCATGCTGAATCCTTCGAGCGCATAGTATTCTGCTTGAACGGGAACCATCACCCAGTTTGCCGCGCACATGGCGTTGATTGACAACAGACCGAGGGAAGGGGGTGTATCGATGATGATGTAATCAAACTCATCGATGATGGGGATCAACGCTTCACGGAGTCTGGTTTCCCGTCCAATTTTATGGCTCAATTC
>TARA_B110000459_G_scaffold199729_1_pt1 | contig 11786 bp, 10 predicted proteins | sample TARA_B110000459 | Tara Oceans TARA_B110000459 (sample SAMEA4398296) | marine metagenome | biome: Polar Biome; feature: [SRF] surface water layer (ENVO:00010504); material: water (ENVO:00002006), including particulate matter (ENVO:01000060) such as... | depth 5 m | reverse complement strand
TCATGGCAGGTAGTTACGGAAGAGTTTAGTTACAGAAAACTGTATCAACAGAAGCCGAGTATGCTATCCACCATCCAAGTCCGCCCTGGATATTTGACTCTACATTAGTGGGTGGAGAGAAGGGATTCCCCTGTGCAGAAGCAGCAGATTCGAAAGACATAATGGCAGAAAACGCAGATCTGTCTATGGATTCTAATCTGACAATGACGGTGTCTCCGGTTTTCCAAAAACCCGCTTCGCCCTCTGGCTCATCTTGGAAATCTTCAGAATACCTGAAAAATGAAAAGGTAAACTCTGCTCCGTTTAAGAAACTATCATCCCAGCCTGAGCCTAGGGGATATATTAAGGAAGGATCCACTCCCACTCGGCGCGAAGACCAACGGTAGCTATTCCCTAATGTGTCTGGGTCAGTATAAGAAGTGAATATAAATCCCAGGGAATCGCTTGTAGAAGTGAGTGGAATTTTGAAAAACAGAGAGTCAATTGGGACTAGCTGTTCAATTTTAGATGACGAAGTAACTTCTAGGGTGTCGTAAATGACGTGTAGATCATATGTAGTTCCGTGTGAACCTATAAGATTTGTCTCGTCAAAAGATGTGTAGGCGCAAAATGGGTTTGCTGCAAGAATTTCTGGGGCTATACCCAGAGTAATGGAGAGCTCTTCTAGAATGGCTGGGGGAAGGTCTTGGGTGCAAATCTCATCTAAGAGGTAAGGCGTGCCATTTACTGAAACTGTAACCTCTGCTCCATCTAAATAATACCCTTCGGAGATGTCGCTTACTGGATCGAAATAACCTTGGGTTTTACTTAGCAAAACGATGGGCATTTCGCCATTTCTAATACTGCCTTCTACCACAAGTAACGGCTCAGAATCAGGGAGTTCCACATCGATAATCTTAGTACAGCTTGAAAGTGATAAAGAAACGAATGCTATGAGTAGTAGAGTGGAAGTTTTAGTAGAAAAAAAAGAGGTGTTGTGTCGGTGTAGAAACATATTACAAAAGTAGATGCTTATCATGTGTTAATCACAAGATGAAATGACTAAATTCGCCCTTACGTAACTATGACATGCTGAACAGAAGACACCTCCGTATAAAGATCCTACACATCCTCTACGGATTCTACCAGGACGAAGAACCTGACGCTACTAAAGCTAAGAAAGCTCTTGACCATAGCATTGATAAGATGTATGAACTCTACCTTTTATTATTATCTATGGTAGCAGAGATGCAGAGTCTCGCAATTGACAAGATAGAGGCAGGTCGTAAAAAGCAACTTCCCACTCCTGAAGATCTTCATCCTAACACGAAATTTGTCAGAAATACTCCTTTAAGAATACTTGCAAATAGTAAGAAGCTAAAGAATCAACTAGCTGCAACAGGCGCTGGTTGGGGAAACCATCGTGAACTATTACGTAACCTATATAGAGGATTACTTGAGCACGAAGAGTTTACTGATTATATGCAGTCTGAAGAAAGAGGTTTTCGCCATGATAGGGAAGCCCTTATACGTATGTTTAAGAAACATCTTATTAATGATGAGGCGTTTCAAGATATGCTGGAGGAGGAAAGTATATTTTGGTTAGACGATCTTGACCATGCAGCTTCAATGGTAATTAAGACCATTAAAAGTATTGATGAGGACGCTGAGGATGTTGATATCCTTCCGCTGTGGAGGAACGATGACGACGATAAATCCTTTTCTAACAATCTTTTCACCCAATCTCTCGCACAAGGTGAGGATAATGAGAGTCTTATAAAAGAGGGAGCTCAAAATTGGGAATTAGAGCGAATCGCATTAATTGATAAAATTCTTATGAAGATGGCTTTAGCTGAGGCTAAGACTTTCGTGTCTATACCTTTGAAAGTTACTTTAAATGAGTATATCGAGCTTTCTAAATTCTACAGCACTGAGAAGAGTCACGGGTTTATTAACGGGATTTTAGACCAACTCTTCACTAAACTAAAAGAATCGGGCGACATTAAAAAAACTGGTAGAGGTTTAATTTAATGATGATTTGTGGAAAATACATACAGCTAGCGTTAAGTCTAGCAGTACTGGCATTTGCACTAGACAGTTGTGGTAACGCAACTGAAAAAAATCGCATAAGTACAGACTTAATCAACATCTCTGCGACCGCAAGCTCGCCTGAGAATGTGGGTGGCTCACATATGGATATGGAACATATTTCTTTTAACTTCGGGACTATAGCAGCTGGAAAAATAGTAAATCACGTTTTCAGGTTTATAAACTCTGGGGAATCTCCACTTTTACTTTCAAATGTAAATGGCTCATGTGGGTGTACTGTCGCTAAGTCTTGGCCTAAAGAGCCTATTATGCCAGGAGAAGGAGGGGAAATACTTGTAGTATTTGATTCATCTAAACGCACTGGACACCAAGATAAAACCATACATGTCGTTTCTAACTCGAGACCGGCGACTTTAGAACTATCCTTGGTTGGAAATGTGATAGGTCCTGACTTCGTACTTGGCGATATTATTTCAAATTAAACAAATTCAATACTATGATTTTCAACATTTTATTACAAGTTGACGCAGCTGGAGAAAGTGATTTTTCATTTATCATTCTTCTTGGAGGGATGTTTCTTATTATGTACTTTTTTATGATTCGTCCACAAATGAAACGTCAAAAAGAAGCAAAGTCTTTTCGTTCTGAAATATCGAAAGGAGACAAAGTCGTTACTATAGGTGGAGTACATGGGAAAGTTGTTTCTGTGAGCGACTTAACAATAGTTCTAGAGCTAGAAAGCGGAAAAGTGAGAGTTGACAAGACTGCAGTTTCTCCTACAGGAAACTCAGATGAGCAGGATTTAGAACTGAAAAAAGCATAAAACATCCGTCATGAACAACTCCCCTACTTCAGCACAGTCAAGAAAGATGTCACTTTTAGTGGCTTTTATTCCGGTAATTGCTTTAATAGCAATGCTAGCCGGTGATGTGATTTACTTCGGGGAGGACAGTTCCTATGGTGCAAACCAAATGGCTTTACTTATCGCATCACTTATTGCTGGTGGGATTGGGGTTTATAGAGGAACTAAATGGGAGGAAATTCGTAAGGCAATCGCAAGTAGCATAGGTCAAGCTACAGAGGCGATTTTAATACTCCTTCTTATAGGTGCACTTGCTGGAACATGGTTGATGGCTGGAATTATACCTGCTTTCATTCATTATGGACTGATGGTTTTACAGCCCGAGATTTTCCTTTTCGCTGCTACTATTGTTTGTGCGATGCTTTCTTTAGCTACTGGCAGCTCATGGGGAACGGTGGGGACAGTGGGAGTAGCACTTGTGGGCATAGGCACGGCTTTAGGACTAGATACTGGTTGGATCGCTGGAGCTATAATTTCAGGAGCATATTTTGGTGATAAATTATCTCCTTTATCTGATACTACTAACCTCGCCCCTGCAGTAGCTGGTACAGACTTGATTACACATATCAAGTACATGACGATAACTACGATTCCTAGTTTTGTAATTGCATTAATCGTGTTTTTGATAGTAGGATTTGGAGGGAATGCCTCTAGTGGTGTTGATGCTGGATTTGCGGAAGGGTTTGGGGAAGCTGTAAATGGAATGTTCGCCATCCATCCAGGATTATTTGTGGCTCCCATAGCTGTACTTGTGATGATCGCACGAAAAGTCCCTGCGGCTCCTGCACTATTTATAGGTGTGTTACTCGGAGCTCTAACAGCTGTAATATTTCAACCCGATGTTATCATGATGGTAGCGGGAGGGGATTTAAACTTTGCATCAGCATCTTATGTAGCGTCTATGAAAGCTATGGCAGTAGAAACTTCTTATGTAACCGGAAATGAACTCGCTGACTCACTTCTATCAGCGGGCGGTATGAATGGCATGATGAATACTATTTGGCTCATCCTTTGCGCTATGACGTTCGGGGCGGTTTTACAGGCTGCTGGAATGTTAAAACGAATTACTACTGCTTTAATTTCTGGAGTCAATTCTGTTTTTGGGCTTATTAGTCGAACCGTAGGAACATGCATCGCATTCAACGTTCTCGCTTCTGATCAATACATCGCTATTGTAGTTCCTGGGAAAATGTTCAGCGACGCGTTCGACGCTCAAGGACTTGCTCCTGAAAACTTGAGTCGCACACTTGAGGATGCCGGAACGGTAACGTCTGTGCTGATTCCTTGGAACACTTGCGGTGTAGCCCAAAGTGGAATCCTTGGTGTCGCAACCCTAGCTTATGCTCCATATTGCATCTTCAATTGGCTGAGTCCGATTATGTCGCTTGTGGTTGCAGGTTTGGGCTATAAATTAAAATATAAAAATGGGGAAAAGCGCTAAAAAAAGCGAACCCTTAGACGCGATAGAAGATCACATCGTGATACGCGGAGCTAGGGAACACAACCTCTGCGATATAGACTTAGTACTCCCGCGCAATAAACTTGTTGTATTTACAGGAGTGAGTGGTTCCGGGAAATCTAGCCTCGCTTTTGATACAATATATGCAGAAGGATCGCGACGCTACCTTGAGACTTTATCTGCCTATGCAAGGCAATTTATCGGCGGTTTAAAACGCCCCGATGTAGAAGGAATTACAGGCCTCAGCCCCGTAATTTCAATAGAACAAAAAACCGTTACTCGCAACCCTAGATCAACTGTTGGCACAGTGACTGAGGTTCATGATTTCCTCAGGCTTTTATACGCTAGAGCAGCTAATGCTTACTCCTTAGAAACGGGAGAAGCGATGGTTAGATATACAGATGAACAAATTTGTGAGAGCATAGAAAAACGCTTCAAAAATGCAAAGCTTCTTCTTCTTGCCCCACTTGTTCGAGGTCGAAAAGGACATTATAGGGAGCTTTTCGATAAAGTAAGAAAACAAGGATATGTGAGGGCGAGAGTCGATGGAGAAGTGGTCGAGCTCGATTCGGGATTTAAAGTTGATAGGTATAAAGTTCACGATATAGAACTTGTAATAGATAGGGTAATCGTGGGTGGAGATAGCAAGCGATTAGCTAATTCGGTTAAAACGGCCCTTACTTTAGGCAAAGGATCTATGTCCATTATTGAACACGGAGTAATTAACCCTACACCTGTTCATTTCTCACGAAACCTAATGTGCCCTACCTCTGGACTAGCCTACCCCGATCCAGAACCAAATCTTTTCTCATTCAACTCTCCATACGGAGCTTGCCCTACCTGCAATGGACTAGGGAAAGTAACTGAAGTAGATGAAGAACTTGTTTTCCCCGACCCTAAAAAGAGCATTCGAAAAGGTGGTATAGCACCATTAGGGGCTTTGAAAAGTAATAAAACATCAAATATTATAGAGGCTCTGCTGGCGATAGATGGAGTGAAAGCGACTACGCCCGTGGGAGAGCTCAGTGAAGAGCTCATAGGGAAAATCATGTATGGCACAGAAGATTTGATCCTGGTGCCTAGCAGGTTTGGGCCTAAGAATGAAGGAGTAAAATACGACGGAGTAGTAGCAATTATTGAAAAATCGGCTACACGAACCACCTCAGCTCCTTTGAAAAGATGGGCTCAACAGTTTTTGCATAAAATACCTTGCAAGGGATGCGATGGCACTCGTCTGAAAGATATAAGTAGGCAGTTCAGAATTTCTGAGAAGGATATTTCAGAGTTAGGGGCGATGGATTTCAACTCCCTTCAAAGATGGTTCGGAAATGTGGAAGCTACACTTTCAGAACGACAAGCGACCATAGCGAAAGAGCCTCTGAAGGAAATACAAGCTCGTATAGGGTTTATGATAGATGTAGGGCTAGGATATCTCAGCTTAGACCGTCCTGCACGATCTCTTTCAGGTGGAGAAGGCCAGCGAATTCGCCTCGCAACCCAAATCGGGTCTAGCCTCACAGAAGTTTTATACATATTAGATGAACCTTCGATAGGCCTGCACTCGCGCGACAACTCTCGACTTATAAATTCTTTAAAAAAACTCAGAGACGCAGGGAATTCCATTATAGTAGTTGAGCATGATGAGGAGATGATGCTCGCATCTGATCACCTTGTGGATATAGGTCCAGGAGCTGGAATACATGGTGGACGTATCGTTACAGAAGGGCCTCCCTCGACACACCTCGCCTCAGAATCTCTGACAGCACAATATTTAACGGGCGTACGTAAAATAGACATCCCTAAAAAACGTCGCAAAGGATCTCAAAAAAAGCTTGTTTTACAAGGTGCTTCAGGGAATAATCTCAAGGATGTAAACATGACCCTTCCGCTTGGCACATTCACTTGTATAACAGGAGTTTCTGGCAGCGGAAAGAGTTCTTTGATAAACAACACCCTCTACCCTGCTCTTCAGAATTTCCTACACGAACCCATCCGTACTCCACTGCCTTTTAAGGAAATTAAAGGCCTGAAACATCTTGATAAGGTTATTGCTATAGACCAAACCCCTATTGGCCGTACCCCTCGATCTAACCCAGCCACATATACAGGAATTATGGATCACATCCGTAAACTCTATACATTGTTGCCAGAAGCTCGCATACGTGGATATAAACCTGGACGCTTTTCTTTTAATGTCATAGGCGGAAGGTGTGAGGATTGTAAAGGTGCTGGAGTTAGAACTGTCGAAATGAACTTCCTCCCTAACGTTTATGTTCCATGTGATACTTGTGCTGGACGAAGATTTAATAGAGAAACACTAGAAGTTCGCTTCAAGAGCAGAAGTATATCTGATGTGCTAGACATGACAGTTGACGAAGCATCAACCTTCTTTGAAGCCCATCCTAAAATAAAACGTATAGTCACCACATTAAAAGATGTGGGACTGGGATACATTACTCTAGGTCAACCCTCTACAACATTGTCAGGTGGAGAAGCCCAACGCATTAAACTCGCTTCAGAACTTGCTCGAGTAGGAACGGGAAACACGCTCTACATCCTTGACGAACCCACAACTGGACTTCACTTCTCTGATGTGCAGATGTTAGTAAACGTTCTCAATAGACTTACAGACTCAGGAAACACCGTCCTCGTAATCGAACACAACTTAGACGTAATAAAAGTCGCAGATCATGTCATTGATCTCGGCCCCGAAGGAGGAAATGGTGGGGGACGAATCCTAGCTTCGGGAACTCCTGAAGAAGTTGCCAACAATAAGGAAAGTATAACAGGAAAATATTTGTCGCGAATTCTTCACTAAGTTTGAAGAATGTCAAAACATGTAAAACACAGAACTTGGGCTGAGATAATGTCGAAAGACAGTTGGTCTATTTTCAAGATAATGAGCGAATTCGTAGAGGGTTATGATAAACTCCAAAGAATCGGACCGTGCGTGTCAATTTACGGCTCTGCTAGAACAGGACCTGATACTCAGACTTACAAGGATGCCCAACAAGTGGCTCATCTTCTCTCAGAAGCTGGTTACGGAGTAATAACTGGAGGAGGTCCAGGAGTTATGGAGGCTGGAAACAGGGGCGCTCACGAGGCTGGCGGACCATCGGTGGGACTCAACATCCAACTTCCTTTCGAGCAGCACGACAACCCATATATCGATAGGGATAAAAGCATTGATTTCGATTATTTCTTCGTCCGCAAGGTCATGTTCGTCAAGTATAGTCAAGCTTTCGTGGTGATGCCAGGAGGGTTTGGGACGTTAGACGAACTTTTCGAAGCTCTCACTTTAGTCCAAACAGGTAAACTCGACAAACGCCCCATAGTCCTATACGGATCACATTTCTGGGGTGGACTTATAGATTGGTTTAAAGAAATTTTACTCAACGAGTATAAAACAATTTCTGATCACGACCCTGATGTACTTCACGTAGTTGACACACCTGAGGAGGTGGTGAAAGTTATTACAGACTACCATACTAAAGCTGAATTAAAACCAAATTTCTAGGATTATGAAAAATCATTTTTTAAGTACGATAACACTTTTTATGGTGGGTCAGTTTTTCTACAATGATTCTTCAGCCCAAACACAGCAAGACACGCTTCCTTACACGACAGAAACATACTTCTCTTCATACGAAGCTCTCGAGAATTGGTCGCCACTGAACGTATCTCCTATGTGGGACGTTCCTATAGTACCTCTTAATTTAGAATTCGATTTCCCATGCTTCGGGGAGTTAGCTACTCCAGGAGAAATAAGACTCACAGATACAGGAGCTGGCATAGAAATTTTAGGAGATAATGGTGAATTTCATCTTTTAAGTGCTTCGACAGTTTCTATCAGTGATGTGTTAAACGTAGCTGCTACGGACCCTTTAATTACTGAGGGCAGTACCCATAGATATGAAACTGTAGGTATCGCTCCTAACAGGATTTTCAAACTTGAATTTGACAATGTGGGATTCGATCATGAAATGTTGTGGACTCAAACTGCACCTTCTAGAGCTGATTTTCAGATTTGGCTTTACGAAGAAGGAACCATAGAGTATCACTACGGACCTAACACCGTAACGGATCTTGACGCTATAGATTCCTGGCCTAAGCAAAGTGCGGGGATTTCTAGTTACTGGGATTTTTATGATTTCACAGCTTCCTTTATGTGGGCAAGTGGCAATTCTGAAGATCCTGAGTATCCACTATTCTATAATGTTGAATACGACTCTCTTAATATCAGTCCAGCTTTTGATGGATGGGATGTTTGGCCTAATAACGGGATAGTCTATAAGTATAACTACAACTTCGAAAACACCTGTATAGAGGACATCGTCCCCGACGGAATAATCAGCGTCGATGACATACTTGCCATCTTAGGTCAATTCGGGTGCTTCTTCGGGTGTGACTTCGATCTTAACGGAGACGGAGCTGTTACAGTATCTGATGTCTTAATAGTCTTAGCTGTATTCGGATCATATTGTCCTACATAGGTTTTGATATCTAGGAATTGAGGAGCTATCAGAATAAATATAGTAAAATGTTTATGACACAATGTCCCTAAATCCGACAGGGTGGCAGAGTTTTGTTGAGTATAAAGTGATGGCATAGGAATTGACTTAGAGCAGGCATAACTCAAAATTGAAATTTGCCCCATGGCTACTAAAACAAAAACTCAGAAAGGAAGTATTAATGTTACTACGGAAAATATCTTCCCTATTATCAAAAAATTCCTATACAGCGACCACGAAATCTTCCTTCGTGAGCTAGTTTCTAACGCTGTAGATGCAACGCAAAAGCGTAAAACAATTTCTAAATCTGGAGAGGTCGAGCCTTTCGAAAATGACAACCCACAGGTTCACGTTACTCTAGACAAAGACGCTAAGACCATCACTATTAGTGATGAAGGTATTGGAATGACGGCTGATGAAATTGATAAGTACATAAACCAAATTGCATTCTCTGGAGCTACTGAATTTCTTGACAAATACAAGGATGACGATGCTAAGCAGGCAATAATTGGACACTTCGGACTTGGGTTTTACTCTTCATTCATGGTGGCTGAGAGAGTAGATATTATTTCTAAAAGCTCGAAGAAAGGATCAGACGCAGTTAAGTGGAGTTGTGATGGTTCACCTGATTATACTATTGACCCTACTGAAAAGGAAAAAGCTGGAACAGAAATAGTACTTCACGTAGCTGAAGATTCATTAGAGTTTTTAGAGAACGAAAGAGTAGGCGGGATTCTGAATAAGTACTGCAAATTTATGCCAGTAGATATCGTATTCGGAACACGTACTATTAAGGAGGATGATCCTTCAGGAGAGAAAGATGAGGAAGGAAAAGTGAAGACTGTAGATGTTGATGTTCCTCACATCCTAAACAATACTTCTCCAGCATGGATGAAGAAGCCTGCAGATCTGAAAGACGAGGAGTACGCAGGATTCTATCGCGAGCTTTACCCTATGAATATGGAAGACCCACTCTTCAATATTCACCTAAATGTTGATTTTCCATTCAACTTAACTGGAATTTTATACTTCCCTCCTCTCAAGAAGACGATGGAGCTACAGAAAAATAAAATTCACCTTTACTCAAACCAAGTATTTATCACTGACAACGTTGAAAACATAGTACCTGACTTCCTCACTATGCTTCACGGAGTTATTGACTCTCCAGACATTCCACTTAACGTTAGCCGCTCTTACTTACAGGAAGATGCTAACGTAAAGAAAATTTCTGGATACATCTCTAAGAAGGTTTCGGATAAACTAGCTAGTATGTTTAAAAACGATAGAGAATCGTTTGAAAAGCAATGGGACGATTTAAGAATTTTCGTGGAGTACGGAATTCTTACTGATGAAAAGTTCGCAGACCGTTCAAAAGCATTCTACCTATATAAGGATACTGATGGAAAATGTATGACTCACGAGGAGCTCATCGCTGTGGTTGGAGAATCACAGAAAGACAAGTCAGGAAAAATAGTTTTACCTTACACATCTGACGCTTCAGCCCAACACGCTTTCGTAAAAGAGGCGACATCAAGAGCATATAAAGTTCTCGTTATGGAGGGACCTCTTGCAGCTCACGTTGTAGGTAAACTAGAACAGACACACACAGAAGTTCAATTTAAGCGAGTCGATTCTGACATCATCGAGAAGCTAATTGAGAAAGATGAAGAAGCTACTAGTGTGCTTGATGAAAAGCAGCAGGATACATTAAAGCCTATCGTACAAGGAGCCTTTCCAGAAAGTGGATATGACCTTAAATTCGCTGCTATGTCACCTACTTCAGCACCATTTATCATAACGAGAAGTGAGTGGATGCGTCGTATGAAAGAACAACAAGCAGTAGGTGGTGGAGGATTCCAGATGTTTGGAGAAATGCCTGAGAAATTCGATGTTACTATCAATTCTAACCACCCTCTTGCAACTCAACTTTTAGATGAGAAAGACGAGGCTGTACGATCAACAACTGTTCGAGATGCTGCCGATCTAGCTAGACTTTCGCAAGGAATTTTAGAAGGTGAAGAGCTAGCTGCATTTATCGAGCGTGGGTTTAAAAGCTTACAATCATGAATACATCAGTTTTAAAGTGGTTAATCCCTGTCGCTCTTCTCGTGTTTATGGGAATGAATGCTATGGGTAGCTATAACGGATTCGTAAACTCAGAAGAAGGAGTTGACGGACAATGGGCAAATGTCGAAGCGCAATACCAACGTAGATTCGATCTCATCCCTAATCTCGTTTCTACAGTTCAAGCTTACGCTGACATAGAAAAAGAAACTCTAATTGCCGTTACACAGGCTCGAGCATCAGCACTAGGTGCTATGCAAAATGCCGGTGAAACTGGTGACTTAGGTGAGTTTGAAAAGTCAAACGTCGTACTTGGTGGAGCTATGCGTGGCCTTTTAGGCTATAGTGAGCAATACCCAGATCTTAAGTCAAGTGAGGGTTTTCGCGACCTGCAAGTTCAGTTAGAAGGAACGGAAAATCGCATTACTAAAGCGCGTACTGATTACAACGAAGTTGTGAAGAGCTATAATAAAAATGTAAGGAAATTTCCTGGTAAGGTTTGGGCTAATATGTTCGACTTCATTCCTAAAGACTATTTCGAATCTACAGCTGCCGCAGCGGAAGCGCCCGAGGTGAAGTTTGATTAACATGATGGAAAATTACAACGATAAATTCTCCGTTATTGATGCCAATCGTATTGAAAACGCTATATCTGCCGCAGAAAAACAAACATCAGGCGAGCTTCGTGTTCATATCGACACGAAATGCAAAGCTGATGTTATGGATCGAACTGCAGCATTATTTGCAGCTCTAAAAATGCATAAAACTGAGGCTAGAAATGGTGTCCTATTATATTTAGCTGTAAGTGACAGAAAGTTTGCCGTGATTGGAGATATAGGAATCAATGAGAAAGTTGATGACG
>TARA_B110000459_G_scaffold73170_1_pt1 | contig 11791 bp, 11 predicted proteins | sample TARA_B110000459 | Tara Oceans TARA_B110000459 (sample SAMEA4398296) | marine metagenome | biome: Polar Biome; feature: [SRF] surface water layer (ENVO:00010504); material: water (ENVO:00002006), including particulate matter (ENVO:01000060) such as... | depth 5 m | reverse complement strand
AGAAGGCCATGAAGATCAAGATCATTCTGATTTGGTCTCTTTTATGGTTAACGTCAAGAATGGTATTCCAGAAAGACTTGAAGTCATTGAAGCAACACTTGGAACAAAGGGATTAATTAAAATAAGCAGTGATTTGTCTACGGAACTCCACTTTCATGGTTATGACCTTTATCTAGATGTTGTACCTGGAGATAGTAATGAAATAATAATTGACTTTACGATTGCTGGTGAGTTCGAGGTAGAAGACCACAATTCAGGATATGAAGTCGCAAGATTGAAAGTTTCACCTTAATTAAATGGAAAAATATCATATAACAAATCTCTACCTACTATTGCATCTATGAATGTAATAATTAAAGCTAAAAATTTAAGTAAAATTTATGGTGAAAAAGAAACAAGTGTTAAAGCTTTAGATAATGTAGACGTCGAGTTTAAAGAAAATCAGTTTACAGCAATAATGGGTCCTTCTGGTTCTGGTAAATCTACATTACTCCATTGTTTAGCAGGTTTAGATAGGGCAACTTCTGGAAAAATACTTCTGAAAGGACAAGATCTTTCAACACTTAATGACAAACAATTAACAAAAATAAGAAGAGATAGTTTCGGTTTTATATTTCAAGCATTCAACTTAATCCCCACACTTACAGCAGAGGAAAATATCACCCTTCCCGCATCTATTGCTGGAAGAAAGCCAGATATGGAATGGGTTGAAAATGTGGTAAAAACAGTTGGAATAGATGATAGATTGACACATAGGCCAAATGAGCTTTCAGGTGGTCAACAACAAAGAGTTGCAGCAGCTCGAGCGATGGCTACGAAACCAGAGGTAATTTTTGCAGATGAGCCTTCCGGAAATCTTGATTCAAAATCAAGTCGTGAATTACTCACTTTCATGAAATCTTTTGTAGAAGAATTGGACCAAACAATAATTATGGTTACTCACGATCCTTTTGCTGCATCATTTGCAGGACGAGTAATAATGCTTAAAGATGGTGAGATTGCAAGCGATTTAGACAGTCCAACACAAGAGGAAATTGTTACTGAGGTAACTTCATTAACCAATATCTAATGTTTGGATTCACAAAAAGACCTCTTTTCCTAATTGCGTGGAAAAACTTAAAAACCTACCCGGTAAGAATATTTTTAACAACATCCTCAATAATTTTGGGTGTTGCTGTGATTATTGCCTCTAATATATTTTCAGAAAGTAACAAATCTGCTTTTGATAATTTATTTACAGGAATTTATGAAGGTGTTGATTTAGTGGTACAACCAATTCAAGAAGATTTTGCACAAGGGTTTAGTGGGGATGGAGGTCAAGGTCCTATTTCATTTGAAGTCAAAAAAATTCCTGATGAAAAAATACAGGAAATTCAAAATTTACCCTCTGTTAAGGCTTCATGGGGAGAAGTACTTGGTTTTGCACAATTCATAAAAGTAGTTGATGGAGAAACTATTTTAATCTCTAACGGATTTGCTCCTACTTTTGGAGCTGCATGGGATGACAATGAATTCGCAGCACAATGGTCACTAGTTACAGGATCACGTCCTACAAATAGTAAAGAAGTAGTAATGGATGTTATTACTGCAGAAAAAAATGACTTTAAAGTAGGAGACAGAGTTACAGTTTTAGCTGGTGCAACACCTGCAACATTTACAATTGTTGGTACAGCAGAGTTTGGAACAGTTGGAGCTCCTGGAGGATCAACGTTTGCCTTGTTTGAATTTAAAACAGCTCAGCGATTGCTGGATTCACAAGGCGAAGTCAACTTAATAAATGTCGTTATTCAAGATGGTTTTGATATTGATGATGTAAAAAATGACATAACAAATCTTGATAAAGAAAATCTTAGTGTCGTCAATGCTCAAGAAGCGGCTGCTGAACAGGCAGACTCTATAAAACAAGGATTAGATTTCTTCAATACAATATTGAACGTTTTTGCAGGTATAGCAATATTTGTAGGCGCATTTATCATTCAAAACACTTTTAGAATATTGCTTTTACAGAGAACAAAAGAACTTTCATTACTGCGTGCACTAGGTACCTCAAAAAGACAGATCTATAGACTTGTTATTTCTGAATCTTTATTTATGTCGATTATTGGTTCTGGTATAGGAATCGGTTTAGGCATTGGTTTAGCAGTAGCTGTAAAAGAAGGGCTTCAATATTTTGAATTTGGCCTTCCAGACGGACCTCTTGTTCTCACAACAGAAGCAGCAATTACAGGTTTAATTATTGGAATAACTGTAACTATTTTCTCATCCTTACTCCCAGCAAGAAAAGCATCACAAGTTAGTCCAATGGAGGCAATCCGTGACAGTGTTTCTACTCCAAAAAGAAAGTCGCTAGTCCTCCGACTCCTACTCGGTTCAATAGTCTCAATATTTGGTTTTGGTATGTTATTTGGAGTTCTTTATGACTTCCTAGATCTCCCAGCACTGTCCTCACTACAACAGGTTGGATTTGGAGCTGGAGTAATTTTTATAGGAATTTCTGTAATTACCCCATCAATAACGAAGCCATTTGTATTTTTATTTGATAAAATTTATGAACTTATTTTTGGGATATTAGGAAAACTAGCTACTGAAAACTCTAAACGAACTCCCAGAAGAACAGCATCTACAGCATCTGCTTTAATGATTGGCTTAACGCTTATTTCATTGGCAAATGTAATTACAACATCTTTTAAAGCCCAAGCCGAATCCCTTATTGGAGAAGTTATCCTTGCCGATTATCAAGTTGGAGCGGCTAATGTATTTGCCTCCCCAGGTATTCCTACTGGTTTGTCAGAAGAATTGTTAGCTTTGGATGAGGTAACAAAATTATCAAGAACTAGAGCAACAGTAGTTGGATATAACGAGAGACCACTTATTTTAGGAGCAGTAGATCTAACTGTTTTCGATCTTGTAAAAACTGATGACATTGCGGGTAGTAGGGAAGATTTTATTAATAAAAATGCTGTAGGAATTCTCAAACGAACCGCAGAACGAGAAGAGTTAAAAATTGGTGATGAGGTGTTATTAACCATTCCCGAAGAAGGCCAAGTAACTTTTATCGTTTCTTATATTTTCGATTGGACTACTCAACCTCCTGCAGAATTTTTTGTCCTTTTAGAAAATAACACTTTCTTTTCAGAAGAATCCCTAGATACCGAACTTTATTTCAATGTAGATGTAAAAACTGATGAACTTGAAGAAAAAATAAATACAATTGTCGCAGGCTATCCTGGTGTCGAGATTAGAGACGAAGAAGGGCTTGTTGAGGAAGCTAATAATCAGATTCAGTTATTGTTAAATGTAATTTATGGCTTTTTGTCGATATCAGTTTTTGTAGCTCTCTTTGGTATTACCAATACACTTTCACTTTCTGTTTTTGAACGAACTAGAGAAATTGGACTGATGCGAGCAATTGGCACCTACAGGAAACAAATTAGAAGAATGATTTTCATTGAATCCTCCATTATTGCCATATTTGGAGCCGCTCTTGGTACAGGTTTGGGTATTTTCTTTGCCTGGAGTTTGATACAAGCACTAGCTGATGAGGGATTTACAGTTTTTGCAGTTTCAATTTCACAAACATTTATGTGGATTGGAATAGCTATTATTGCAGGAATAATTGCAGCCATACTTCCAGCTATTAGAGCATCTAGACAGAATATATTGGAAGCAATATCTTACGAATAACAATTAAACTATAACCCTATAGAATTATATTTATGGAAAACAATAAAACGGTTGAAATATTAAGTGAACTAGTACGTATAGAGTCAATTAGTTCAGATAAAAAACATGTAGATGATGTATTAAAATCTGCAGATTTTGTAAAAGGGTTATTTTCAAGCTTAGGTCTAGAGACAAAAATTGTAACTTCTGGTGAGAGCCGTCCTGCAGTTTTGGCACAAACAGAAATCAATCCTGAAAGGAAAACGGTACTACTTTATGCCCATCATGATGTACAACCTGTAGGAGATATTAATAAATGGAATACAGAACCTTTTACACCTGAAATTATTAATGGAAGATTATACGGAAGAGGTTCTGGAGATAATAAAGCAGGTGTAGTAACCCACTACGAAGTTGTTAAAGCTCTTATGGACGACCTTCCAGTAAATATAAAAGTGTTTATTGAGGGTGAGGAGGAAATTGGTTCACCTTGCATGGCAGAGTTTTTAAATGAATTTCAGGATGACTTAGAAGCAGATGTTATTGTGATTGCTGATTCTGGAAATATAAGAATAGGAACACCTACAGTCACCACCTCTTTGAGGGGTCTTGTAGATGGATTTATTGAAGTAGACCAACCTATGCGCGCCGTACATTCAGGTGTTGGTGGAGGAGTTGTTCCGGATGCCTTTATGGTTTTAAGTAAAATTATCTCCTCATTTCATAATGACAAAGGAGAGCTTCAGATAGAGGGATTGACACCAAGCGATATGGAAGTGTTGGAACTTGAGGAAAAAGATATAAAAGAAATTTTTGGATCAGAAGAGATTAATTTATTTGAATTAGAAAGCATCTCCAAGAGACTGTGGCTCGAACCTGCTTTAAGTATCTTGGCAATTGATGCTCCTTCTACAAAAGAAGCTGTTAACTTAGTTATTCCTAATGCGAAAGCAAAAGTAAGTTTGAGATTACCACCTACCGAAAATCCTGAACATGCAATGAAAATGCTTGAGGAACATATTATGAAAAATGTTCCATGGGGTGCAAAAGTTAGTTTTACTCCTGAGGCTATGGGCTCAGGGATTGTTGCAGATCCAAATAAAGAATTCACCACAAAATTAGTTCAAAACTTTGAAGAGGTATTCAATACTGATGCAGCATTCATGGGTGTTGGAGGTTCTATACCTTTTGCAAACGATTTTGTTGAGAAGTTTCCCAATGCAGAGTTAGTACTTGTGGGTGCTGGAGATGAAGAAATGGGTAATGCTCATGCACCAAATGAGAGCGTTCAAATTGAAGATATTGAAAATCTCATTAAAAGTTTAATAAAAACGCTTAAAGACTTTACTTAACTCCACAGGATATCTTTTAGAAACCTAGAGAATATATGGAAATTGGAATAGATTCATTTGCAAAAAAGACCCAAACTAATGAAGGTGGTGGGGTTGAGAATAATGCACAAGCAATGAGTGAGTTAATCGAAAGAATAGTACATGCTGACCAAGTAGGCCTTGATGTATTTGGTATAGGTGAACACCACAGGGAAGAGTTTTTAGATTCTGCTGCTCACAATATCCTATCTGCTGCAGCTGCTAAAACTAAAAATATAAAACTCACAAGTGCAGTAGCTGTTATTAGTGCAATGGACCCAGTTCGATTATTTCAAAACTACGCGACCCTTGATTTGATTTCAAACGGAAGAGCAGAAATTGTGGCAGGTAGAGGATCTTTCACAGAGGCCTTTCCTTTATTTGGATTGGATTTTGCAGATTACGACAATCTCTATGCTGAAAAGTTAAATTTATTATTACAAATTAGAGACGAAGAAGAAGTTACATGGTCAGGTAACTTCCGTCCACCATTAGAGAATCAAAAAATATATCCACGCCCTTTGCAAGAAAAACTGCCTATATGGGTTGGTGTTGGGGGAACTCCTGCATCTTTCGTAAGAGCTGGTGAATTAGGATTACCTCTCATGGTTGCAGTCATTGGTGGAGAGACACATAGATTTAGACCATTAGTTGACCTATATTATGAAGCGGCAGAAAAAGCTGGTCATGATAAATCTTTATTAAAAGTTGGCTTACATTCGTTAGGGTTTGTAGCCAATTCTAAAGAAGAAGCTATAGAAAAATACTATCCTGGTTATCGAATTTGGTTTAATCAAATTGGTAAAGAGCGCGGCTGGCCACCTGTAACCATGGAGAGATTTAAACAACAAATAGATGATTTAGGAGCATACGTTATTGGTAGCCCAGAGGAAGTAGCAGAAAAACTAGTTCGACACAGTGAAGCATTGGGCGGAATATCACGTTTTACTTTTCAGATTGATAATGCCGGACTTACTCATAAAGATTTACTGGATGCATACTCACTTATTGGTGAAAAAGTTAAGCCATTGGTGAACTCACTAATAAGTTAAATTTTTAAAATATCGAATAAATTTATTAACAATTATTTAACATATTTCTCTACAAGCAATATAAATTTTTTGTAAACTATCCTTAACAAATAAAATTAGAGATAGGAAAATTTATGGACACTTTCATGGATGAAATAAAAAATATTAAAATGCTCACGAGAGTCGTAGCTGTTGCAGTGTTGATTAACTTTATAATAATCGCCGTATTAGTGGGACCTGATGCTGTTGGCTTTGATCCAACTTATTCTCCAATTACTGGGATATTAAACTTCGTAATAGCATTCTGTACATCAGGTGTTCTTATGGGGATATATGTTGTATTTGATGTAAAAAAGACATTTGACCTAGCTCACATGCACAACGTATTATTTGTAGCTGTTTGTGCTCAAATGCTTTTTGCGTTAGGTGCTGTCTACAATTACAACAGTGTATTCGAAACAGCCTTAGATACTAATACAATTTGGGCAGTTTCAGGGTCATTTAACAACACTGCATTTATCCTCTATGGACTTTATGCGTATCTGTTAGTTACACGTGATCACAATAACTTACTAAGTAAAAGAACTCAGAATGTTGGTAAAATTTTTGCTGGAATAATAGTTCCAGTACAAATTCTCACTTTATTCGGACTAGTTCCTCAAGTGGTATTTGCACCTTTATTTGTTTTAGGCGGAGTTATTCTCTACCCACTCTTCATGATTGGAATAGGGGATGCGATAGGTAACTACCAGAAAACAGAAGGATAATATATTTACAGAAGAGAGTAGAAATATGTACTTTAGAATAACTATCCCATCCTTACAAGATGGAAAAAAAGATGAAGCAATTTCTTTTGTAAGAGACAAAGTAATGACTGAGTTCGACGGGACACCCGGCCTACTTTCAATGACAGCTGCTATTACAGGAGAAGTTTCTACAATAAATATGGCTGCATGGGAAAACAAAGAATCAAGTGAAGCAGCTGCAGAAAAAATTCAAGCGACCTTAGCTGAGGCAGCTTCTTTTATGGCAGCACCACCTGTAATTTATGAGGGTGATGCAGTATATGGAAATGTTTATAAAGGTATTACTGTAGGTGAGCAAAAACCAAGCTACATAAGATTAGTTGTTGGTGTTGCTAAAGACACTGATGCAGTCTTAAGCTTTTTAAAAGAAAAGGTAGAACCTATTTATGAAGATTCAGACGGTCTTCAAATAACAGGAGCAATCTTTGATGGTAATAGTGCTATTAGTTGGAACTTTTGGGACTCAAAAGAAGCTATGGATGCAGCAGTTGAAAAATTACAATCAGCTTTGGAAAGCGAATCAGAGTCAGATTTATTTGATGGAGATACATTAGCTTATATGGGTCCCGTGTTTGCAGCTAGTCTATTTAGAGATTTTAACGAAGGAGACTCCCCATTATAGAAATGGATGACTACATAATAAAAAGGTTTGAAAACCCTGATGAAGTCAGAGAATTCGATAAAGGAAAATACGAAGTCATTAACTTACCCGGCATGACGATAGGTAAAGCTACTTATTACAAAGGGTGGAAATGGTCTGTGGACGTCTCTCCACTCTCAGGCACAGAATTTTGTGAGACTGAACATTTAGGAATGGTTATTTCAGGCACTGCAACAGTTGCAATTGAAGGTGAACCTGTGAAGGAAATTACAGCAGGAGATCTTTTTTATGTTTCACAAAAACCACATGATAGTTGGGTTGTTGGAGATGAAGATTATGTATCAATCCATTTTGCCGGTGCCGAAAAGTATGCCGATTAGTAAAATATAAAACTCAATAGAATACGCTTATATGCCTAGCCAAAGAAGATATGATATTGATGCATTGCGATCTATTGCAATGTTCTTACTTATTTTTTATCACCTTGGAATTTCTTTTACTTCTATTGCTCCATATATCACATTTGTTCAAAACAAACGAGTCACAGATAGTTTATGGATTATTCTCAGCTTTCTGAACACCTGGAGAATTCCCCTTGTTTTTTTGATAGCTGGAATTGCCCTCCGTTTATCTTTTCAAAAAAGAGGTAAATCTCAAATCTTAAAAGAAAGATTAAAAATGTTGGGGCTTCCTTATATTTTTGGATCGCTTACCTTTGGAGCTGCCTCTGTCGCAATAGCTGCAACTTATTATGAGGGGTGGTCGGATGAATATCTTTGGATAGGCATGTATACAATTTTTGATGGCATTCATCTATGGTTTTTAAAAAATATTCTTTTTTACTGCTTGGTGCTTATTCCAGTACTGAATCTAATTTCAAATAAAGATTCAAAAGTAAATATTATTTCAAAGCTTTTAGACAAACCTGCTGGGGTATTTGTGTTTTCTATCCCAGTAATTTTAGAGGGACATTTGTTCAACAATATAGACTATGCTTCATACGCAAATACCAGTCATGGTTTTGTCTTAGGATTTATATGGTTTTTTATGGGTATTGTCCTTGTTTCTCAGGGTGATAGTTTCTGGAATTCAAATAAAAGAAATTGGAAAATACATCTATTTATAGGATTTGCTTTGTATTTTTATAGATTAATAAATAGTTTTGAAAGTGGCCTAGCTCTTGATAATCGCTTAATTGCATTTGAGTCATTTAATTTTATACTCGCAATGCTCGGATTGGGTGCGGCCTATTTAAATACAAATTCACCTCAGCTCACCTACTACAAGACAGCTGTTTATCCGGTTTATATCGTACACCTACCCGTCCAGATGGCATTAATGTCTTACTTTGCAGGCGTAAATATCCATCCAATTATTAAATTCCCTCTAGTTCTATTCTTAATAGTTTTTTTAAGTTTGACGATTTACCATGCCATTAAAAATATAAAATTTCTGAGACCACTTTTTGGACTTAGAAATAAATAGAGAGCTATTTATGAATAACAGAATCTTGATGAGGATAATCATAACTGCAATATTCATTATTTACTTATTTGTATCCGATGGTTATCTGGCAAGAAGACTCGTTCAGCTACCAGAGCTATTATTAAATATCTTTTAACCTAAGGTTGTTCTATGACTTTAAATGATTTTTCATCTGTGCAGTACATTAACTTGATTACCTACAGGCGTGACAACACACCTGTATCAACAGCAGTTTGGGTCGTTGGGATAGAGGATGCTCTATACGTAACAACAGGTAATGTTTCTGGAAAAGTTAAGAGAATTATAAATAATGGTAAAGCAACTATTCATGAAACCAATCAATCAGGTTCTCAAAAACTTTCAGAGGATTTAGACCTGCATGCAACAATTGTTGAAGATCAAGAGGAGAAGCAGGAGGGCATCAAAGCTATAATGAATAAATATGGACTTATGGCAAAAATGATGATGCGTGGTCCAGACGAGGGAAGAGCAATCATAAAGCTAGTTAACCCTTAGTAATCAATTTTTCACAATATATATTTATATGTGAAAATAAAATCACAAACTTCAATTATTGTGAAGTTATTTTATAAAATTTAGAAAAAGTGTGCCTGCGAGCAATAAACAGCCAAAAAGTCCAAAATAAGCAATAAAAATACTGTAGAGTCTTTGAGATTTTTTAAGCTTTATTACTGAATAGTTTGTTAAGGAGTAATACAGCAGGATAAAAAAAGAACTCATCTTTATTGCTTCAACAACATCAAAATACAATATTCCCATAACTACTACAACGGATATGAGAATATCTGCAAAATATGCTGAGTTGTATTTCTTATGGATGGTACCTAAAAGAGTTGGTAGATAATTATCTCTAGACATTGCGACAATAACTCTACTTATTCCAGGTATCAGAGCTAATAATACTGACCCCGTAGCAATAGTCGAGGCAATAGAGATTAGGAATGAAAAACTTGAGAATCTTGATATATCAAAAGCTACCTTGAGGGGAGTTAAAGAATTCTGAATTATTACTGGATCAATAATACCTAATGTTGCATAAGTAGTTAGGAAATATATCAGTACTGTGATTCCAAGACCTGTAAGAATGGCTTTTGGAATAATTACCTCTGGATTTTTAACCTCCTCTCCAAATGTAGCCAAACGAGAATACCCAGTAAAAGCAAAAAACCAAATACTACTACTTAGAAGTAGGGACTCAGTAGTTAATCCTTCCGTAACAGGAATAGCAAAATTAAAATTTTCTGAAGAGACAACGGAGAAGATATAAAAGAACAAAATACCAGACACGGAATAAACAAACCATTTTGCAACAGAGGCAGTTTTTGTAGCCCCAAAGTAACTTATTATTCCAACTCCAGCAACCAGAGCTATACCGGCAAGTCTATGTGATGATGGAAATAAGTAATTTCCAAATGTCAAAGCAATAGCAATGGAGCTAATTACCTTTCCAGTAATAAAAGAAAAACCTGCAAGAAGAGAAGCTTTATTACCAAGTACTTTTCTAGCGTACAGATAAGTACCTCCCGTTACAGGGTAAAGATTTGCGAGCTGTGCTGATGAGCTTGCATTTGAAAAGGCCAAAATACTTGCTATGAATAAACCAAAAAGTAAAGAATAGGAGGAAACAAAAGCTGCAGGCGCGATATTCACAAATAGACCGGCACCAATCATTGAACTCAAGCCTAAAAAGACCGAGTTTCGTAAAGTTAAGGTTCTTTTAAAGTTATTCATATTAAGTATTCGTATTACTATCTAATAATATAGAAATTAAAAATATGTTTGATAAATTAGCACCAGTACCAATAAAAAACCCCACACATAGAAAACTTTTAATTTTTTCAATGACATGGTTTTTAGTAGGAACTTGGATTGATTCAAGTGCTCATTCTTACCTTAATACAGATTTAGAGTCATTCTTTACTCCCTGGCATGCAGTGTTATATTCTGGTTATGCTTTTTCAGTACTCTCAACAGCGTATGTTAAAAACTCTATAAAAGATTACAACATAGATATAGGGATTCTAGGTGCAGTTATTTTTGGAATTGGTGGTGGACTTGATCTTCTCTGGCATACTTTCTTGGGAATAGAACAGGGTGTTGAGCCACTCGTATCTCCTTCACATTTAATGCTTTTTTTAGGTGCATTTTTAATGTTGGCATATGTATTTGCCTCACGACCAAATCAAGAAAGTCTGGATACTCCTGCAGTAATAACCGCAGGTGCTGCATTTAGTTTAATTACATTTATTACACAATTTTTACATCCATATTTGCATGTTGGAGAATTCTTTTGGTATGGCGGTGAAGAACTTGCTGCAGGATCACTATTTTTTCAGGCACTACTTGCAAGTATGGTATTTGTATTCATCATAAGATTTAGACCAACTAAGAATCAAATATTCATAATGTATACCGCATCTTTTGGGTACCTCTCTTTTTATGAAGTTCTCGGGAATATAGAAAATATGGTGGCAAAAATATTGTGGGGCATTTTATTTGGCTTTCTAGCATCACAAGTAACTAATTGGTACTACAACACTCAACACAAACAGAAAATGCAGATCAGCACATCATTGATAGCGGGTTTATACGGCCTACTTTTTGTTTTGTATTTATTCAGTGTAAGTATTTACTATGAACAAGATATGGTTTGGAGATTCTATGGTCTGGGGGGACTTGTTACAGTACCGCTACTTTTTGGCTACATGATTGGTGGATTAGGGGTTAGCCCAGTTACTAAAGAAATTGTAAGTAATTAGTACGTTTTTAGTTCATCACTATTCATAAATGAAACATTATTAAATTCTTTTAATC
>TARA_B110000459_G_C16625397_1_pt1 | contig 11810 bp, 6 predicted proteins | sample TARA_B110000459 | Tara Oceans TARA_B110000459 (sample SAMEA4398296) | marine metagenome | biome: Polar Biome; feature: [SRF] surface water layer (ENVO:00010504); material: water (ENVO:00002006), including particulate matter (ENVO:01000060) such as... | depth 5 m | reverse complement strand
ATTTATTAAGACATACCTTGTTTCAGTTGCTAGCTCCTCATTATCAGATTTCAGCATGGTTTTGCTTAATTCTAGATACCAATCGCAGTAGTTATGCCATAGCATCTCATAAATGGTGTTCGTGAATAAATCGAACCTATAATTTTCAAGGTGGGTGCTAGCAGCGGTAATAGTCTCATTCAACATGCTAGATAGCCAAAGATTAATAGGGTGCATTATTTTTGTTGGTTTTTGTGGTTGAGATGTAACATTCATGCTGACATATCTAGCGCAATTCCATAACTTATTGCAGAAGTTTCTGTAACCAACTAAACGTGAGGTATCAAATTTTATATCTCTGCCTGGGGTTGCAATAGCTGCAAAAGTAAAACGTAGCGCATCTGTACCATTTTTTTCAATACCGCCAGGGAATTCTTGTTTAGTGGCTTTAACAATTTGGTCACGCATTTTAGGTTGCATTAAGCCATAAGTTCTTTTGGCGACCAGATCTTCATATGATATGCCATCAATTAAATCTATCGGATCTAAAATATTCCCTTTAGATTTAGACATTTTCTGGCCTTTGCTATCCCTAATTAGGCCGGTGATATACACATCTTTAAATGGTATTTTTGTGGTCAGCTTTAGTGACATCATTATCATACGTGCGACCCAAAAAAAGATTATATCAAAACCAGTTATTAAGAGGTTAGTCGGGAAAAAATCAAGCATCCTTTGGGTTTCTTGAGGCCAGCCTAAAGTGGCAAATGGCCAAAGTGCAGATGAAAACCAAGTGTCAAGCACGTCGTTGTCTTGGGTGAGCTTAGTAGTTGCGCTAATATTATAATATGCGCGCGCCTCTTGCTCAGTGTAACCAACATAAACGTTATTATTCTCGTCATACCAAGCAGGTATGCGGTGCCCCCACCAGAGCTGCCTGCTAATACACCAATCTTGAATGTTTTCTAACCAAGAGAAATAGGTGTTTTCCCAATTCTGCGGGTGAAATTTAATGCTGCTATCTTTAACTGCTGTTATGGCGGGCTCAGCAACTGCGGCAGTTTTCATAAACCATTGCGCGGTTAGATATGGCTCAATAATACTGCCAGATCTGTCGCCTTTAGGCACCACCATAGTGTGTGGGTCAGTTTTAACTAATAGCTTATTTGCTGTTAATTTTGTGATGACAATCTTTCTTGCTTCGAACCTGTCTAAGTTTTGAAACTCTGTGGGCACTTTTTCATTCAGGCTTGCATCATTATTTAAAATGTTTTTTATGGCTAGATTATGTCTCATTCCAATAGCATAGTCATTAAAATCATGCGCAGGAGTTACCTTAACGCAACCAGTACCAAACTCTATATCTACATGCTCATCTGCAATTATAGGTATTAGCTCATTGCTAAAAGGCAAGGTTATAGTTTTGCCAATGTATTGTTGATAACGTTCGTCATCTGGGTGTACTGCAACAGCGCTATCACCAAACATTGTCTCGGGTCTAGTAGTTGCAATGACTAAATGTTCGCTGGAATCTGTTACAGGGTATTTAATATGCCATAAACTGCCTTGAACAGTTTCGTTTATCACCTCTAAATCAGAAATCGCAGTTTGGAGTTTTGGATCCCAGTTAACTAGTTTATTGCCTTGGTAAATAGATTCTTCACGGTATAAATCAACAAATACTTTAGTTACAGCTGCCGATAAATCTGGGTCTAGAGTAAATTTTTCACTGCTCCAATCAACAGAAGCTCCCATGCGCATAATTTGTTGCTTAATTTTGCCGCCACTTTGTTGTTGCCACTGGGTTATTTTATCAATAAATGCTTCGCGACCAAGCTCTTCTTTAGTGATTCCAGCGCTAGCACATTGTTTTTCAACTACCATCTGAGTGGCAATGCCAGCGTGGTCGGTGCCCATTTGCCACAACACCTTTTTGCCTAGCATCCGCTGGTGCCTAACGATAGTATCCATTAAAGTTAATTGAAACCCATGGCCCATATGCAAGGTGCCGGTAATATTAGGTGGTGGAATCATCATGCAAAACTTCTCGCCATTACCGGTAGGCTTGCCTATTTCTTGTTTTAAGTACTGCTCTTGCCAGTGCTGCTCTATTTGGTGTGGGTTGTAAGTTTTATCCATAGTTGTTCCAAACAAAATTAATAATTATCAAATTAAAATACTATAAAGCTTATTTATAACTGCCCAAAATACTTAATTGCCATGCTTTTCTTTAAAATGCTTGCCCAGGTTATACATTTTTTCGCCGGTGTTAAAAATTTTTTACCTGGGTAGGGCGTCTGCGCTCCTATATCTGGCATCTGCGCTTCTATATCTAGCGGCTACGCTCCTACGTCCTACGTCTACGCTCCTACGTCCTGCAGCTTGACCGCAGGATCCAGAGACTGTGCAATTTGCCAACTTTGGACAGTTATAAATTTCATTTAAGGCTATAATACTACTATTTTAGTATATTTTGCTGCTATGAGGCAAATTTTATATATCAAAATTATGCTTTCTGCTTATTTTGATATATATTAAAATAGCGGTTTTACTAAAAGATAATTATGTTGCTTAGAAATTATGTAATAAAAAAATTATTACTCACTACCATGGCTATTGCTGGTTCTTTAGCTATTATTTTTTGTGGTTTTGGGCTTTCGGAAGTTATGCACACTATTATAGGCGGCTCATTTGGTAAGAGTATAATATTTAAAAGTATGTTATTACAAATGCCTATGCTGCTATCATTGCTGCTGCCACTTGCAATATTTATAGCTGGCATTCTGGTTGTAAATAATTTTATCGCAAGTAGAGAATTAATTGTCATGCAAGCGGCCGGTATTAGCCTATATAATTTGAATAATTGGATTCTTACCATTGCGCTCGTAATAGCTGTTATTGTTAGTGGCTCTAGTTTATATTTAGAAGCAAAAGCTGATAAAATTAAAAACCAAATATTTAATACTATCAATTTTGGTGAGGTGTTAAACAACCTAAAGCCTGGTAATTTTTATCCTTTGATGAATAATAATGGCATAATACATGTCAGTAATGATCAACAAAGCTTATTTATTATGTTTGCAGGTGATAGCTCTAAGAAGAAGGCAAGCAAAATTATTATAGCTGACAAAACATCTAGTAGTATCAGTAGCTTAGGCTCTAGGTGGGGCCTAAAAGATATTAAATATTATGCATTTGAGCCGGGTAAAAATTCTGGCATAATGCTGAGCGCCAAAGATGGAGCTGTAACTTTAAATGAACCAAAGAACAAAAATTTAAGTAATAATATAAAATATATGGATGTTGCAGGCTTAATTGAAAATACAGCAAACCCTGAAGTTGCAGCAATCTTATACTGGAAGCTATCATTGCCTCTCAGCGCGATTATCTTATCCTTATTTATTATACCTATTACTTCCAATAGCTTTGCTCAGCAAAAACATTTAAAAATTATAGTGGGGATTATGATTTATGGGATTTATATTGCGACTAGTTTAGTGGTAAGGCGCTATGTTGCAATAGGCGCAATTAGTTATTATTTGGCTTTATTGTTAATTATAAGCTCTTGGCTCGCAGTATTAGTTATTTATTATAGTAAAAATTTATGGCTACAAAAATGCAAATAATAGCTGCATACCTTAAAAAAAGCTTAATCCTCAACTTTTTAATGATACTGTTGTTTTTTTCAGTGATAGCCTCGGCTATGCAGTTTATAAGCCAGGTAAAATTTTTAGGTCAAGGTCACTATGATGTTCTTAGTATCTCAAGCTATGTGTTATTGCTATTGCCACGGAATATCTATAAGGTGTCCCCAATAATTATAGCTATTGCAATATCATACACGGCAATTAGATTTACAAACACCAAAGAATTAATTGCTATTGGTGCTATTGGGATTACAACTAGGGCCATATTGTTGAGTCTATCTAGGCTAAGCGTGCTAATAATATTATTATTTTTTGTGCTTGGGGAGGCTTTAGGGCCATGGTGCGAGAATATTGCTAAAAATAATCGTATTAATGCTCTTGCAAATGGTAAGGCCTTTGCCTCTGATCGCGGCATATGGCTGCATGAAGATGGTTGGTATATAAATATAGAACATATTATTGATAGTAATAATATTGCAAATGTCGCCAAATATTTGGTTGTGGCTGGCGATTTAAAACGTATAGAATATGCAAAGTCTGGTCGCTATGAAAATAATAGTTGGTTACTAAAAGATGTTGCTTGGACCGACCTTAGTCTCAATAAAATAATCGGAGGGCATACCGATAGTTTAATATGGCAAAGTGAACTAGACAGTAGCATTGTTGGTAATTTTAATGTTATTCCTGCCAGGCAAAGCCTTTGGAGTTTGGGTTATGGTTTAAACGCCAGCTTAGACATAGGCGCTAATGCTAATATTAGCAAATATATTTTTTGGCAGCGATTATTTTACCCTTTGGCATTGTTTTTTATGATTTTATTTGTGTCTATGATGTTTTTTAATGTTACTGTTCATAATAGGCATAAAAGTATTTTTACAGTAGCAGCTTTTGTACTATTGTATTATTTTGCCCCAGATTATTTGCTGAGTCTGAGTTTTTATAGTATTTCCCCTATTATTTCTGCGTTGCTTTTGCCAGCAATTACTGCTGGCATTTGTTATATGTTTATACGTAAAAATATGCTAAATTAAGTTATTATTATTTTTTTGGTGATTGCTTTATGATCTGTCGAAAACTTTGGGGTGGGGCTTTTTTAGTCGCTGGAACTTCTATAGGTGCTGCGACCTTAGCGTTACCAATTGCAACTGCTGCTATTGGTTTATTTGGCACTTTAGTGCTTTTTTTATTATGTTGGCTAGTAATGCTGGCATCAGCACTAATGTTACTAGAAGTTAGTATTGCTTCAGATAAAAGCGATAGCTTTATGTCAATGGCGGAGAACACTCTTGGATTTTATGCAAAATGGGTAGTTGCAATATTATATGCCATACTATTATACAGTTTAATGGCGGCTTACTTGCGCGGTAGTGGCGACTTAGTGCATGGGCTTGCAAATGTTTTTTTGTCTGCTGATTTATCACCGTATTTAGAACCATTGCCATGTGCATTATTTGCTGCAATATCTCTACATTTTGGCGCAAAATGTATTGATAGATTAAATAGTTATATGATGTATGGGCTTGTGATGTCTTTTGCGGTTTTGGTTTGTTCTTTGTTACTGGTTGCGAGCTTACATGCTGCGACATATTCTATAAGTTTTAGTTTTTTAAGTATGTTAAAGCTACTGCCAATTGCTATTACAGCATTTGGTTTTCAGGTTATAGTACCAACACTCAGGCACTATATGCATAAAGAATTAGATATATTGCCAAAAGCTATAACGATAGGCAGTTTAATACCGTTTGTCATATATTTAATCTGGAGTATTCTGATTTATATGTGTATGCCAACTACTGGTGAATTTAGTTTAAGTGCTCTGTTTACGGCCAAACAGCCAGTGGTGTCTTTGCCAATATTTTTAAATGCTTTATACCACAATAAAATTATTACTAGTAGCATAAGTATTTTTGCATTTTTTGCATTAGCAAGTTCACTACTAGGAATTAGCATTAGCTTATTTGATTTGTTAGCTGATAAATGTTCACTAAAAATAAATAACATTAGATCTTATTTAATTATAGCAGTGCTGTTGCCACCATTCTTATTTGCAGAGTTTTTCCCTGAAGGATTTTTATTGGCTCTTAAATATGCCGGTATATTTGTAGCACTGTTAAATATATTTTTGCCAGCAATTATGGTATTAAAAATTAGAAAAAATAATAAGCCGGCCGCTTTTTCCGCTCCAGTTGCCACTAGGGCTATATATGCCACGATGATGATGGCATTATTAATTATTGTGGTTAGCTTGCTATGACCTTTGTCTAGTTGCGGTGATTTAGGGGGGCTAGCTTGTAGATCTGCTTGTAGAGCTGCTTGTGGGGCTGCTTGTGGGGCTTGCTGCAGCACCTGAATGGTCGGCTTTAGAAGTTAGAAGACTTGCTGCAGCAAGATTGGATGATGCTGTCGCTACTGATGTTTTTTCAGGTGCTACTTTCTGCATGTTGCTTGGGTTTTCAGCTGATATAAATGCCTTTGGTATAACTGCCTTTACCGAATTAGTAATTAAAGTTGCAGTAACAGCTGCAATACAAATTATAGCTGGCAAAGTTAACATAGGTAAGGCTAGTGCCGTAATTACAGGGTTAAGCATAATAATAGCAATAACTAGAGTTACCATCGTTATAGCAACTATGTCTGCTATTTTATTATTTGTTTTTTTGCCAGGGTCAAGGCCTTCATTGCTTATGATAAAGAGTAGTGATGCAGTAATTGCCGCGGCTATTTGCACGGTTGCTGCAGCTGTAATTATAATGGGGGCTACATACAGAATGCTGGCAGTAGTCATAATACCAAGCAAAATTAAGCCAGTAAAAAGAGGATTATAACTAGGTGCAAGTTTGCCTGTAACTTTACAGCATAAAAATACTGGTGATAGTGCTAACAGCAATATACTAGTAATACCTGCTTTAATCTTTCCTGTTAAACCTTGCTTCTTCTTTGTTTTCATTCTTTTACTCATTTTTCCAAGGTCGCGTAAGTGTTTGTTATTAATTAAACCTGGATCACGTTCTTTTAATTTTTCTTGAATATCATAAGGCAACATACAGGTTTCTTTCGGGTTTATAGTGCCAAATACTAGGCACATAGGCCACTTTTGTATTGTAGTTAAGTTTTGCAAACCAAATGAGCCATGCTGGTTTTGGTTAGAGTTTTCTTGTGCAAGTCCAATAAAGAATAGGTCAGAAAAAATGTTAATGAAATTTTTTCTATCTTCTTTTGAATCATCTGGGATTGGGAGCTTGCCATATCGCATAAAATAAACTTTCATAGCTTCCTCATGTAATTGAGCAGTATATGTTCTATCTCTACCGCTTTTACAGTGTTGATCTGTTTGCGATGCTGATCCAGAGCTACTTTGCACCATAATATTTGCGTAGCATGCTAACATTATGTGCTCATTTGCGCTTTTAGGTATTTCTCTTTGCTTGAATAGTCGTACAAATTCGGTTGTTGCAGATAAAGCCAGATTCATGTTATTTACAGCTGGATGTAATAAACTATCCTTTCCTTTAAATGCCTTCATTGCATTTGATGTTTGTTCTAGTTCTCCTAGTAGTTCTGTTGAAATTCTATCTAAATTTTTAAATTTTCCTACCGTAACAGCTTTTTGAGCTTTCTCATAAATACTAATTAGTTTATTTGTAAGTGGATCTTCAAAAGTATAATAACTTGCCACAACTAAGTTATTGAGCGCCGATAAAGTTAGTCTAGCAGCTTCATGTTGATTATGCCTATCCATAGAGTTTGAAAACCCCATAAGAGTTTGTTTACGATAATCATTTGCACCAAAGTTCATGGAAATCATCTCGCCGCAGATATGTTTTTTTGAATCGCGAAGACCCTCAAATGCCAATAATTTTTGATAAAACATCATTCTGTTTCTATCAGGTAACAGTTGTCTTGTTAAAAAGCCATTTTCTATAAACCCTGGTAAAGTGCTCAGTAAGCTCTCTGAAAACAAAATCGGCTTGTGTTTGAATTCTTCTTTATATTGGGCTTTTCCAGTCAGACCAACCCCGTCTTTTTCTATAGGCAGATTAAACCCCCAGTGTTTTGCATATTCTTGATCTAACTCTTGGGTTAAAGCTTGCGCCTTACCTTCATGTTCAGCAATATACTTAGAGTATATTTGCTCTAAAGTTATCACAGTGTCTTTAACTAGTGATTTTGCCTCAAGTTGAGGGAGAGTTTTTTGAAATAGTCTTGCAACTGATAAGCTAAAGAAACCTGTTTGCCAAAATGGTGAGTTGGTATCTGACTTTTCAGGTGCAAGACTAGAGTCTTTTGTATACCTAGGATCAAATAGCATATTCTCATTGCTCCTAGTAAAACTTTTGTCTTCTATTCTATTGCCCTTGCTATCCTCTACAATAGTGTGAACCTCAACAAAGTTTGAGGCCTGCGGTGAGCGCCTATTGCCTGAACTTGCGGTTTGAGCTAGAATAAAAAAAGGGTTGAATTTTTCAAATGCTGCTGGGCTTGTTAAATCTTCATTTATTCTGAGTTTCATGCGCTTAGATATTTTTACTGAGTCTTTAACTGATTGTTTAAATGCTGCCAAGTTGCGGTCATTCAAGGTATTTGTTTCAAATAATCGTTCTAACTCCATTGCATCTTGTGCCATGGTTTTATATTCTTGCCTAAATTGACTTGGGAAATTTTGAAACCATATCGGATCTTCCTATTTTATATCAGCATTCAGCTCTATATCAGCAACTTTTCTCCAAGCAGCCTTTTGGGATTCTGTAATTCGTGTTACCGGGGTAAAAGTTTGCTTAATAGTAATATCACCAATTTTTTTAGTTGCTGTAACTATCGGGCGGGTTAGCAGTTGACAGTCATCACTGCTACGCAGAGCTTTCGCTCTTTTCTTTTGCATGCTTTTTTCTTTAGGTTCGAGTTTAAGTTTGGAAAAATTTATCCTTTTATACCATGGATCTGCTTTTGCATCGACATTTAAAGCTTTAGCCTGACCTTCTAGCAAGTCATATAAACCTTGCTGTGCTTTTATGGAGGCGTCTTCTTGTGTTTTAGCGGCTTTATTTGGAAAAAAATCCGTATTATATTCACCTAGATATTTATGGTAGTTATATAAGTTTGTTATTAATGATTTTGCTTTTGCTTTTGTTGTATTCTCTTCTGTATCAACTTCTGTAGGGATTGCTGGTTTAGGTAGGCTTTTTAGTGCTGTTAAAGTAAAGCTAATGGCTCTTATTGCATAGCCAGAGCCTTTAAGAGTTGCTGGGTAATCGGTATTTGAAGTGTCAGTGAGGCATATTGATCTTAAGCCTATTGTGCCTTCAATAGTTGCTGCTATATTGCTCCCTATATATTTTGATTCTTCAAACATGCGCAGTAGTTTTTCTAATTCATATATTTTTTTATCAATGCTGTGACTATCGTCGTACAGAAGATTATAAATGCCTAAGGCTTCAGCTTCATTTGCCTTATTAAGCATAAATTTTTGAATCATAAGTTGAGCATCTTCTGATTTAGAAGTGTTTTCCTCTTTAGTTGGTGAATGTTTGGTTATCATATCAATATGCTACATGTTATTAATTATGATATAATTATAGTATATGATTAATTTATTTGCGTTTGTTTTTCGCAAGGTATTGTTATTGTTTGAATTTTTTATGGTTGCGCTGCGATTTATTGTTCGCTGATATTCTTTTTTATTTGAGGGTAGTTTATTTTTCCAGTGGCTAATTTTGGCAGCTCTGCAACTATAATAACTTTATTAGGAATAGCTATTGCTGCAAGACCATGCTGCGTGCAGTATGCAGTTAAGTCTGCTTGTGTGGCATTTTTATTGGTGGTAATGCATATTATTTTCTCACCTTTTTTCGTACATGGTATATTTATAGCAACGCTAGTGTGCTCTTTCCACACGCAGCTTAGCATACTTTCAACCGCGCTTAGAGATATCATCTCGCCTGCAATTTTTGCAAATCTTTTTGCTCTATCTATAATTGTAATAAAACCAGTAGTACTAATTTTGACAATGTCACCAGTATCATGCCAGCCATCAGAGAGGGGCTTAATAACGCCAGGCTCGCTAGCTAAAATATAGCCCAGCATAACATTATTGCCTTTTATCCATAGCCTGCTACTATTTAAATCATATTCGTGCTTTGTTAGCTTGTAGGATATTCCAGGTAATATTTTGCCCACGGTATCTGTTTTATTATGCATGGGGGTATTAATAGCAATAACTGGGCTTGCTTCTGAAGCGCCATAACCCTCTAAAATTCTACAACCATATTGTTCAGACCAAGTTTGTTTAGTTGCTGGGCTTAATTTTTCAGCCCCTGCAAATACATACCTTAAATTAGAAAAATCATATGGATGCGCAAATTTTTGATACCCAGATAAAAACGTATTAGTGCTAATAAGCAAAGTGGCTCTAGTATCATAAATCATCTCTGGGATGATTTTATAATGTAATGCGCTAGGATATGAAAATACTTTAATGCCATTGAGAATAGGCATAATTGTGCCAATAGTTAAGCCAAAAGCATGGAATGATGGCAGTGGGTTAAATAAAATATCTTGGATATTCAAGTCTATAGAAGCCATGATTTGGCTGGCATTAGTCTGAATGTTTTTATGTGATAAAGCTACTCCCTTAGGCACGCTATCTGATCCTGAGGTAAACACTTTTACCGCAGGCTTGTCTAGTGAAAAAGGTATATTGTTATAAATTATTCTTCTAGGTGCCATATGCCATAATGCAGCTGTTAGCTTGGTTGTTGTAGTTGCAGTTAAGTCTTCTAAATATAGAAATTTGATAGAGTAATTAGTTAAGGTTGTGACTATATGCTCTAATTTTGCTGTGGTGATAAATTTTCTTGAGGTTATTATGGTGGTTATGCGGCAGGTTTTGCAGCACGATATTATATTAGGCAAGCCTGAAATATAATTAATAAGTGCAGGGCTTATGCCTAGCTTTGCAAGCCCAAATAAAGCCACAATATTAATATTGGTGTTAGGCAGCATTAGGCCAATATTATCTATTTTAGCTATTTTTTTAGCAATGATGCGGCTAAAAGCAAATGCTTTCGTGATTAACTGATGATAATTCAGCTTTTCTCTGCTTATGTCCTCACAAATAATATGTTTAGCGCCAAAAAAATCGTATGCCTTAATAAGGCTAATAAATATATTATGGTCGATTTCAGTGCCTTCGAATACCATGTTAGACATAATGTCATATACTTTATGAGCAAGAAACTCGCGCTTTTCTTTGCCTTTAAGATCTGAGGGGGCTGTGATTTTTCTGGCAGGGGATATAGTAAGTTTTATTTTAGGAAACCATCTAACCTTAACTTTATCTGTTATATAAGAAAAGGGGCTATATTGTGCGCCGTCTATGAATATGGGCAAAATAACTGCATCAGATTTTTCAGCTATAATTGCAGCACCTTCATATACCTTCATAAGTGAGCCTGTAGTGGTTATTCTACCTTCTGGAAATATAATGCATTTATTGCCATTGCTAACTTCTTTGATTAATGACTTGGTTTGGAGTGGGCTCGCTGGATCAATAGCATAGGTTTTGGTTAAAATGGCGGGTATTTTAACCCACCATTGTTTTGCAATTTCTGAATTTACAGCAAACATATATTTGCCAGGCAAGCAAGTGCCTAAAATAGGGACGTCTATTAGCGAGGTGTGATTTGCAATAACTATTACTCTATTGCCAGCATTAAGACAGTGTTCTAGTCCAGTAATTTCTATTCTATAACATATTCTGAATATTAGCTTTACAATATATTTCAAAGCCTCAAAATAAAGTGTTTTTATAGCATATATTGCAACTACCATTGCAATAATAGCTAAAATATGGACTACATTTGACATGGTTGCCATATTAATTATTTGAGTGCTGATATCGGCCATACTGTGTCCTTGCTCTTAGTTATAATCCTTTAATGCTTTGTATTAAGTTGTCTTTTTGGGTATCAGTTGCCATTGTGGTTTTAAATATTCTGGCATGCCATTTGATGCATAGCTAGGATATGATTCACCTATAATTAAAGGTGTTAAATACTCTCTTGCAGCATTTGATATATGCATTTTATCTTTTGTCATATACTCAGTGGGTAATTTTTTTTCAATATTGGCAATATCTTGAAGGTTAGCTTCACCTACTTGCCATTTGTAGGGGGTGTTTTGTAGTCT